>Ga0209289_100219_pt1 | contig 33726 bp, 31 predicted proteins | sample GXS110809BmetaG_FD_184121 | JGI IMG/M metagenome (GOLD analysis project Ga0209289, IMG submission 184121) | Hot spring microbial communities from Gongxiaoshe hot spring, China to study Microbial Dark Matter (Phase II) - GXS 110809B (SPAdes)... ...
AACTTTCCGCGAGCCGATACGCCTTCGCCCAATAGCGGCGCACCAGCGCCTCAAAAGCCACTTCATCGCCACCTTTTGCCCGCCGCACCAGTTCCCGTTCGTCCATCGCCTCGGCGCCTCCACCCGTTTAGATGCGACCTGCCCGCAAAACCGCAACGGCACTTTGACGGCACAATTAGCGGCGGTGAGCGAGCGATGCTGCAAATCACCGACTTGACCGTTCGCGCCGACGGCTTCACTTTGCACGCTGTCACTTTGACCGTCCCGAAGGGGGCTTGTGGGGTCGTCCTCGGTCCGTCGGGAGCGGGAAAATCCACGCTGTTGGAAGCCATCGCAGGGCTAAGGCAACCTGTTAGCGGGCGCATTTGGCTGGATGGGCAAGACATCACTGACTTGCCGCCCGAACGGCGCTCCATCGCCCTCGTCCCTCAAGATTACGCCCTCTTTCCGCATTTGACGGCGAAGAGCAACATCTTGCTGGCGCCTCGTTTGTTGCGATTGCCTCTCCACGAGGTAGCGGAACGCTTTGTTTTCCTTTGCGACTTGCTCAACTTGCATCATTTGCTTGACCGCCGCCCTCACCAACTTTCGGGGGGCGAGCGGCAGCGGGTGGCGTTGGCGCGAGCGTTGATGTTGCGACCGAAACTGCTTTTGCTGGACGAACCTTTCGCCGCCCTTGACCCGCAAATGCGTCCGACCGTTCGGCGGACTTTGCGGCGCATCTTTCAACAACTTGGCACGACCGTCCTCATCGTCACCCACGATGTCTGGGACGCCGCTGCCCTCGGCGATGTCGTCTTCGTCTTGGAAAACGGGCGCATCGTCCAAAAGGGCACTTGGCGCGATATCGTGGCGTTTCCCAAAAGCGCCTTCGTGGCGGAATTCATCGGCATCAACCGCCTCGTGGGCATCGTGGAGCGAAGAGGACAACGATGCTTTTTGCGCATCGGCGAGCAGCGCTTGCTCGTCTCGGCGGATTTGTCCGAGAACACCACCGTTTGCTGGCAATTTTTTCCGTCGCAAGTGCGTTTTGCCGATGCTCCCAATGCCCTTCGGGGCGTTGTGGACGAAGTGATGGAGTTAGGCGACCGAACTTTACTCGTCGTGGAATTAGCCGAAGGTGTCTTGGTGCGATTGGAAGTGCCGTCGCCTTCGCCTTACAGTGTCGGCGATGTCGTCTCGTTCGTCATCACCGCCCCGCTCCTTCCAGCGGAAACCGCTCCCACGCTTCCCGCAAGACCCGACGCAACAACAGGAGCGCCGTGACGCTGAAGGCAGCACCGACGAACGCTGACCAACTTTTTGCCCGCCACCCTGTCGCCGCCATTTCCGCGCCCCAAAGAAATGCCACTGACAAGCCCCCGACGATAACGAGGGTTTGCCCTGCCTGTTTAAGGCTTGCCCCACCCGCCATCAACCTCAACCACAACAACCCTGCGACCAATGCCACTGCTACTCCCATCGCAAAAAGTTCCGCCAAGAGCATGCTCCCTTTCACCGCCCTCGCCCTGACTGTCCCCCTTGCTCACCGAGGGTTGACTACACGCTCATCTTGCTCAGCCTCAATTCATGACTTCCGTCAGGGCGACAAAACTCGTAGTAGCACCACCATTCCGACCCAAGGGGCACGACAGCCATGTAGCGCAATGAGCCTGTCCCGAAGGGCGAGACCAAAGCGGGCTTGCTGCGGCTCACTCGCTCCCAATGGCGCAAGTCAAAACTGAACGCGATGCCCGTCTTCTCCTCGTAGTTTTCCTCAACCGTCTCGCTGCCATCGTAAAACGCCACGAAAACGGGTTCGTGGTAAACCACACTGCTAATCCGACCAGCGTAACCATCCCAACAACCAGGACGGTTGCTGAAAATTTCGCCCTGCCATTCCCAATTTGCCCCGTCCTCGCTGACAGCCAGCCCGGTGGCGCTGCGGGATAGCCCTGTCGCAAAGACATCGCCCGTCGCATGCATTTGCCGCTTCAGTTCCTCGGTCACTTGCGGCGGCGTTGGCGAGAAACTCACGAACATCAACCAAAGCCCTGCCAAGAAGTAAACCACAGGGTCTTTAACCCCCTCCACGCCCGCATCGGTAGCGGTCAACACTTTTCTTCGCCCCTTCGGTTCAAATTTTTCGGGCGAAGGCGCCTCCAAAGCGTCAATGCGCCACCGTCGGTCGTTTGGGTCAACGAAACTGACGAAGAGCCGCCAGTGATTTTTGTCAAGCCTTACCAACGAACATCGCTCCACACTCTCCGTCCCAAGTTGCTCCTTTGTCATTTCCCAAACGGTCACAAAACGGATGCCGTCGCTGCTGCGAGCGATGCGCAGCAAGTAGCCACGATGAGGGTGAGGTTTCCTGAGCCGATAAACGAGCCAAAAGTCCCCTGTCTCGTCCAACCAAACAAAGGGCGCACCCGCCCAGTTCCCACGACCAGCATCAGGCGGCTCAATGAGGGTCATGCCTTCTAACGGGTCAAAAAGTTTTAGGGACGCCCAACCCTGCATGTCTCTCCCCCTCACGACGGCATCGTTCACGGCTCAACGACAAACTTGCACCATTCGCCAAAGGGTGAACCGCGCCAGTAAAGGCGGACTGTGACAGTTACGGGTTTGTCGGTTTTCGGCAACGGCACGGCGATTTTGTCCAAAACGACATCCGTGAACGGTTCAACTCGGCGAGGGATGGGAACTTCAACGGTTTCGCCACCTTCAACGCTAACCCGAAGGACAATGCCTCGTTCCTTGACTTGACACTCGCTTGGTGGCAGCCAAGCCGCTTCGCCCGTGTTGCCCAACTCAACCCGCAAAAAGATGCGGTCAGTTTTAGGCAGATGGACAGTGGGCAGTTGGGCAGAGAGGATGGTGAGAGCGATTTCCTGCCAGTTTTTCCCGTCGCCAGAAATCCAGACGGCATTGATTTCGCCGTTGAGGAATTTCGGCGGTTTGCCCGGCGACCAAGGTGTGTTGCCGACGGCAACTTCAGGACAATCGTCCGAAGTCTTGCCTGTCCCATCGGTGACCAAAACGACTCGCTTGCCCTCTCGCATCAACTTCGCAACTTCGTCACCGTGCTTGAGCCAAAGCGCCATCGGTCCACGAGCGTTTTCGTCACGGTCAATGCGAATCGGGACGAGGGACGCGGGACGAGGGACGGTTTCTAACGGCAAGTTGGTCAAGATGTTGCTCCAGCGTTTGGCGACTTCGGCAGCGGGACGCAATGTCCCATCAGGGTTGACAATCCCAAAGTCGCTTCGTTCGTCAACTCGGTAACCGCCGGGGAACCACCAAGCCATCGCGCCATCAGCATTGCTGACTTGCATCAGCCGATACATGGCATCGTAAAGTTTCGCCTGCACTTGCAATCGCTCAGCGTCGTCATACCAATCCAGCGAAAAAGTGCCGTGCCGCAGCGTTAAGCCGAACTCAGCCCAGAAAACGGGTTTGCCCTTGCCAGCCCAGCGAGCGTAAGCGGTGATGAAAGCGGCGCGAGCAAATTGAGCCTCATCGGCTTGACCAAGCCAACCAAGATTCCAGCCCTCAGGCGAAACAAAATCAAGATGCTTCGCTCCCGCCGTGTGGTCAAAAGGGAAAGCACCTTCAGCGCCGAAGGGACCGCCACCGTAACCTGTTCGGGCGCCGATGAGATGGTTAGGGTCAAGTTGGCGGATGAGCCTGCAAACTTGCCGATACTTGCGGCTGATGAAATCGTCAAGGAAACGACGATATGCCGCTGCCATCGCCCGCCATTCGCCATCGTTGAGCAAGTGCTCGTCGCGGGGCACCGTCGGGTTGCCGTTCTCATCTTTGGGCAACTTGAAGTTCCAATCGCGCTCGGCGTTTTCAACGCTACCGTATTGCTCAATGAGCCACTCTCGCCACTCCGCATCGTGCTTTCGTCGCTCGTCGTAGTTGCCCCATCTCGGCTCCCAAGCGATGTCGTAGGCGAACATCGCAGGCTGGTTTGCCAAATCCGCTGCCTCAATCAGTTGCCGAACCAAGTCAGGTTGGAAATGCAACGGGTGAGCGCCAGCGATAAACAGGTTGACTTTGATGCCGTGCTCGTGGCATCGGCGCAACAAGTCACGAAGCGGCATCGCTTGGCGCAAGTTCGTGTATTGGATGCTGACGCAGTTCATGCCCATCTCGCGCAAGATGCGTAAATCTTGCTTAACGAGTTCAGGGTCGTAGTTGGTCGGGTCAAGCCAGTGGCGGTAGAAATCGGTCGGTTCTTTGCCTGCCACATATCTCGGCCAGTAGTTGGCGCCGAAAGCGAACCAACGGCGTTCTTCGGGGACGGGGGACGCGGGACGAGGGACGCGGACAACGAAATGACCGTCTTTGACAGTGATTTTGTCCGCTTCCGTCAATTTAGGGCGCTCAGCGACAACGAATTCGTGCCGAAGTTCGTCAACCGCTTGACCGTCCGAAAGAAGTTGCGCAATAGCGGTGTATTTGCCTGCGGGCAATTGGGGCAATTCATAAGCGATTGTCGCCGAACTTCGTTCACCCACCCTCACCTTTTCCATCCGTTCGTGCACAACTTGTCCGTTTCGGGCAATTGCGAAGCGAACAGCCACTTCCCTTTCCGCAACATCGTTGGCGATAACCGCACCAAATTTCGCTTGCTCTCCGACATAAGCCGTGAACCTATCCGTTCCCGCTTCCACCAACCAAACACCATTGCGCCATTGAGCGATCGCTTGTCGCAAGGCACTTTGAACCAACTGCCAATTTTGTAGCCAGAAAGTTTCGTCAGCAGAACCGAAAACGAGCCAAGATGCGTTCGGGTATGGGAGCGACGAGTAACGGACGAGCCAAACGAGCGCACCACGCTCAACACCTTCATCGTCGGAAATAACTGTCAATGGCGTCCATCGCATCGCCCGCTCCCCGCTCGTGAACCCCAAGCCCCGCCATCGCGAGACAGGAGCAACGGCATCATTGGGAGGGCGAATCTCCCGATGAGCCACTGCCAAACTACCCGCCTGCCGACCTGCCGAACTTTTCGGCTCGGCAAGAGCCTCGCCCTCCCTTCTAACCTCGTCCCTCGCCCCACGACCCGCGTCCCGCCTCAACGGATAGAGTTTGTAGGCAGGCGATAACGCTTCCAAAACTGGTGGCGCAAAATCAATGGCGATATCTCCAAACGGGTCGGGAGCAGTGCCGATGCCAGCGACCCAAATTGTGTGCTTGCCTAGCGGCATCGGTGCTTCCATGCCCAAAACAAGTGCACGAGCATTTTGCGGATTGAATCTGTCGCCCGCAAAACCTCTCTTGCCACGCGTCGGGCTATCTTGGCGGAAAGTGAAATCACGCGGCGACACAACGATGAGCCGCCATTCGGTCGTCAACGGCACATGGGCGAACCAACGAGTGCCATCCGCTTCGCGCCACTCAACGAGCAACGATTTCGTTTGCGGCGCGCCTTTTGCCCAAAAGCAAGTGAGAGAGTGACCTTGCGGAAAAGGCGATTGGTCAAAGGTTCGGGTGAAGATTGACCAGCCTTTGAGGTCAAAGTCCATGCGCAAAGCATGTTTCGCAACACGCAAATCGTGAATGGGCTCAAGGCTCAGTCGGTCTGGAACATCGGGATGGCTGGCGTGGTGTTGCCATCGCTTCAACTCGTTTTCGTCCAGCCGCTCAAACAAAAACTTTTGCGGCTCAACTTGCTTTCGCAACGCCTCAATTTCCTGCCTTGAAACCCACTCCCGTCCCGCGCCCCGCGTCCCCCGTCCCGCTCTGATCATCGGTTCGTCAAACAAAGGTGCGCCGAAGGCGATAAGTTTTCCGCCTTGCCTCAGGAAGTCCAAAACTGCCTCTTTCGTTTCGGCTGGCAATCGTTTGGCATTGGGCAAGACAACGATGCCCGATTTTGTTCGTTGCCACCAGTTGGGGTCGGCGATTTCGTTGAAGGTCACCAACTCCGCTTGAACACCTTCCTTACGCAATTCAACCGCCAACCTCGTTGCCAACTTAGTGTTTCCCATCGCCCCATCCCGAACTACAGCCGCTTGCTTCAATGTCCTCATCGCAACCGCCTCACTCTCTTGGGTGACTTGTTCTGCGCTTTCAAACTTTGCCCTCATACCCTGAACATTCAACGCCAGCCATCCCGCCCGCACAATCGGAACATTGTCAAGGGCGTAGGCGCGACGCCAGAGGAGTTTGCCATCAGCGGAAAGCACCTCGCCCGAAATCTGTTGGGATGACAGGATGATGCGCAACTGGTAAGGTGTGTGCCATTGCCACGAAAATTGCGAGTTGAACTCCGAGACGATTTTGAGCCTCAGTTCGCTTTGAGCCTGCCATACGCCTGCGCTCATTACCACCAATTCGGCGTAGCGGGTTTTGCCGTCAGGTGCTTCAACCAAAGCGAGCCGCCAAAAGTTTCCGCCGTCTTGGAAGACGCAAAGCCCCGCAGCCGTCCAACCAGCGCTCAATCGTTCAAGCGGCGTCATCATTGCTTCAACGACCTGAGCCTTTGCATAGCGGCTGAAAGTTGCGATGGCGAACCCGTGCCCATCGCTGCTTGCCCCGACCAAACTTTTGTCAACCTCTCGCCACTCGCCACCCACAAAGCGCCATTGAAACGAGATTTGCGCAAACACTGAGACGCTTGTAACGACGAGCAGCAAAATTAACCTCCAACCTCGCATTACCGCTGTCACCTACCCTGCAGCATAATTTTGCTTTGGGAACAAGCCGAAAGAAACAAAACATCAGGGGGCAATGCCGATGGCTCGCCTTAAGGAGAAAACCGCTCGCGGTCGCATAGACCAAATTAGAAGGCTGCAGCGGGAGGCGGTTGAAAAGTTTAAAGCCCTGTTGAGAGAACGAACTGAAGGCAAGGGTTACCGACTTCTTGAGCCTGTTGAGGAGGTGGAGAAAGATGTTGTTCGCCCAATAGACCTAATCGTCGTCTTGCCGCGAACGCCAACAAGCCTTGAAGAGAACCTCGCTTTGAGAAAGCCCATCAACGATGCCTATTGGCAGGTCTGGGATGAATACCAGCCCAAGTTGGGGGATTTGTTTTTCCATGTGATGGTGCTTTACCCGAACGAAGTGAAAGGGGTTAGTGGTGGGTGGCGCAAAGTCCGCCTTTGAACTTGAGCGGGCATCTAATTCAAGCCAGACGCAATGAGGAGATTGCCCGATGGTTGTTTAACATTGGTGTGCTTGATTGGGGCGTAGTCATCCTTTTCTATGCAGCCGTCCGATATGCAATTACGGTGGAAATGCATCTGAGTTGGAATGTTTCTCGGTCTCACAGTCAACGGATGGCTCAATTGCGACAAAAAGGACATCCGCATCTGGCTGACCTATACATGAACGCGTATGAGATCAGCCGCAAGTGGCGTTATCAAATGTCATTCATCCCGCAACTGTTTCCCGAAATAGAAGCCGATTGGCGGATTTGCGAGCAATGCGTCAACGCATTTAAGCAATTTCTCGCAAGTCACGGTATCGGCATCCTGTAGAAAATTTCGGCAACTCGGCAGGTCGGAGGAACAGGCTTACCAATAGGTTCGCCCTCCCATTGGGTTCAATTTCCGAACACACTCGTTCTACGGTCGGCGCGGTGTAGGAAGGTGCAAGAGACGCTAAGAAATCGGCTTGATGCCAAGCCCCCGTCACTTCCCGACTTTCCAAACGACCTTGGAGAGCGATGTCATCAACGGAATGGGCGTGCCAAAACGATGGGGGCGAGGCATGACATCGCAGGGGCGTAAAGACCGCGCTTGGGGGTGGTTGTCTCCAATGGACGAACTTTTGCGGTTGTTTGAAGGGTTGAGGGTTGCCGATGTTTCGGATGGCATGGATGCTGTCGGGCTGCGGGATGTCGGCTTGATGGACCGTGCCATTCGCCCTATTTGGCGGGGGGCTCGCGTTTGGGGTGTGGCATTGACGGTGCGCTATGTGCCCACGAATGAAACCGTCCCGACGATGCCGCCTGAAGATTACGCCGAATTTGCTCGTCAGTGGTATGCCGAAAAATGTCCCTACCCGTTTTTGCAAGTCGCTCAACCTGGCACTTTCCTCGTCGTGGACATGAGTGGGTTGGAAGTGGGCTTTTGGGGTTCTAATGTGGCGCTGGCGGCGAAGAAGGCAGGCATCGTCGGTGTCGTGTTGGACGGCGGTTGCCGTGATACTCACGAAATTGAGCGGCAGCGCTGTCCTGTCTGGGCACACCACATCGCCCGAACGACGGTCATCGGACGATTGGAATTTGCAGGCATGAATGAGCCGATCAATTGCGGAGGTGTCAAGGTGCGTTCTGGCGATATCGTGGTCGCCGATGACGACGGCGTGATCGTCGTCCCCCGTGAAGTTGCCAAAGAAGTCGCTTATTGGGCGCGCAAAGAGTTGGATGCCGACAAAAGAGCCCGCAGAAGTCTCTACGAGCAATTGGGTCTGCCGCTGGACGAGACGGTGCAGTGAGGGCAACGATGAGAAAAGGGTTCAGCGCCTGCAGCCTTGGGATATTGGTGACCATCGGTTGGCTTAGCGCCACTGACTTGACGCCCCAAACGCCCATCTTGGCAGAAGTGAGGGCAGGCGAGCGGGTGACTTTTCGCCTGCCTTGCCCTTCAGGACAGCGAGGCATCGTCACGCTGACGCCATTGGACGGCGACGCCGATTTGTTTTTGCTCCCGTCACCTGAAACACCCCTTGAGCGAGCGACACAAAAATCTGTCGGCATGGCGCTGCAGGCAGAACGCCTCGTTTTGCCCGCTTTCAAAGAGCCGACCGAAAAGTGGGTCGCCGTCAAGGGCGTCACGCCCACCCGTTTTTTGCTGACTGTCCAATGGACGAAACGGCAAGTCCGCCAACAACCATTCCGAACGAAGGTCATCGCCGTTCAGTGGCAGGACATCCAATTTTCCGATGCTGTCGCATTGGGCGCTGTAACAGTGGGCAATCGGATGCCGATTTGGTATGAGGTGCAAGTGAGAGCCAGCGGAATGGAAAAAGCACCGCAGGGAGCGTCCTTTTTGCTCGGACCGAACGGGACAAGATATTTGGGATGGGTCGCTTTGCCGACAGGCGGTCGGTTGACTGTGATGGCGCGGCGAACACAAAAAGCCGATATCGTGTTGGTCGTGGATTTGATTTGTCGTCTTGTGGTGGGCAATGCCCTTGCGCCCGATTTGGCGGTAGCGGTAGACGATTTGCTGCCGCACTTGACGCCTCTTTTGCCCGTCGCCGAAGCAGTGCGGAAAGGAGATTGGCGACAGGCAAGTGCGAAGTTAGCGGCGGCAATCCGAAAAAGCCCTCAAACTTTGCGTGCTTTGCATGCCTTCCTGCAGCGGGCGGGTGTGAGCCTTTCGCTGCCGTTGCTGGGCAGTCGCCTGAATGTGGGCTTTGGCGCCCTTTCCGCCACCATCGCTGCCATCGCCGCTGCCAACTCACCCTCGCAAGAAAGCGTCACCTTAGAATGGCAATGAGCCAACTTTTTGCGGAGGCGAAGCGACGATGCGGTTGCGTCAATTGGTAGAAGCGTTGCCCGATGCCCGATGGTGCGGTGACGATGTGGAAATCACCGCCATCACTCACGACTCTCGCCGCGTCACCAAAGGTGCTTTGTTCGTTTGCCTAAAGGGACTGCGGGTGGACGGGCATGAGTTCGTCAGCGAGGCGCTCGCAAAGGGGGCAGCAGCCATCGTTGCAGAGCGGGAAGTTGCCGCCGATGGCAAACCACTGGTTCTCGTCCGTGACACGCACGAAGCGTTAGCCCTCCTTTGTCATCGCTTTTACGGCGAGCCGACGAAAGTGCTAACCCTCATCGGTGTGACGGGCACCAATGGCAAGACGACGACGACCCACCTGATTGCTCACCTTCTCAATGCTCAATTTGGTGAAGTGGCGGCAGTGATGGGAACGGTCGGAGTTCGGTGGCAGGGTCGGACCCACGAGTTATCGCAGACAACTCCCGATGCTCCTAAATTGGTCGCTTGGCTGGCGCGGTTGCGGGATGAGGGGGCTCGCTTCGTCGTCATGGAAGTTTCGTCCCACGCGCTGGCGCAAAAGCGAAGCGATGGCTGCCGTTTTGACGCCGCCGTTTTCACCAACCTTTCCCGCGACCATTTGGACTTTCACGGCGACTTTGAAGCCTACTTTTCCGCCAAAGCCCGCCTGTTCACCGACTACGCCCACTTCGCCTTCCGACACGGCAAAAACTTTCAAGCCATCATCAACGCCGACGACCCTTACGGGCAACGGTTGATGGCGATGACGCCCGCGCCTGTGACAAGTTACGGCTTCAGCGCCGACGCTTCCTTCCGAGCCGTTCAGGTGCAACTGACGCCTTCGGGCACGGAGTTTTTGTTGCTGGTCAACGGAGTGGCGCCTATCCCTCAACCTTTTCGCCTGCGCCTTTTGGGACGGTTTAATGTCGCCAACGCGTTGGCGGCGATGGCGACAGCCCATTTGTTCGGCGTCACTTGGGAAACGATGAGGACCGCTCTCCCTGAATTCACGCCGCCGCCAGGGCGATTGGAGTTGGTGGACGAAGGGCAACCCTTTACCGTCGCCGTTGATTACGCCCACACACCAGACGCTTTGGAGAAAGTCCTGACGACCGTTCGGGAAATCACTAAAGGGCGCGTCATCGTCGTGTTCGGATGTGGCGGTGACCGCGACCCGACGAAGCGACCTGAGATGGGACGCATCGCCACGCAACTCGCCGATTACACCGTCATCACCTCGGACAACCCTCGCACCGAAGACCCGATGGCAATCATCGCTCAAATCCTTGAAGGCATCGCGCCCGATGCGCCCCACCATGTAGAGCCCGACCGACGGAAAGCCATCTTCCATGCCATCGCTCTCGCACGACCCAACGATTTTGTCCTCATCGCCGGCAAAGGGCATGAGACCTACCAAATCATCGGGACGGAGAAGCATCCTTTTGACGACCGTGAGGTGGCGCGGGAAGCGTTGCGGGAACTTCGGCGCTCATCGCAATAGTTGCCGCCAATGGCGGAAGGGACAAGGCGGCGAGAGAAGCAAACGCAAACTGACCCAATGCCATCGCTGCGGGCGGCGCAAAAAGCGTCCCAGAAGTTGCAGCAGCAACGCAAAGCGAACAAGCATCGCAGCGGCGCAACCGTGATAGCGGCGGAAGTAACGCAAGGCGCTGTGTTGCTGGGCGAGGCGGGCTAAGGCAGGCACTTGGTTGACCGACTTGCCCCAAGCGTGAGAGGCTTTCGCCGTCGGCAGGGAAATGATGCGCCAACCTGCTGCTTTCACTCGGCGGCACAAGTCCAACTCCTCAAAGAACAGGAAGAAGCCGTCATCCATCCCGCCGACTTGCTCAAAAGCGGCACGACGAACGGCGAAAGCCGCTCCCGACACTTCGTCCACTTCCTGCGGGATGAAAAAATTGCGCCCACGAAACCATCGGGCTTCCATGAGACGCTGAAAACCCAACGCCGCAAGGGCAAATTCCCAGACCGTCGGAAACCGCCGACCTGAGGGTTGAAGGCGTCCGTCAAGATGCCGCAACTGAAATCCGACGACGCCAATGTCCTGCGTGTTGGGACGGGAGAGGAACTCATGAAGGGCGACGAGGGCATTTTCGTCCAACATACAGTCGGAATTTAGCACCAAAAGCCATTTGCCCGAAGCGATGTGGGCGCCCCGATTGATGCCCGCCGCAAAACCTTCGTTGTCTTCGTTGACCAAAAGCGTCACATCGGGAAAGCGCCGAACGATGGCGATCGTTTCATCGCACGAGGCGTTGTCTACGACGATGATTTCGGCGGTTTGCCCTGTCACTTGCCGCAGCCGAAAACAGGCGCGCCGAAGGCTTTGCAGGCAATCGGCGACAAAGGGAGCGGCGTTGTAGGTGACGATGATGACGGACAAAAAAGGCTGCATTTTGACGCTCAGGGCGTTCTGCCTTTCGCCCGCTGACAAAACTGTCGCACCTTTTCAGGGTCTTTGACGCCGGGCGAAACTTCCACGCCACTGGACACATCCACGCCAAAAGGGCGCACTGTCGCGACGGCGTCGGCGACATTTTCAGGGTTCAAGCCACCCGCCAGCCAACAAGGCACATCCAACTTTCGCACGAGTTCGGCTGCCAATTCCCACGAGGGACAAACACCTTGACCGCCGAAACCCTTCGGCGTTAACGCGTCCAAAAGCAACGCATCAGCGCCTGCGCGCAAAAAAGCGCTGGCTTGCGAGAGCAAGGACGGAAGCAAGGTTGGGTCGGCATCAACAGGGATGGGCAACGCTTTCCAAAGGGCACACGAACCTTGCCGCTTCAGCGCTTCTATCAGTTCAGGCGGTTCATCGCCGTGCAATTGCAAGACAGCGGGTTGAAGGGTGCGGATAAGGTCTCTCAGTTCGTCCAACGATTTGCCCCGTGTGACCAAAACGGGTGGGACGGTCATGGCGGCGAAAAGGGAGCGGGCTTGTTGGCGGGAAAGGCAGCGAGGCGAAGTGGGAACTTCCACGACGACGCCACAAAAGTCAACGCCCGCTTGGCAGGCTGTCAACACATCCTCAGGACGGGTGAGCCCACAGATTTTGACTTGAACGGTCATGGCGATGAGTTGGCTCCTTGAGCGGTATCGGTGCTTTCTTGGGACGGTGGGCGAGGAGAGCGAGCCGAAGGGCGCTGCGAGCGGGTCTGTCGCAAGAGGCGCTGGCGTAACTCCACCGGCGCCACGACAACGACCCGGTCAGCCCCTTCGCCCTCGCTGAAAGTGAACACGGTCGGGTCGCTTTGCAAGGTCATGTGAATGACCCGCCGCTCGGCGGGAGAGAGGTTGCGCAACCGAACGGGTCGCTTTTGGCTTCGGGCTTTGTCGGCGGCATTGAGGGCTAACTGGACTAACTTGGCTTGCTGCCGCTCCCGATAACGAGACACATCAAGGGTCACCCGCAAGGGCTGTTGCCAACGGCGGGCGAGGGCGGCTTGGACAATCAACTGCAGCGCATTAAGGCGCGTCCCGCCCTTGCCGATGATCAGCCCTGCGTCGCTTCCTTCCAAGTTCAGGTAAATTTCGCCTTCCTGCTCCCGCACCTCATCTACGGTCAAATCCCAGCCAGCGGCTTGAATGATGTCAGCGACGAACCCTTTAAGGAAAGCGGTGGGCGAATTTTCCGTCGTCTCCTTCACTGTCACCCGCACGCGAGCAGGTTCACCCCCGACGCCGAAGATGCCCGGCGTCCCTTGGCTGAGGATTTCCACTTCCACTTGCTCTCGGCTGACGCCCAATTGCTGGAGGGCTTGCTGGATGGCGTCTTCCACCGATTTGCCGATGACTTCCACCGACCGCATGGCGACACCCCCTAAGACTTCTTTTGGGCTTTCGCTTTCTTGCGGTTCTTTTCTTCAGCGCTTTCGGAGACGACTTCACGAACGGGTAGGCGCTCTTGATGGAACAAACGCTTCAGCCAAAGCGCCTCAACGAGGTAGAAGACTTGAGACGACAGCCAATAGAGGATGAAAGCCGCAGGGAAGTTGTGGAAAAACAGGGCGAAGAGACCGAGCATCATCAGGTTCATGAAAATTTGCTGCTGCCTTTGCTGCGGGTCTTGGGCGGGCGTGGACATGAAGAGGGAAGAAGCGGCGAAACTGACAAGGTAGAGGGCGAACAGAGGGTAATCGGGTTGGATGAGGCTTTTGATCCAAAGAAAACTGGCTTTGGCGAATTGGAAGCGGTAGTGCAAAACGCCGTAGTAAACCCAAATGAGGACAGGGAATTGCAACAACAAAGGCAAGCAGCCGCCGAAAGGGCTGACACCATGTTCCCGATAAAGGCGCATCATTTCTGCATGCAACTTTTTCGGGTCGTCTTTGTAGCGCTCCTGCAAGTCCACCACCAATGGCTGCAACTCTTGCATCTTCCACATGCTCCGCATCGCCTTGCGGTTGAAGGGATGCATAGCCAACCGCAACAAGAGCGCCAGCAAAATGACGGCTAAGCCGTAACTGTAGTGGGGTTCGCCTCCGCACAGGCGCACAAGAGCATCAAAGAGTTGATAGTTCCAGCCCCGTCGGTAAAGGGCGTCCAGTTCTTGGCTGAGGACGGCGTAAGCGCTCTCGTATTTGCGGACGATTTGCCTCTTTGAGTCCCAAACCCAGAGGGGCACATCCCGTTGAGGCGGTCCATAAGTGCCCATGCCCTCATCGGCTTTCAGCAGCCGTTCCATCCGCTCTAAGGCTTGAATGGCGCTGCGGCTGTCAGCGCCATACTGAGATGCCAACAGTTGTGCCCGCAAATAGGCGGCGGCAATAGCCAGTTCCTTAAACGCCAAGGGCGGTAGCCCTTCCCGCCGATGCTGCCGCAGCCATCGTTCGTAGGCGTGAATGCTTTCCTCTAAGGCTTGCAAGGCTTCGTCATTGCGTTGCACCGCCGCCAGCAAAACCCCTTCCCGCAACTTCCACTGCGCCAACTCCTGCTCGTCCTTAGGGGGCTGGCTGGTCAAAGCGGCTTGCAAGCGAGTCAATTCTTCGGCGGCTTGCTGGGTTTTTTGAGGCGGCGTGAGCAGTTTAGGGAGCGACGCCTCAGACCAATTTTCCGCCGTCATCCCCAGCGAAGCGAGAAACAGCACAAGCACCATCGGCACAAAAATGCGCGCCGACCGCCGAGAAGAAGGTTGGTCAGGAACAGGGTCGTCCCCGCCGGGATGGAAAGGGTGACAACGCAACAGGCGGCGCAATGCCAACCAGCCACCCCGCCACAACCCAAATCGCTCAATGGCTTGCAGGGCATACTCACTGCAAGTGGGCGTGAACCGACAGGCAGGAGGCAACATCGGCGAAATCCATCGCTTGTAACCCTGCAAAATCAACAGCACCAGTTTCGTCAGCATAGCCTTCTAACCTCACTGAGCATTCCCGTTCGCTGTTGTGGGTTCATCTGTCCGTTCTCTCTCCGACGGGCAGGGCAGACTTAGCACCCCTGCTCGCCAAAGTAACTCCGTCAGGGCGGCGTTGACCGCCTGAAAGTTTGCCGCAGCGCAGGAGGGTTGGGCGACCACCAACATGTCCACACCCTCCCGCATCGCCCATCGTTTCGTCCGATAGGCTTCCCGAAGCCATCGCTTGATGCGATTGCGCACCGTCGCTTTCTTTGCCACTCGCCGACCGACAGAAAAAGCGATGCGCCGCCCTGACCCGCCCCGCCAACGCACATACAAAGTGAGCAAGGGATGACGAAACCGCTTCCCCTCTCGCACGCAGGCTTGAATCTCTTTTTGCCGACGCAATCGCTCCGAAGGCGGGAAGCGGTTCGTCCCTTTCGGACCGACAGGCACTGGCTTCATCAGACGGTCAACCGCCATCGCCCTTTCAAGCGGCGACGCTTGAGGACATTGCGCCCCGCTTTCGTCGCCATTCTTGCCAAGAAACCGTGCGTCTTTTTGCGCTTGCGTTTGTTAGGGCGATAAGTCCGCCCTTGCAACGACTTCGCCATCGGCTCTCTCAACCCCCTTGAGCGAATTGAGCGCATTCGGAAAGTTGTGCCCAGTCAGCCGTAGGGCACAGGTTTACCTTTCGCCGACGAAAATTTTTGCCTTCCACGCCGTCGCTAACCGTCCTCGCTCGCCCGCCAATGAATTGGCGGGCTACGATGACGAAGCCCATTGAAATGGGCTCTTTCGTCGGCTTTCGCCGACTTCGTGAAAGTCGCCCAGCATTTTCGATGGTGGGCAAGGATGTTCTCACCGAGAAGTTTGCTGGGCTTAGTTTCCGAACGCCCTTGTGCCGTTTGAGCGCCTTCGGAAAGGAAGCCCTATGGGAGGGCGAACCTCTGGTGAGCCCGATTTTTCCCCGACTTGCCGACCTGCCCATCTCCCGACCTGACGATCATTTCGGCTCGGCAAAAGCCTCGCCCTCCCAAAAGGCATTTTCCGAACACACTCATGCCGTTTGAGCGACGGCAATTATAACGCCGCCATGCCACACTGAAAGGCGGTGGCAGGCATGACCAAAGATCAACTGCGCCAACTCGTGCAGGAACGATGGAAGGCGCTGTCACCCAGCGAAAGAGCGAGGCAAACGCAACTTCTTTTGCAACGAGCGCGGGCGTTTCTGCTGACCGTGGAACCGTGTCTGGCAGCGTTTTATATGCCGATGCCTGACGAACCCGACATCGTTCCCCTTATCCGCTGGTGGCAAGAACGAGGTTTGCCCGTCGCCCTGCCCCGCACCCTCGTCGGAGAGAAGCGATTGGAATTTCGTCGCATCACCCGCTTGGAAAGTGATTTGCAAATCGGTGCCTTCTGTATCCGTGAACCCAAGCCCTCTTGTCCTTTCGTCTTGCCCGAAGAAATCCGCCTCATCGTCGTCCCTGGGCGTGCTTTTGACGAGTGCGGCAACCGATTGGGGCGGGGCTTGGGTTACTACGACCGCTTCCTCAAGACGCTGCCGCAAGATGCCCTCAAAGTCGCCATCGCTTTGGAAATCCAAATCGTTCCCCGCATCCCGACGCAACCCAACGATGTGCCCGTAGATGTCGTCATCACCGAGCGGCGCATCCTCTTTCGCCCCCGCACTTAACGCGTTATTTTTGCCGAGGGCTTTTCCGCCACCATCGCAAAATACCTTCACCCGACAGGCGGGAAGGTGTCAGCATGGTCAAAGAAAACGGGACGAAAGTTTCCCTTGCTCGGCGAGAAATTCAAGCGCCCCTTCGTCCTTTCTGGTCGTGGCGCGCCATCGCCATCAGCCTGTTGCTTTTGCCCCTCAACCTCTACTGGATCGGCGTCACGGAAGGGCTTTGGCATGCCCTGCACATGACAACTCTGTCGCTCCCGATGAACGCTTTGATGTTGTTGCTAACGCTGCACTGGCTGAACAAATTGGTCGGGCGCTTTTTTCCATCTTTGCGACTGCAAACGGGCGAACTGTTGTTGGTGCACTTGGCATTGACGGTGCAAAGCGTGTTCATCGGGCACGATGCGATGGTGAGTTTGATGGGCGTTATCCCTGCCGCCCCTTGGTTTGAAACACCCGCTAACCGATGGCAATCGCTCTTCTTTGACTACCTGCCTCATTGGCTTGTCATCACTGACAAATCGGTTGTCCGCGCTTTTTATCTCGGTGGCGGGAAGTTTTACGGGTCGGGATGGGAGCGCTTTTGGTTGATGCCTGCCCTCGCATGGACGCTGCTGTTGACTTGCCTGTTCGCCGCTTACCTCGCCTTGACCGCTCCTTTCTATCGCCGCTGGGTCCATGAAGAGCGATTGGCATTTCCCATCCTCCGCTTGCCGATGGAAGTGGCTGAAGGACGCTTGAACTGGAAAGCGCCTTCTTTTTGGCTGGGCTTTTCCGTCGCCGCCTTCGTGGACATGGTCAATCATCTCAACTGGCTTTTCCCGCGCATTCCCTTTTTGCGGGTGCGGGCTCGTGACCGCGATTTGGCGTGGTATCTGACCGAACCGCCCTTCAACGCCATCGGTTCCACGCCCTTAGCCCTCTATCCTTTCATCATCGGCTACGGCTACTTGATGCCGCTGGATTTGTGTGCGTCGGCGTGGTTTTTCTACCTGCTGCGGAAAGTGCAGCGGATCATCGGGGCGTGGTGGGGCTTGACTTTTTTGCCTCGCTTTCCCTACGAAAATGAGCAGGCAGCGGGGGCTGCGTTGGGTATTGCCGCCCTGACGCTTTGGCGCAGTCGTTTTTCTTTGCTGGCTTTCTGTCAAGGGAGAGGGAGCGGTTACCCGATGGCGCCTGCGATGACGCTGTTGCTTTTGGTCATCGCCCTCAGCGTTTGCTGGCTTATGGCTGTCCGTGCGGGGATGCGCCCGACGACGGCGACTGCCTTTTGGGCAATTCATTTCCTCATCGCCTTGACCGTCACACGGCTACGGGCGGAAGCAGGTCCGCCATCCCACTCGCTCCTCTATGCCAACCCACAAGATTTGATGCTGGCATCGTTAGGCACCAACGCCTTTCGTCCCCGCGAGTTGACGGCGTTGGCGCTCTTTTTCTGGTTCAACCGCCTCAACCGCAATCACGCCGCTCCCGTCATCATGGAAGGTTGGCGACTGACGGAGCAAATTCGTGCGCCTTTCTCCCATTCTGCCTTGTTGATGGTGACGATGGCGGTGTTGAGCGTTCTCGGTTGTTTCGTCCTTTATCCGTCCCTCTTTTACCAAGAAGGTGCTGCCACTCGCATCGGCGAAGTCGTTTGGGTCGGTCAAGACACTTTCAACCGCTTGGCGACTTGGGTCGGTAACCCGACGCCACCTGATTACTGGGCACGCTCTTTCGTCGCTTGCGGTTTCCTCTTCACCTTGCTCCTCAACGCCCTTTATCATCGCTTGCCTTGGTGGGCTTTGCATCCGCTCGGTTACCTTTTGGGAACCAGTTTCGCCGTTGACTACTACTGGCTCTGCTTGCTCCTCAGTTCCGCTGCAAAATGGTTGCTGTTGCGCTACTTTGGTGTCCGCACGGCACAAGCGATGACGCCTTTTTTCATCGGCTTAATCTTTGGAGAAGGGATGGTCGCTTGCGCTTGGAGCGTTTACGGCGTCCTCGTTCACAAGCCGATGTATGACGCTTGGTGGTAAGGAAAACACAGGGGGGCAAGACGATGGCACGCAACGAGGCTTTGCCCGTCACCATCCTGTCCACCCGCAAAGACGGGATAGAGCAAGTGCGAAAGCGGCTTAAACGCCCGACTTTTGACCCAATAGCGATGGCGGAAGTGGAGGGCAAAGTGCGGGACATCCTTTCCGCTGTCCGTCAGCAAGGTGACGGGGCGTTGGTGGCGATAGAGCGGCAGGTCGGATGGAAAGGTTGCACGAAAGAAAAGTTGAGGGTGGACGACAAGGAGTTGGAAGAAGCCGAACGGCAAGTGCCCTCAAAAGTGTTGGATGCCCTCCATCTTGCCTATCAACGGCTGGAAAGTTTCCATCGCCGTCAGTTGCCTTCCTCGTGGTTCGTCAACGAGGGAGGGGCGTTGTTGGGGCAACTCGTCCAGCCGATAGAACGGGTCGGCATTTATGTGCCTGGTGGGTTGGCGGCTTACCCATCCACCGTTTTGCATGTCGCCGTGCCTGCGAAAGTGGCAGGGGTGAAGGAACTTTACTTGGCGACGCCTCCCGATGAGCAAGGGAACATCCCGCCCGTCGTGTTGGTAGCGGCTCGCCTTTGCGGCGTTCGGGCGATTTTTCGGGTCGGCGGCGCCCATGCCATTGCTGCTTTCGCCTTCGGCACGGAAACGATCCCAAAGGTGGACAAAATCGCAGGACCTGGCGGCATTTATCCCGTCGTCGCTAAGCGGTTGCTTTATGGCGTCGTCGGCATTGATTTGTTGCCTGGTCCCAGCGAAGTCGCCGTCATCGCCGATGAAACGGCTCCGCCTGCGTGGGTGGCGATGGAACTTTTAGCGCAAGCCGAACACGGTCCTGATTCCGTCGCCGTCCTCTTGACACCATCGGCAAAGTTGCTGGAGGAAGTGGCGAAACTTCTTGAGCGCCACCTGAAAAGGTCGCCCCGTCGCCGTTACCTTGAGCCCGCTTTGCGCCATCACGGGACGCTTGTCCTCACTCGTCATCTGCAGGAAGCGATAGAGTTGGCGGACGAAGGAGCGTTTGAACATGTCGCTTTGATGGTCGCCGAGCCGATGGCGTGGGTCGGAAAGTTGAAGCACGCAGGAGCGATTTTCCTTGGGGCAACGACAAGCGTGGCGTTCGGCGATTACTTGGCAGGTCCAAGCCATGTCTTGCCGACAGGAGGGACAGCGAAGTTTGCGTCAGGGCTCAGCGTCCACGATTTTTTGCGCCGCACTTCGTTGGTGATGCTTTCCTCAGAGCAAGCCTCGCAATTGGCAGAAGCAGCAGCGACGCTGGCGGATGCGGAAGGCTTGCCCGCCCACGCAAAAGCCCTTTTAGCCCGCAAAAAGCGACAAGCGACTGGTTACCGCAACGCTTGATTTCGCCGCAACCGTCTTTTGGGTTGAGTGCCTATTGAGTGCAACTGGCGTTCCACGCTCTTTGCTTGCGTTCCACTCGCCCTTTGCTGCTGGCTATTCGTTTCCGTTGCTCTTTCTCGGCTGATGCGCCAATTTGTTGGTGACCTTTCAAGGCAGGTGTTGTGGGATGGCGTCGGAATTTGCATCACGCATGGAAGGCATGTTGATGGTGCGGCAGGAAATCTTAGACGAGTTGCCGAAAACCGACGGGTTGATTTTGGACATTGACGGCGTGCTCATAGACGCCTCGCAGAGTTATCGCTTGGCGGTTTGCGAGGCGGTCCGCTTTTTCGTGGAACGCGAATTAGGCTGGCTCGTGGATGCGCCACCCATCACGCCCGATGAGGTGGATTTGTTCAAACGGGCGGGTGGCTTCAACAACGATTGGGACTTGGCGCAGGCAGCGGTGCTCTTTTTGCTCTTCAAAGGGTTGCGTCACGGCGCTAAGCGCCTCAGCGAGTTGCGTCGGTTGCCCCCGACTTTGGAAGCCTTCCTGAGCGAAGTGGCGGCGGAAGGGGGTGGATTGCTGGCGGCGGAAACGGTCGTCGTGGACAAACTGGAGTTGCGCCAGCGGCGCGACTTGGCGCGCCTTTGGAAACGCCGTCTCATCGTCCAATTGGCGCAAGAGTTTTACGCCGGCAAAAAATGGTGCCCCTTGCTTTTCGGTTACGAGCCGCAGTATGTGAACTTGGAAGTCGGGCTCTTGGAGCGGGAACAGGTTTTGATTGACCTTTCACTGCTCCCACCCGACTTGAAATTGGGCATCTTGACAGGACGCGCCCGACGGGAGACGGCGTTGGCGTTGGAACGCATCGGGCTCAGCGAACGCATCCCGCCCGAATTTTGGGTGACCGACGACGATGCCCCCCGCAAGCCCGACCCACGCGCTTTGGCGGTGCTAACGGAACGCTTGCAAACCCAATGCGCCCTCTATGTCGGCGACACCGTTGACGATTTGCGGATGGTCAACGAATACAAACTTCATCCGCATCGCCGAACGGTGTTTGCCTGCATGGTGCTGACAGGTCCAAACGGAGAAAAAAACCGCCCCCTCTTTTTGGAGCAAGGAGCGGACATCGTGGCGACGGACATCAATGCGTTGCTCAGTTACTTGCGCCATGTGCGAAAACGGTGACGGCTAAAAGGGCTGCGCCAACGCCGACGGCGAACGGGTGCGCCGACCCGTCATCGCTAAAAGGAGCAAAGTCACGGCATATGGGAGCGCCAGCACGATTTGATAGGGCACACCCGCCCAAAGCACTTGCAATTGCAAGGCGAATGCCCGCAACAAACCGAAAGCGACGCAACCGACGCCCACCCAAAAGGGATGCCACCGACCTAAGATGACCATGCACAAGGCGATGAACCCTTGCCCCGCTGTCACGCCTTCATTGAACGAACCCGTCTCCCCCAAAGTCAACGCCGCTCCACCGACACCCATCAGCAAACTCCCGACAAGCGCCACCAACGAACGAAGCCATCGGACGGGATAACCCAACTCTTGCACCGTCGCAGGGTCTTCGCCCAACGCTCGCACGACCAACCCCGCTTGTGTCCGCCAAAGCCACAACGCCATCAACAGCGTCAACAGCCACGCGCCATAAGTGAGGGCGTGTTGACCGAAAGGAGGAAAGGGTGAAAGGAGCGGGACAGTGAACGCACCTGTCTGTTTTTGCAAGTGACGAAAGAGAGCGCCTGTAACGCCCAATGCCAGTAAATTCAATCCAGCCCCGACAATCACCTGATCCCCTCGCCCTCGCACGCACAAAAGGGCGTAAAGCGTCCCGAAGAGCGCGCCCGCCAACGCCCCTGCAACGACGCCAACAAAAAGGTTGCCCGTCGCCCAAGTCGCCCATGCCGCCGCAAAGGCACCGACGAGCATCGTCCCTTCCGTCCCAATGTTGAGCAACCCCGCCCGTTCCATCAGCGTTTCGCCCAACGCGACCCACAACAACGGTGTCGCCAGACTTAACCCCGATTGCCAGAAGTTGCTTGCCATCATCCATCACCCATCCTTGCACCGCTTTTTGCCGAGCCGATGCGTTTTTACCGATGGGCTCGCTTTTTGAGCCAAAGAGCGAAGCAGGTCGCAAGGCGATGCAAGCGCGCCGCCGTCCGTGAACGAACTTTGTCTGCTTGCCAGACAAACAAATGGCGGTTGTGGGTAACGGTCGTGCCAAATTCCGCCTTGTAACTTTCGTCGCCCCGCAGGAAATCAAAGACCACTGCCCCTTCCCGTTGGGCATCGTCAATGACTTTTGCCAGCAACACTTTCCCGACGCTGTAGCGGCTAAAGGTCGGATGGAAGCCGCAGGTGTAAAAGCCCGCATAGCCGTCGCAGTGAAAAGCATAATAGACCGCTGCAGGGATGCCGTCCAAAGTGAGCCAATGCAATCGCAACCATCCCCGTCGCAAAGCCAGTCGGGCAAACTCGGCGTGAAAGCGTCGGACACGCCCCGAAAGGAAAACCCCCGTTTGCCCCAACCGTCCCCAACGAAGGCGGTGAAGGGCAAACAATTGGGCTAACACCATCGGCAATTCCCTTTCATCCGTCACACACCCAAAGCGCGCCTGAAAAGTTCGGACGATTTGGCGTTCGCGGCGGCGCAGTTGCTGTCGCAACGCCTTTGTCGCTCGCTCCCGCCAGCCCTGCCCGTTGACCCTTGACAAAAAGAGGCGGTGGCACGGTTCGCCCTCGTCCACTCGCAACCGCACCCACTCAGGCAAGCAAATAGCCCGTAACCCTTGCAGGGCAATGCTGCTTTCGGGCAACTCATGCAAGGCGATGACATCCCACAAGTTCCGATGGTCAAAGAGCCACCGCCAGAGAGCGACAGCGGCTTCTTCCCGTCCTCGCCGCACCAAAAAGTCACCGTAATCGGCGTTGCCGTTGCCAATAAAACGAACGAGGCGGGCGAAGGGAAAAAGAGGAGAGGGCGCAATGAAGAGCGGTGCCATCGCCAACCATTCCCTCTTTTCGGCGACGACAAGGAAAAGAGGTTGACCCTGCCCCAAGTGCCGCCACCAAGTTAGCACCCATTCGGGACTGAGAAAAAGGCGGGCTTCAAGGGTGACGCTGTGGCGGATCAACTCATCCCATCGGGATTGGGCGTTGACTAAATCAGCGAGGGAAAGGACAATGACTGCCATCGTTCGTCGCCCACGCTCATTCGCCTGTTGGCTCGGAAGGTGTCGGTGCTGTCAGTTCCTCTTCGGGCTCATCGGCTTCTATGGGGCGATGGGCTAATTGACGGCTGAGCCAAAAGGTTAGCAGGAAGGCGAGGAAAATAGCAAAAGCCCCACAAAGGAAGGGCGCCCGCCAACCCCAAACTTTGCCTTGCCAACCTTTTACCCCTTCGGCGATGAACCCTCCCAGCAAAGAGCCCAAGATGGCTCCAACCCCTTGCCCTCCATACACTAACCCGACAGCCGTCCCCCTCTCCTGTTCTGCGACAATCTCGCTACTCAGCGCCAATGCCGCAGGGAAGGCTAATAGCCACGCTAAACCCGCAAGGATGCCCAAGAAACCGAGGAAGGCGATGTGGGGAGAAAAGGGAGCAATGAGGAAACAAAAAAGCCCTGCCAACAGGGCGAGGCGAATAGCAAGGTCACGCCCGATGCGGTCAGAAAGCCGTCCCATCGGCACCGCCCCCAACGCTAAAGCGGCAGCGATGACGCCCACGCCGCCACTCATCACTAAGTCAATGGCTTTTTCGCTGATACCTGAACGGCGGGCGACATGCTGAGCGAAGGGCACTAAAACGGGCACCAACATGGAGATGGCAAGTTGCGTGAAGGCGAAAATGGTCGCCAGCAAAAGGACAGGAGGCGAGATGGCAGAAAGACGCATTGCCTTCCAGCGCCATCGGATTTTTTTGCCCTCCCTCGGTCGCTGCGTCGGTCGCACTTGTCCCGATGGGAAAAGCAACAGGATGAACACGCCCGACAAGAGCAGAAGGGTGACGGTGATGAAAAAGGCGTAACGGTAAGTCGCTGTCCCTTGATGCAACAACAACCCGATGGGCACGCTAATGCCCATGCCGAGGAAGTAGGTGAGGTTGAGGACGCCAATCATCCCGCCCCGCTCCTCCTCGGAGGCGATGTCGGTGGCGAGGGCAGCGATAGTCGGGAAAAAGGCGGCAACCCCTAATCCTGCTGCGGGAAACAGGAGCATAAAGTGGTGAGGATTGCGGGTCAATGCCATCAAGGTCGCCATCGTCGCCGTGATGCCGATGCCCAAAAACAAAACAGGCTTCCGACCGATGCGATCGCTCAAGGCTCCGAAGGGAGTTTTGAGGAGCATTTCTACGGCGAAGTAGCCGGCGAAAGCAGTACCTGTCACCCGTTCGGGCGCCTTCAGTTCTGCCGTCAGATAAAAGTTGACGAAGGGCACTAACGCCCCGAAGGCGATGTCCGCCAGCAAAGAGACGACCAACAAGCGCCGCATCATCGGCTCTTGCTGCCACAGTTCCCGATAAGCATTGAGCATGCCGCTCCTCCTTTGCCATCCCTGCCAAGGTGTTCAGAGCCTCTTTGGGCTTCAGCGTCGGGTCAATCCGACGCCTTTTTCCCCTTCCGTGACAATTGAAGGGCATGGATTTACCTTGCGCCAACCGAAAAATCTTCGCTCCATCGGAGCGGCTAAAGCCGCGACAGTTCTCTGCGACGACTTTCAGCCCAGACAAACATCGCTGTCCTCGGCGGGAAAAGGTCGCCTAAATTTTGCCTTGAAAGCGGCGGTCACGGTCGGGTTTTTGCCCATTCAGGCTGAGCAGCCACCCCTTCCCGACTTCCCAATACATGTGGGAGCGGGCGGCAAGGGCGCGCCAAAAACCGAGTTTCTCTTCCTTCATCACATGACTAACGCCTCGCAGCACGACCGTCTTGACCCGCCAACCATGCTCACGGGCGAATTTGTTCAAAGCGGCTTCCAAGCCATAGCCTAACGCCGAAAAATCGGGCAATTGCCGTGCCCGCTCCAGCGGCAACGCCCGTTGCCCTGTGACCCAAGGCGCAAGCAAGTGCGACAAGTCCGTCCAAAAACGCCCACCCCGAAAGACCCCCAAAGTCATATCCACGCCTTCTTCTGCGATGGGTTGAGCCAACGCCATCAGATGGTGGGGTTGCAAACCTTGCAAGTCGGCATCCAGCAAAATCACGATGGGTTGACGGGCTTCCTGCAAGCCCACCCAAACAGCCCCTGCCTTGCCCCGATTGGATGCCAACCGAATGACCCGCACCCCAAATCCCTCAGCAACTTTTGCCGTGTCATCTTCCGAACCGTCATCCACGACAATGACTTGCCGAACCGCATCACAGGCTGTCACGGCTGCCAAAACCTTCGGCAACCGCTCCGCCTCATTGTAAGCGGGAATGACCACCGATAGGTGCATTTCCAAGCCACCTTCCTTCCTGCCGCCGACCCGTCAGATAGTAGCCCACTCAACCGCCACACGCAATCGCCGCAGGCAGTCCAAGGGGTGAGGGTGTTCGGAAAATGTCTTTTGGGAGGGCGAGGCTCCTGCCGAGCCAAAGCATGTCGGCAAATCGTGAGATGGGCAATATTCGGCAGGTCAGGGAAAATTGGGCTCACCAGAGATTCGCCTCCCATAGGGCTTACTTTCCGAACGCACTCCAAAGGGGTAGCGAAAAAGGGCAGCAAGCGTTAAGATTTTCCCGCCCACCTGCGCCGGTAGCTCAGTCGGCAGAGCACCGGACTTTTAATCCGGGGGTCGCAGGTTCGATTCCTGCCCGGCGCACCAAAGTCGGAACTCAAAACTTGAGGCTTTTCCGACTTGCACCGACAGAGGGCGTTCGGAAACTAAGCCCAGCAAACTTCTCGGTGAGAACATCTTCGCCCAGCCTTGAAAGGCTGGGCGACTTTCACAAAGTCGGCGAAAGCCGACGAAAGAGCCCATTTCAATGGGCTTCGTGACCGTAGCCCGCCAATTCATTGGCGGGCGAGCGAGGACGGTGAGCGACGGCATGGAAGACAAAAATTTTCGTCGGCGAAAGGTAAACTTGTGCCTCACGGCTGATTGGACACCACTTTCCGAACACACTCGCACCGACATTGAAAGTGTCACCTTCCCTTCGCTTCGTTGCCAATGACAAGGGCGATGCGGAGTGCGTAATCGGCGTCAAAGCAATCTATGCCTCCTTGTGGGACAGTTGCCACTTGACGATCCCTGCTCGCCGTCCACTCGTCGCTTTGAGGGTGATGGCTATGGTCCGTTTGGGGCTCATTGGCTATGGTTATGCAGGGCGCGTTTTCCATGCGCCCCTCATCGCGCAAGTGGAGGGGTTGCAATTGGTGGCAGTGGCTTCGCGGGATGAAGGGCGACGGCAACAAGCCCAACGCGATTGGGGCGTCAAAACTTACCCGTCACCCGACGAACTGTTCGCTGACCCGCAAGTGGATGCTGTCGTCATCGCCACGCCTCACAATACCCATCACGCCCTCGCCAAAGCCGCGTTGCAAGCGGGCAAGCATGTCGTCGTGGACAAGCCTTTTACCCTCACCGTCGCAGAAGCCGACGATTTGATCGCCGAAGCGCGGCGACAAAATCGCCTCCTGACCGTCTTCCACAACCGCCGTTGGGATTGGGATTTTTTGACGGTGCGAAAGGCGATAGAAAGCAAGTTGCTCGGTGAGGTGTGGCTGATGGAGTTGAATGTCGGTCGTTATGGTCCGCCAGGACGATGGCGGGCAGAAAGAACCAGCATGGGTTCGCTGCTCCACGATTGGGGTGTTCATCTGATTGACCAAGCCTTGCTGTTGATGGGCAAACCGAAAAAGGTGATGGCGTGGCGACATTTTCGCCACTGGCAATTGAGCGTGGAAAGTTTCTTCCGCCTTGTGCTGGACTATGGCGACGGGCGCACGGCTACCATTGAGGTCAACTACCTGCGCAAAGCGGAACGACCAAGATGGTTCATCCTCGGCGATCAAGGTGGGCTCATCAAATTCGGGTTAGACCCACAAGAAGATGCCCTCAGGCAAGGCGATTTGAGTAAGGCAAGGGAAGCCCCTGAGCACCGCGCTAAAGTGTGGACACGCCTAAATGGGCATGACGCCGAAATAACGCTGGAAAGCCTTCGGGGCGATTGGCGAGAGTTTTACCGCAACTTCGCCGCCGCCTTGACCCAAGGAGCGGAGTTAGCCGTCAAGCCAGAAGAAGCAAGGGAAGTCATTCGCCTCGTGGAAGCGGCGTTGCAATCGGCAGAAATGGGACAATCAGTGACGCTCTCGTGACTGGCACAATGTTAACGGTGAACCAAATGCGGGCGGAAGGCTTTCGGCAAGAAGTGCTCAATGTCAAGTTGGCGGAGTTATTGGCGCAGCGCGGGTTGGTGGCTTTGCCCGAACAAAGGTTGCCTGAGGCGCTGCCTGATGTCCTCGTCATTTTTCGCGGCTTGAGGCTGAACATTGAAGGCGAAGTTAGCGACCAAGTCGGCGCTGAACAAAAGGCTTGGGGCAAAGCCAGCGAAAGCGTTAGACGCGACATCGCCCACATCGCCATCGCTTTGCTCTACCCGCCACACTTGCGACACGAGCCGATAGAGAATTTGCCCAAAGCCCTTGAGCAAGCGAATTTGAAATTCGCCGCTTGCATCCCGCCAATCCCAGAAGTGCCTCATTGGCATGAAGGCAACATAGACGCATTGACAAATGTTTTGCAAACCGCTTACGAGCAATTGGCTTCCGAAGATGCTGTGCAGAAAGCGGCGGCGTTGCTTCGTGAAGCCATCCAATTTCCTGCCAACGAAATGCTCGCCCTCGGTGTCTCCGTCGACCGGGTTGCTTACCCGTTGGGCATCCCGCCAGAGAGCGTTTCCAAGCGCAAACTTCGCCAAGCAATTTCCATCGCTCAAATCGCCTCCCTCGTCCTCGCCAACGCTATGCTGTTTCAGGAGGAGTTGGCTCAAGTTGACCATCGCGTCAAGCGGTTGCGCCAGTGCCTTGAAGCCAAAAACTTATGCGAGGAGTTGCTTGAAGTCTGGAAGTTCGTTTTGGACGACATCAACTACCACGCCGTCTTTGACATCGCCAGAAAAGTTTTGCTGGAGTTGCCCGCATCGCCACAGATTGACAACGCATTGAGAAAGTGTGCCGAGAAAGTTTTGGAAGTCGTCAGCATGAGGGTTGCTACCCGTCACGATGTCACTGGTCGGCTGTATCACCTGCTTTTGGGTGACATCGCAAAACCGCTGGGCACTTACTACACTTCCGTGCCCGCCGCAACTTTGCTGCTTCGGTTGGCTTTTGAGCCTCAGCGATGGCAAGTTGCTTGGCAAGATTTGAACGATGTCGGCAAATTGCGCATCGCCGATTTCGCTTGCGGCACAGGAACTTTGTTGATGGCGGCGTTGCAGGCGGTCCTTGACAACTTTTTGCGGGTCGCTTGGCACAACGGTGGGGATTTGCCGACGCAAAGGCAAAAGTTGCTTAAGGGTTTGCTTGAGGATGGGCTTTGGGGCATTGATGTTTTGCAGTCGGCTGTTCACTTGACGGCGACGGCGTTAACCTTGCCCGTTCCAGAAGTGACTGCCAAGGGCATGAACCTTTACGCTTTGGATTTGGGTGTTCGGGGCGACGAAAAGCGGTTGGGAAGCCTTGACTTGTTGCGCGGGACGGCTCAGGTGACGGTCGCTTTGCGACCGCTTCAAGTTGCCCGCACGAAAGGCAAGCGAGTGACAGAAACTCGCACGCAACAAATTCAACTTCAATTGCCCGAAGGCGGCTTTGACTTGATTTGCATGAACCCACCGTTCACGCGCAGCACAGGAGGCAACTTGCTTTTCGGCTCGTTACCGCCAAAGGAGCGCAATGCTCTGCAACGAGAGTTGCAACGGCTCATTCAAGACGAGAAACTGCTCGCTTCCGCAACAGCGGGCTTGGCGTCGGTTTTTGTGGCGCTGGCTGACCGCTATTTGAAGGAAGGCGGTCGGATGGCGCTCGTTTTGCCCAAAGCGCTGCTTGCAGGCGTGGAATGGGAACGGACGCGCCAACTGTTGATGCAGCGCTATGTCGTGGAATTTGTCATCGTCAGCCATGACCCACAGCGATGGAACTTTTCGGAGAACACGGATTTGAGCGAGGTTTTGCTCGTCGCCCGCAAACTGCCAGAAAACGAACGACCGAAAAACAACGCTGCAAAGAAACACAACCCTTGCTTGCCGCTGGAAAGCGATGACAACCCGCCAGACAGAACCGTTTGCATCAACTTGTGGAGTAACCCGCGCAACTCAACGGACGCCTTTTTCGTCGCCGAACCAATTCGCCGACAAAGTATCCCGACGCTTGAGAAAGGTGTTTTGCACATCTGGGTCAGCGACGAAAAGTTTGGCGAAGCCTTCGCTTTGGATTGGGACGATTTTTGCCAACTTGACCATTGGCTTTTGCCTGTCGCCTACGCCCAAAGCGATTTGGTGCGGGAACTGCTCTCGCTGCCTCTGCAAAACAAACTTCCTCTTTGCCCGCTGCGGGAGTTGGGTGAGTTAGGACCGCAACGGCGGGACATTTGGGACGCCTTTGAACCTGTGGATGCGCCGCCGGGCTATCCTGCCCTTTGGGGACACGACGCCGCCACGATGACAACGATGCTGCAAAAGCCTAACGCTTACTTGCTGCCATTAGGCGTCCCGCGCAAAGGGCGTCCCTTGAGGGACGCGAAACTTCTGTGGAGCAGGGCAGGACGAGTGCTCATCGCCGAACGGATGCGACTGAACACGCAAAGATTACCCGCTGTTTTGCTTCCAGAACCTGTCCTGAGCAATGTTTGGTGGCCGTTGCAGTTGCAGGAGAAATTGGGCGACGACGCCGCGAAAGCCCTTGTGCTTTGGCTCAACAGCACGATAGGCATTTTCATCTTTGTCGCCAACCGAGTTGAAACGCAAGGTGCGTGGGTGACTTTCAAAAAGCCGACTTTGCACGCCATGCCCGTTTTGGATGTCCGAAAGTTGACGAGAAGGCAGCGGCAAAAATTGGCGCAGGCTTTTGACCAACTCGCGGACAAACCGCTGATGCCGCTTTCTCAACTTGCCGATGACCCAACCCGCAAAGCGATAGACGATGCCATCAGCGCAACGCTTGGGTTACCCGATATGACACGGTTGCGAAATGCCCTTTCTTGTGAGTCCGTCTTCACCTTGAAGCCGCTGCGGCAAAGGCGCATTCGCAAGTAACCCGCTGGGAAAGTGGTGGCAAACTTTGGGGCACGGTGATGAAGCGATGGCGCGAACCTTCACGCTGGAGGTCGTGACGCCCGAACGGGTGTTGTTTTCGTCCGACCAAGTGGTTTCCGTGACGGCACCAGGTTGGGAAGGCAGTTTTGGAGTGATGGCGTTGCACGCTCCGATGGTCGTCGCCTTGCGCACGGGCGTCATCACCGTCAAGTTGGCGAACGGCGAAGAAGTGCGCATCGCGACGACGGGCGGATTTTTTGAAGTCGCCGATAATCGCGCCGTCATCTTATGCGATGTCGCCGAGGTTGACCGCGAGATTGATGTGGAGCGCGCCCGCCGAGCCTTGCAGCGGGCAATAGAGCGGTTGCGCAACTTCCAAGACCCGACCATTGACCGCGAACGCGCCCAACGCGCCAAAGAGCGGGCGATGGCGCGGTTGAAAGCCGCTGGCGCGCTGTGACAGGCGGCAACCCTTTATGCGACAGGTCATCAGCCGTCACAATGACACCTTCAAGTTTTTGAAGGCGCTCACTGAACCTGCCAGCCGCAGGAAGCACCGCGCCTTCTTGCTGGAAGGGACGACCTTCGTCGCCGAAGCGCTGAGGGAAACGCCCGCCCTCGTTCGGCTTGTTGTGCTGACGCCCGAAGTTGTCTCGTCAGAACGGGGGCAACATCTCCTCGCCCTCGCCCAACAGCGAAAAGTGCCTGTAGTGGTGATGGCGGCGGAGTTATTTGCCGAACTGTCAGCGACGGAAACACCGCAAGGTGTCCTGGCTGTCCTCGCCCAACCCGATTGGGCGAATTGGCAACAATGGGCGTTGCCAGAACGCTGCATTATGGTCGTGTTGGAAAGCCTGCAAGACCCGACGAATGTCGGCGCCATCCTTCGCACCGCCGCTGCCGTCGGCGTCGCTGCCGTCTTTTACACCAAGGGCACTGCTGACCCTTTTTCACCCAAAGCCGTTCGGGCGAGCGCAGGGAGCATCTTGCAGTTGCCCGTGTTGCCCATTCCCAGTGTCGGCGAAATGCACCGTTGGCTCAAAGAGCAAGGCGTTCAATTGGTGGCAACTGTCCCACAAGGAGGCACGGATTGCTTTGACGCCGATTACGCACCCCGCGTCGCCCTTGTCATCGGCAACGAAGCGAGGGGCGTTTCAGCGGAGACTCTGCAATTGGCAGATTTGAAAGTCAGCGTCCCGATGGAGAGCAAAGTAGCGTCCCTCAACGCTGCCGTCGCCGCTGCCGTCATCCTCTACGAACTCTTTCGGCGACGACGAGAGACAAGGCGTGATTAAGAGCGATGGCGGCTTGCGGCGACCGTAATGCTGGCGGCGGCAATGGCTTTGAGCAAATCGCCGAGCACGAAAGGCAATAATCCCATAGCCAGCGCTTTGTCGGCACCGACGAAAAAGGCAAGCCAAGGCAACCCGAAGGCGTAGATGACGGCATTGGCGATGAGCAGCCCTGTCAAGGCTTGAGGGAATGAACGAGCCCAGCCACCCTCCATCAGCCAACCAGCGATGAAGGCAGCGGGAACAAACCCAACGATGTAACCGCCCGTCGGTCCGAACAAACTTGCCATCCCACCACGCCAACCCGCAAAGACAGGCAACCCAATAATGCCTTCCAATACATACGCCATCACGACCGCTGTGCCGTAGCGGCGACCCAGCAACGCACCCAAAAGCAAAACGCCAAAGGTTTGTCCCGTGATGGGCACGGGCGTGAAGGGCAACGGGATGCGAACTTGAGCGCAAGCGACGAGCAACAAGTTAGCGACAAGCAACGCAGCAATCCGCTCGGCAAGCGAGCGTTGCCGTAGCCATGCAGCGACGACCGTCATCCGACTGCCACCTCCGTTGAAAGGGGTTGACAATCAGCGACTGGCAACCGAGCAAATTATGGCAAGCAAGACCGTCAACCTGTCCTGAGGGTGTTCGGAAAATGCGCTTTTGAGAGGGTGGGGCTTTCGCCAAGCCAAACAAGCGGCAAATCGTGAAATGGGCAATTCGGCAGATCAGGCGAAACTTGGGCTCACCCTAAGTCTGCCCGCCAATGAATTGGCGGGCTACGCTGACGAAGCCCACAAAAGTGGGCTGTTTTTAGTCGGCTTTCGCCGACTTCGTTTCAGTAGCCCAGCATTTCAATGCTGGGCAAAGTTGGGAGGGGGAGGGTTAGGCGCGGAGTTTCCGAACACCCTCACCCGCCTTGGCGCTACACTTTTGTCGGTGCACCAAAGTCGCCACTTAGTGGGGCGAGTGAAAAATGCGACGGGATGCCTTAGTGCAGGAATTGCAAAGCATCGTCGGCGTTGATGGTGTCATCGCCCAACCCAGCGAACTGGTCGTCTACGAGACAGATGGTTTGTCGGTCTTCAAGCATCCACCCGATTTGGTCGTCTTCCCGCGCTCAACGGAAGAGGTCGTCGCTGTCGTCCGACTGTTGCGTCGTTACGGGCTTCCGATTATCCCGCGTGGGGCAGGGACAGGGCTTTCGGGCGGAGCACTGGCGGAACGGGGAGGCGTCCTCATCACGACGACCCGCATGAAGCGCATCTTGCAAGTGGACATTCGCAACCGTTGTGCGTTGGTAGAAGCGGGGGTCGTCAACATCCACATCACCAACGCCGTCAAGGCATGGGGCTATCACTACGCACCCGACCCGTCCAGCCAAGTCGCTTGCACCATCGGGGGCAACATCGCCGAAAATTCGGGCGGTCCGCACACCCTCAAATATGGCGTGACGACCAACCACATCCTCGGCGTGGAAGTTGTGTTGCCCGAGGGCGAAGTTGCTTGGTTGGGGGGCAAGACGGAAGAAAGCGTCGGTTACGACTTGCGGGGCGTCTTCATCGGCTCGGAAGGGACTTTTGGCATCGTGACGAAGGCGTGGGTGAAGTTGACCAGAAACCCGCAAAGTTACCGAACGATGCGGGTTTCCTTCGCCAGCGTGGACGATGCCGCTCAAGCCGTCTCCGACATCATCGCCGCTGGCATTATTCCTGCCGCCGCCGAATTCGTTGACATGTGGCGTTGGATGCCCTGAAGGAAGCCTTTGGCTTGCGACTGCCTGAAGGGACGAAAGCGTTGCTGGTGATTGAACTGGACGGATTGGAAGTGGCGTTGGACCGTCAGGCGGAGCGGGTGAAAGAGATTTGCCGCAAAAACCGTGCCATTGAGATTTTGCTGGCACGCAACGAGCAAGAGCGGGCACAACTTTGGTTCGCCCGCAAACGCGCCTTCGGCGCTTTGGGACGCTTAACGCCCAGTTACATCACCCAAGATGGTATGGTGCCCCGAAGCAAACTCCCTGAGATGATGCGGTTCGTCTACGCCGTCGGCGAAAAATACGGTCTGCGTATCGCCAACATCTTCCATGCGGGCGACGGCAACTTGCATCCTTGCATCCTCTTTGACGAGCGCAAGCCCGACGAAGTGGAGCGGGCGTTGAAAGTCAGCACGGAAATCATCCGACGGTGCGTGGAAGTCGGCGGGTCAGTGACGGGCGAGCATGGTGTCGGCTTGGAAAAGCGTGCCTTCATGCCCTTCATGTTCACGCCCGACGAACTTGCCGTCATGCGGAAAATCAAGGCGGTCTTTGACCC
>Ga0209289_100220_pt1 | contig 33565 bp, 29 predicted proteins | sample GXS110809BmetaG_FD_184121 | JGI IMG/M metagenome (GOLD analysis project Ga0209289, IMG submission 184121) | Hot spring microbial communities from Gongxiaoshe hot spring, China to study Microbial Dark Matter (Phase II) - GXS 110809B (SPAdes)... ...
CTCTGGGGCGTTCGCTTGCGCGAAGCCTCACGCGGTCTACCCGGAGGGTCGGCGGAGCGCGTCATCCCCTCCCTACATGACCTTGCTCCCTGTGGGGCTTGCCCAGCCGATCGCTTGCGCGAACGCTGGTGCGCTCTTACCGCACCGTTGCACCCTTACCCCAGTTCTGGGGCGGTTTGCGTTTCTGTGGCGCTCTCCGTCGCTGGCACACGCCAGCGCCTGGGCGTTACCCAGCACAGCCTCCTATGGAGCCCGGACTTTCCTCCCCCAAAATGGGGGCCGCCGCCCAGCCAGCAGGTAAAAACAGTATACCCGATGCGGTATAATCCTCACAAGGTGGGTACACAAACGCCGCTGTCGGAGCCACGCCTGTCGGAACTGTTTGCACGCACGCTGGACGCTAACGCAGACGGGGTTGTGGTGCTGGGGGAAGTGCTCGACCGCGCAGGTGACCGTGGATATGGGTTCCTGCTGATTTTGTTAGCAATCCCCGCCTTCATCCCCGTGCTGCCGCCGGGCACGTCAGGGGTGCTGGGCGCATTGATGACGCTGGTTGCCCTGCAGATGTTGTTCGGTCTCAAGCAGCCTTGGTTTCCGCACCGCTGGCGCCAAAAAGTGCTCTCGTCCAGAACGGTGCAAGCGTTGCAAACACAGGGCGTGGCGCTGCTGCGCAAAGTGGAAAAAATCTCGCACCCGCGAGGCAGGCGATTTATCCGCAACGGATTGATTTTGCGCCTCAGCGCGATTGTTGTCATCACGCTGGCGCTGGTGCTCTCCTCGCCGATGCCGTTTATGAACACGCTCCCTGCCCTTGGCGTGTTGCTAATTGGCATCGGGTTGGCAAACCACGATATCTATTTCCTGAGCGCGGGGTGGCTGATTGGGGCAGCGGTTGTGCTCATCGTGATTTTGGGGCTGGAGGTGCTGATGCGCGCGGTGCGCTTTGTGCGTGAGGCAATAGGGGTGTAAACTTTTGCTTCTGCTGAACGCTGGAGCTTACCACTCGGAGTGTCGTGTGCCCCACGGTCGCACCATCAGGGGCTTCTCACAGTGGCTTTCCCATTTACCCCCTCCTGTAGGTTCTGACAAGGGTAAATCGCTCTAGTTCCACTGTGCGCTTTTCGCAGCGGGTTTTCCAACTCTGCCCCCCTCCGTAGGGTTCCCCCCGCTTTGCGAGGGGAACCGAAAACCTGCTTGGTTCCCCCTACAGCGTAGGGGGAACCTAAAGGAGGGGGTTCCAGAAAATCAGGCAACGGCGTTGGAAGTTGAGGCAGAACCCCGTACCCTCGTCAAGCCTCACTGAAGGGGTTTGGCGATATCAGGCAGAGGCTCAAGGCGACCGAATGCAGAGCAGGTACGCAAAAATACCTGGTTTGCTTCAAAAATGCGCATTTGGCACGGAAATTGCTCCTCGGTTGGCGCGCAATGCGCTGCAATTCAAACGAAACGGAGGAACAACGATGCAACGGCTAACGCTTGTGCTGGGAACCTTAGCGTTGGCGACACACGCTTTTGCCGCGTGGGATGTAAATGTTGTGCAAAGTAACAGCACCCTGGCTTTTCCCGTCACGCTGATTACGGTGCCCTATGTTGTACAAACCAATCCTGTGCCCCAGATTTCGTTTCTTACCTCCATTGCAACGCCCAATCCGTTGATTGTGGGACCGGCGGCGGGATTCTCCATAGGCAATTTTACAGCAGTCTACACCGTCAGCGATCCCACGAACACGCAGCCTGCGCTCAACGGCTTTAACTTGGTGATTACGGGGTTTGTGTTCGGCTCGGCACAAATTGGATGGTCTAAGCAGGTCTTTCGCCGCTCGGATGGGCAGTTGCTTTGGCAAGGGAATGGTGTCATTCAAGGCGCGGCAGCGGGCGGTACCGACGGTGCGTTTGCCCTGAACATCCCCGTCACATTGGCAGTGCTCGCAAGTGATGTTGTGGTGCACGAGGTTTTTCAAATCGCTCGTGGCAATGACAACGACCCGTTTTCTTTCGCGGGGCTGACGCTGGTAGAGCAGGACTGGACGGTCGTGCCAGAGCCAGCAAGCCTAATGGCGTTGGCTGCAGGGCTTGGTAGCCTGCGGCGACGCTTGCGCAGATGCTAGTGTACCATCCTCCTTTCCTTGTGGGCGATCGCTGAGGGGCGGCGCAGTGCCGCCCTTTTTTCAGGCGTGAATGAGTTGTTCAGCAATCTGAACGGCGTTGAGCGCGGCACCTTTGCGCAACTGGTCGCCGCAGGCAAACAGCGCCACGCCGTTGGGGCTACCCGAGTCATAGCGAATGCGTCCAACCAGTACTTCGTCTTGCCCCGTTGCCTCAATCGGCATGGGAAAGTAGTTGCGAACGCGATCATCCACCAGGCGCACCCCTGCAAAAGCACGATAGGCTTCGTAGATTGCCTCCAGCGAGGGGCGGATTTCCAGCTCCGCAAGAATACTCTCGCAGTGGGCACGCAGCACGGGCACACGCACACAAGTTGGCGAGACCGCCACTTCTGAATCGCCCCAAATTTTGCGCGTTTCCAGAATCATCTTGCGTTCTTCCTCGTTGTAGCCGTCATCACTGATGGGCGAGTTGTGTGAGAATAGGTTGAACGCATACGGGTGGGGCAACACTTTTGGCTCAAACGGCTCTCCGTGAAGGTAGGCGTGGGTTGCGTCTAACAGTTCTTGCATCGCTTGCGCGCCCGCACCGCTGGCCGCTTGATAAGTGGAGACCACAATCCGCCGAATACGCGCCAGCCGACGCAACGGCTCCAGCGCCATGAGCATGATAATCGTAGAGCAGTTGGGGTTTGCGATGATGCCTCTGTGGCAGCGCAGTGCGTCGGGGTTGATTTCGGGAATCACTAACGGCACCTCAGGATCCATGCGAAACGCAGAGGAGTTGTCGATGACGATGGCGCCCGCTTGCACGGCTACTGGTGCGAACTCTTTGCTGCGCGCGCCGCCTGCTGAAAAGAATGCGATCTCTATGCCCGCAAACGAATCGGGGCGCAACACCTCTACGGGCAGCGGCTCGCCATGAAACATTAGAGTTTTGCCGACGGAGCGCTCTGACGCCAGCAAGCGCAGCGAGCGAATCGGAAACCGACGCTGTTCCAACACGCGCAGCAACTCTTGCCCGACAGCGCCCGTCGCCCCTACTATCGCCACACGGTATTGCACGGGCTGTAGTGTACCTTACGTGCGGCGTTTGGGAATCCAGGCTCTGCCCAGCGCGCGCATTTTGCCCATCTCGCTTTGTACCACATCCACTGCCAGCCCATCGTAGAGCCCCAAATCGCGGTCAATATCGATAATCGGGTTGAGAAACTGGCGCAGCAGCTCAGTGGTTTGTGGGGGCAGGCTGGTGCCCTCTATTTGGAGGCTAACCTCGGCGAGGTCTAAATAGCGCCCGTCGCGTGGGGCGAGTTTGCCCGTAGCGTAGAAGCGTACCTCGCTGCCTAGCAGCAGCGCGGTGCCCTGCACCACGGTCTGCTCAGGGCTGATTTGCACGGCGACTTCGCGGATGGAACGCGCATATTTAGTTTGGATGTAGGCGGCGAGGTCGCGCTCGTTGACCACAATCTCGCATGCGCCGATGCCTGTCGCACTCAACCGAAAGATGCGCTTAGCGATTGCTAGCCCCTTGTCGTAGTAGAGGTCGGGTATGATGGCATAGGCGTACTCGGCGCGCAACCCGCGCAGGCGCGCGTTCTCCATCTGGAGCACGAACTGCTTGATGTGCCCCGATTGCGGGCGTTCGGGTTCCAAGGTGAAGGGCAAGCCATCTAAGGTGAAGTCGCGGGCTTGCACAGTGAGCCGCCGCAGGCGCCCGTGCAGCAAACCATCCACGCCGTCAGGCTCAATTGTCACCTGAATGACGCCATTGCCGATGCGCTGGCGGATTTCACGCGCGGCGGTTTTCTCCACTTCGCGCAGAACGCCTCGCCCCACCGTGAGCACAATCGCAATCAGCGCGAGCCATTCACGCCTCACCGCATCGCCTCCAGCCGCTCCAACGCCTCGCGCACATCGGGGTTGGTCGGGAAGTTATCGCGCATAATCCGCAGCAGTTCTAAGGCACGATAGCGCAGCCCCAGCAACTCCAAGTGGCGGGCCAGTTTCAGCCCGGTGGAGATTTCGTCGGGCACGGCGCGATACAGTGCCTGCAACGCCTGCATGGCATCCACCAATGAGCCGTGCTGCTCGGCGTAGCGCACCCAATCGCGCAGCAGTGCGATATTATTCGGTTGGAGCCGCGCCAGCTGCGCATACACGCGCAAAACCTCTTGATGGCGCTGTTGTTCCGCCAGCAAGTTCAGGTGGATGGTCAGCAACGCGGTATCGTCGGGATTTGTGCGTAGCCGCTGGCTGACCAGCGCAGTTGCTTCTTCCAGCTTGCCCTCGCGCTGCAGCAGCGCCACATAAGCTTTGAGTGGCTCGTCGTTGGGCGTGTCGCGTCCTGCTAGGTCGCGCAGCAACGCGCGGTATTGTGCCTCGCGTCCCAACTCTTGCGCCAGCTGCTCCAACGCTGGGTAGAGGCTGATGTCGTCGGGGTCGGTGCGCAGCGCGCGCACGAGGGTATCCCACGCGGCTTCGGTCTGACCTTGTTGGCGCTGAATCTTGGCAATCTGATAGAGTGTCCAAGTGTGGTTGGGATCTAAGGTATGGGCTTTTTGGTAGGCAGCAAGCGCCTCGTTAGGGCGTTGGAGTGCCTCGTAGACAACGCCGAGCAAGCGGTGGAGTTGCGGGTTGTTGGGTTCGCGTTGCAAGGCGCTTTGGAGCAGCGCCAGTGCCTCCTCGCCCTTGCCCACTTGCAGCAGTTGGCTTGCTACAAACGGCATATATTCGGCGTGGCGTTGTGCGATTTGCTTGAGATAGTCTACCAGTTCGTCGGTGCGTTGCTGCTCGCGATACAGCTCCAGCAGGCTGGAGAACGCCAGTGTGTTGACACTTTCGCCCAGCGTGAGGCGGCGGTAGATTTCGATGGCGGCTTCAGGTTGATTGAGCCTTCGGTACATCGCGGCGGCGCCCAACAGCGCGCTTTCACTATTAGGGTCTTGCTGAAGGATTTTACGGTACAGCTCCAGCGCGTGGGCGTATTCGCCGCGCCGCTCGGCAAGGCGTGCTCTACCCAACAACGCAATCGGGTCGTCGGGCGTCTGTTGCAAGAGTTGGTCGTAAAGTTGGACTGCTTCGTCCTCGCGCCCCTGCCGCGCAAGGAAGGTCGCATACTCGCGCAGGTAATCGGTCTGGTTGGGGAACTTCTGGAGCAGTTGGCGGTACTCTTCGTCTGCCAGGTGCGGTTGGCGGTTGCGTTCGTACAGGCGCGCTAGGTGGAGAATCGGGCGTGGGTCGTCGGGCAGGTTCGTCGCCCAGTTGCGCAAGAACGGTGTCAGTTCCATTTCGGGCACTTGTTGTGCCAGCAATACTTGGTATTGCCCCTCGTAAGCGCGCGCGTTCTTGGGCATGCGCTTGAGCACTTCCGCAAACTGTGCGCGCGCCTGCCCATACTGCTTGAGCTGCAGATTGCAGTGTGCCACTTCGGTGAGCACTTCGAAGTAGAGTGGCTCGGTGGAGAGCGTAAGGCTTAACACAGTGTTGAGGTGCCCCAGTGCCTCGCGGTAGCGTTCCAAGCGCATCAGCAGCAGCCCTGCGCCCAAGTGTGCGTCGGGATTGCGCGGATACACTTTGGCAAGGTGCTGAAAATCTGCTAACGCCGCTTCAAGGTTGCCCGTGCGTTGATAGAGTTGGGCGCGTTTGAAGCGTGTGGGCAGGTCGTCGGGTTCACGGCGCAGCACTTCGCTATAGGCACGGATGGCGCGCTCAGGCAGCTCTAACGCCTCGTAGGTCATACCCAACGACTTCCAGCCAGTGGTGTAGTCGGGTTTGAGCGTCACGGCTTGGCGGAAGTGGCGTTCGGCTTCCTCGTAGCGTTGTTGCTGGTAGGCGACGATACCCAGATTGTAGTGGATACGGAAATCGTTAGGGCGTTTGGCGAGGGCTTGCTGCAGTCGCTCGCGGGCGCGATTCCAATCGTTTTGGAGTATCGCCAGTGCGCCCTCCAGCACGGGCAGCTCCGGCTCGTTGGGAAAACGGGTTGCCAGCATCCGCAGGTAGCCCTTCGCATCGTTGATTCGGTTGAGGTCTAAACACAAGCGGGTCAGTTCCACAAGGGCGCGTGGCTCTTTGGGGTTCAGCTCCGCCGCGCGGCGCAAATGGCGCAGGGCGGGCTCGGGCTGGTTCAGCAAGCGATAGACCAACCCCAGATTGAGGTGCGCGAGCGCGAAGTTGGGTTGCTTTTGCACAATCTCGCGCAGCAGGGGTTCCGCCTCACGCAGTTTACCTTGTGCTGCCAGCCGAATCGCTTGCTCATACCGCTGTTGCAGCGCTGAAGGAAACGTAGACTGCGCCCAAGTGGCAACAAATAACAGTAGTCCGAGAAGACCAACCAGCCACGCACGCTTTCGCATCGGCGGGGAGTATACCCCGCCGATGCTTTACTGCACGAAAATCACGCGCTGGTCGTGATACACATCGCCAAAAAGCGAGCGCACACGCACTTGGATGCGGTGGAATCCGCGTGGTAGGTCTGCAGGCAGGTTCGCCTGCCACATGTGCACGACAGGTGTGGGCACGGGCAACGGTCTGCCGGGCAGTTTGAACTCCTGTTCTTGTTGCTTAAGGGCGACATAGGCGGGGTCTAACTGGTTCGGCACGGGTTGCATGGGTATCCACGCGCCGTTGTCGACGCGCATCTCCACAGTACATTGCTCCGAGCCGAAAAAGAAGTTGACCCGCACGGGGGTTTCGGCAAGTTTGTCGCGCTCAATCACATCAGGCACATAGATGTGCATCTGGTAGTCGGCAGGTCGGCGCGCCGCTTGATAGCGCACGTGGTAGCGGTTGCGCTTGACGGTGAGCCAGAGGTAGCCGTTGGGCACGCCGTCGCGCATGGTGGTGTGGGGAATGCCCACAGGGTCGGGCGCGCCCGTCCACCAGCTGCCGCACACCGTAACGGCGTTGATGTGATGGTGGGGCGTGCGCCCTTGCCAGCCCGACTCGGCACCGAAAAAGCGATGCTGCTGCACATGGGTGTGCGCCGAGAACGAAAGCGTGTTTGGAAATGGTGCCAGCAGCTCAAACAGTTGGCGCCGCTCGGTGTCAGGCAACTCCCACAGCGGGATGTGCATAAGCAGCACCACAAGGTCGTTGCGCGGCACATGGCGCAGGTAGTTTCGGATAAACTCCAGCTGGCGTTCGCCCAGCCCTGCCACATAGCGCCCCCGCTGCCCCTCGCGCGCGCCCAACCACACCACATCGTCCAGCACCAAATAGTGCGCCCGCCCCCATTGAAACGCATAGTAGTTCGGTCCGAAGTAGCGGTGCCAAGTCTCATCACTCTGGATGTCATCGGGCGAGTCGAAGTTCATATCGTGATTGCCTAACACATAGTAGATGGGGATGCCGATTTGCCCCAGCATGTGCGTTAGCGCAGGGAACAGGCTCAGATCATCGTACAGCACATCGCCCAGCACGACACCGAAGGCTGCTTCTTTTGTGCCGATGAGTTCGCGCACCACATCGCGCCCAATGTAAAACACCTCCGTGAGGTCGCGTGGTTGCGTGTCGCCAAAGATAAGGGCACGATAGTGGTTCGCCTCACGCTGCGGGTAGAGCGGAAAATCCACCGAAGCGGGCAGCGCGCCCGTCGGCGACACGCCCCCATAACGCAGAGGCGGTGAACCGTTAGGTTTGTGCACATAATAAAAGCGGGGCACATTCGCTTCCGAAACGGGAGTCATCCAGCCGCGGGGTTTGACCACGAAAATAATCGTGTCGTCGTCCACAGGCAGGCGGTAGCGCCCTTGCGAGTCGGTTTTGACCACCTCGCGCTGATTGGAGACTAGCACATTCGGAATGCCCGGCTCGCCCGCATCGCGAACGCCGTTGCGATTGCGGTCGTGGAACACAACGCCGGTGGCAAGCTGTTGGGCAAATGCGTTCAGCAGGGTAAGCGACAGCCCTATTAGCCCCAAAAGACGCATGCAGATACGCATGCCCAGAATCATACACGCCCGCCATGTGAAGAGAGGGTTAAGGGTGTGCTTGGAAGTGATCCCACCCTGCGGCGGGGGGCGAGGTGCGTGTGCCGTCGGGGTGCTCCAGCCACAGTTCAGGGGTGTCGGTGACTTCGCCGATTACAGTAAGCGCGACGCCTGTTTGTGCGGGCAGCTGCTCCAGCATGCGTCTGGCGTGTTCAGGCGGCGCGGTGATGAGCAGTTCGTAATCCTCGCCTCCGAGGAACGCGAACAGTGCAGGGTCCGCCCCTGTAGCGGTTGCCCACCGGTGCGCAAGGGGGTGGATGGGCAGTTGGCTTAGGCGGATGATGGCGCCGCAGCCCGACGCGCGCAGCAGTTTGGGCAGGTCAGCTGCCAGCCCGTCGCTGAGATCCATCATCGCGGTCGCGCCGAGTGCGCGTGCCCGTGCGCCCGCTTGTAGGCGCGGCACAGGGCGAAAATGCGGCGTGAGGTCTAACGCATTGGGTGCACCTGTCAGCAACGCTTGTAAGCCCGCTCGTGACGCGCCCAACGCCCCTGTCACCAAAATCCAATCGCCCACTTGGGCGCCGCGGCGCAACACGGGCGCACCTTCCACCATGCCCAGCACCGACACATCAATTACCATCCATGGGGCGCGGTTCGTGTCGCCCCCCAGCAGGGCAACGCCAAAAGCGCGAGCGCACTCCAGCAAGCCATCGGTGAAGCCATCCAGCCATGTGCCTGTGTACTCAGGAGCAAGCGCGATGGAAAGCAACGCGCCCACAGGGGCGCCCCCCATCGCGGCGATGTCGCTGAGGTTTACCGCTAATGCCTTCCAGCCCAATGAGGCAGGGTCTATCCAATCCAAGCGAAAGTGGATGCTCTCAACCAGCATATCAGCAGCCCACAGCAGAGTATGACTGCCGACTTGCAGCACGGCGGTATCGTCGCCGATACCCTCTGCCACGACGAAGCCCTGCGGCAGTTGCCCAATCGCTTTGGCGCGGGCAGCCATGCGCTCAATCAACGCGCCCTCGCCCATCGGCGGCACATCCACGCGCATCGGCAGGAGTGTACCGCATTAGGTACAATCTTGCCGACGAGCAAGCGAGGGTATGTGCAGCAATGAAACGGACAGCGGCAATTGGCTGGAGTGTGGCGATTCTGATTGGGTTAGCTGGCGCGGTCTATGCTGACGCGACGCTTTACATGGGTCAGCCTGCTGCGGAAGCGGGCATCACCTTGCGGAGTTGGGGTTCTGGCTCCATCGAGGATAGTACCGATACCACCTTCGTGGGCAGTCGCTCGCTGAAAGTGTTCACGCGTGGGCTGTTTTCAGGCGGTTGGCTTATTTACAGCCGCCCTGTGGACATTCGTGCGGATGTGAACGCTCCGAACGGCGTACTGCGCATGGCGTTGCGCTTTCCTGGTACAGGCGGTGCAGCCGCGGGCGCGGGCGGAAGCGGTATGGTGGGCGGACCTGCCGCGCCGGGCGGGTTCGGGGCGCCACCTGCCCCGCCAGGGGGTCCTGCGGCGCCGGGTGGTTTGGGTGCGCCCGGCGGTATTGGTGGCGGGGGGGCTACCGCTGGACAAACCACCACACCCACCCTGCGTGAACTGCGCCTTGTATTCGAGACCAGCGACGGCAAGTTCACCGAAGTGATGCTGCCGTTGCAGAACCTGCGCTCCGATGAAATGGGCTGGCAAACGATTAGCCTGCCATTGCGCTCGATTCCTGACTTGAGCAGCACCAACGGGCAGATTGTCAAACTCGGGCTGTTTGGCGACTCGGTGGGCACTTTCTATGTGGGCGAAATTCGCACCGTGCGCGAGTCAGGGTCGCTGCAGGGCTACATCGCGGTGCAGAACGCCTTCGGTTCGGTGTTTACCTCGCGCAACCAAGAGCGGCTCAGCATCGCCTCGGGCGATGAGCTGACCTTTTTCGGCGTGGTGGAAGGTGTCAACATGCCTGTGGAGTACCGCTGGAGCTTCAGTGGCGACTCATCGCAGGTGGATGGTATCGGCAACGCGGTGCGCCGCCGCTTCCCCAAGCGCGGCACCTATACCGTCTACTTGACGATTGTAGACCCATCGGGTATCCGCCCGCCTGCCACCGCGAAAATCGACATTCAGGTGAACTAAGTATGGAATGGCTTGACACGCTCAAGTACGATTCCAACGGGCTAATCCCCGCCGTCATTCAAGATGCCGAGAACGGTCAAGTGTTGATGGTGGGGTATATGAACCGCGAGGCGTTGCTACGAACACTAGAAACAGGCTTGTGCACCTACTGGAGCCGCTCGCGCCAGCAGTTTTGGGTCAAGGGCGAGACCAGCGGGCATGTGCAGCGTGTGAAGCGCATCTTGGTAGATTGCGACGCCGACGCCCTAGTGATTCAGGTGGAGCAGGTGGGTGTGGCGTGCCACACGGGGCATCGCAGCTGCTTTTACCGCGAGGCGCGCGAGGGCACACTGGTGGAAATAGAGCCTGTGCTGATTGAACCCGAGGCGATTTACGGCTCGCGCTAAGCCTGCGCCCGCTTGGCTTGGAGTAGCTGCGCGACCGCGCGGATGAGGTGCTCGGCGCACTCGCGCTTGCTTATCTGTGGCAGTGGTTCGATGCGCCCATCAGCATACAACAGAGTAAGGCGGTTGGTATCTACCTCGAAGCCACTGCCGGGCTCCAGCACATCGTTCACCGCGATTAGGTCAAGGTTTTTCTGGCGCAGCTTGGCTTGGGCGTGTGCTAACGCTTTGTCCGTTTCTGCGGCGAAGCCCACCACGATGCGCTCACCTTTGCGCTGTGCCATCGTGCCAACAATATCGGGGTTGGGCACTAGGCGCAGCGTCCAGCTGCGGGCAGTGCGTTTGCGCTTGAGGGGCAGGGTGCGCTCTGGGCGATAGTCGGCAACAGCAGCGGTGGCAATTAGCACATCGCACGCCTCGAACTCCGCTTGCACCGCCTCAAACATCTGCTGGGCGGTTTGCACACGCACGACACGCGCTCCTGCTGGTGGCGATAGTTGCGTCGGTCCCGTGATAAGCACCACTTCCGCGCCGTGCGCCAGCGCTGCCTCCGCCACTGCATAGCCCATTTTGCCGCTGGAACGGTTGCCAACAAAGCGCACGGGGTCAATCGGCTCGTAGGTGGGTCCCGCCGTGACGAGCACGCGCACGCCCGCAAGGTCGCGGCTGCGCTGGAGTCGCTGTTGCACCGCTTGCACAATCACAGGGGTATCAGCGATTTTGCCCCAGCCCTCGTCGCCGCACGCCATAAGCCCGTAGGTGGGGTCAATAAACTCCACGCCACGTGCCCGCAGGGTTTGCACATGGGCTTGCACGGCTGGGTGTGTCCACATGGCGGGGTTCATCGCGGGGGCTATGAGGATGGGGGCGCGTGTGGCTAATGCCAGCGTGGTTAGCATGTCATCTGCCAGCCCTATGGCAAGGCGGGCAATCGTATGCGCTGTCGCGGGCGCGATAAGCACTAAGTCTGCCGCCTGCGCCAAGCGGATATGCGCAATCTGCCCCGGCACAGGTTCATCAAATACATCCACCACTACTGGATTGCCCGTCAGCGCAGCGAAGGTGTCGGGGCTAATCAAGCGCGTAGCTGCGTGAGTCATCACCACGCGCACCGTATGCCCTGCACGCATCAACTCACGCGCGATATCCGCGGCGCGATAGGCAGCCACACTGCCCGTAACGCCTAAAACAATCGTTGACACGGTTCGTCTCTCGAGCAGCGCGTCGGCTCCAGCGCCCGACGCCGCTATATTATAGCCTACGCTGCTACCTATTCGGCTACCCTACGCCTGTGGGCGGCTTAGCGCGATGCTGCAAGCGAATGTTCAGCACCTCCACCGCCAACGAGAACGCCATCGCAAAATAAGTGTAGCCCTTCGGAATCTTGTATTCAAACCCCTCCGCCACCAACTGAAAACCAATCAGCACCAGAAACGCTAACGCCAGCACCTTCAGCGACGGATGGGCGTCAATCAAGCGGCTCACACTGCCCGCGAACGCCATCATGAACACCACCGCAATCAGTACCGCAGTTATCATCACCCATAACGCACGCACCAACCCTACCGCCGTAATCACCGAGTCCACCGAGAACACCAGATCAACCAACAGTATTTGGATGACCACTGCGGCTAAGGTTAGCCTTTTGGGCACTTTCACCTCTCCTTGCGCCGCCTCAAGTTTGTGGTGAATTTCGTAAGTGGCTTTGCCCATCAGAAACAGCCCGCCCCCAATCAGGATCAGTTCCTTGCCTGAAAAATCCATCCCAAACACTTCGAAAAGCGGGGTTTGCAAGCGCATAATCCAAGTGATGGAGAGTAGGAACAACACGCGCATGACAAATGCGAGGCTTAGCCCGATGATACGGGCTTTGGCGCGTTGCTCAGGGGGCAGCTTGTCGCTGAGGATGGAGATGAATACAATGTTGTCTATCCCAAGCACCACTTCTAGTGCCGTGAGGGTCAGCAGCGCGACAATCGCTTCCATAGGCGCGGAATTGTACCCCATTTGTTGAGGGCAACACAGATATGTGACCGGTAGCACGATTTATTTATTCCCGTTCGCCTGCACTCAAGAAGGGCGGGCGCCCTGTAGTGCCTTGCAGATTAGTGGCACAGGTTATTACCAACCCGCCTTGAGCGGATAGGGTTCTGCGCTTCGCTCGGAATGAAGGCGTTGTTAGTGCCCTAACCTACCTGTCATTCCAAGCCGAAGACAAGGAATCTCTTTGGAAGTAGACGACTTGAGCCGTCTGCCCAAGAGATGCCCCGCTGTACGTCCACACGCCCATCGCGCGAGCTGCCTGTGAGGGCAGGCACCTTTCACAGGAATCAAACCAGCGGCGTGCAACTATTGAAGTATGCCCGTTGATGGCATTGACTATCAAGCGCAGTTGGAAGCACTGATAGAACAGGTTCGCGCCAAAGGCGTGCACGACTCGCGTGTGTTGGAGGCGATTCGCCAGACGCCTCGGCACTTGTTCGTGCCTGAAAGCCATCGGCACTATGCCTATATTGACCATGCGCTGCCCATTGGCGAGGGGCAAACCATCTCGCAACCATCGCTAGTAGCGCAAATGACGCAGCTGCTGGAGCTGCAAGGTACTGAGAATGTGCTGGAAATCGGCACAGGTTCGGGGTATCAAACAGCGATTTTGCGTCGGCTTTGTGCGCGGCTGACTACCATCGAACGGCTTCCGAGCCTGACATTGCAAGCGTATCGCAACCTTCAGCAACTGGACCTTCCTCCCATCACCTTCGTGATTGGTGATGGCACATGTGGTTTTCCGCCTTACGCGCCGTATGATCGGATCTTAGTCACGGCAGGCGCGCCGCCCAAGATCCCCCAGCCCTTGCTTGACCAGCTTAGCCCCGATGGGGGTAAACTTTTGCTGCCGTTGGGCACGCGTCAGTATCAACTGCTTACGCGCGTGACCAAGCGCGGCGGGCGCATTCGTGCCCAGACTTTTGGGGAGTGTATGTTTGTACCCTTAGTGGGCAAATATGGCTGGAAGCCTGGCGAGGTGGACGGATGGCAAACGCTGTAAGCATTGAGCGCACGCCGCCCGTTGTGCGAATCACCCTAAACCGCCCTGAGCGGCACAACGCCTTCGACGAGACGCTGATTGCGGAGCTAACGCAGGCGTTTGAGGCACTGCGCGAGGACGAGGCGGTGCGCGTGGTGGTGCTGCAAGGCGCGGGTAAGTCGTTCTGTGCAGGGGCAGACCTGAACTGGATGGGCAAGATGGTCAACTACACCTTTACGGAGAACTTGGAGGATGCGCGCGCCCTTGCCCGCATGTTTGAGGTGATTGACCACTGCCCCAAGCCTGTGGTCGGGCGCGTGCACGGTGCTGCGATTGGGGGCGGCGCGGGGCTGGTCGCTGTGTGCGATATCGCCATCGCTACGCCCAACGCGCAGTTTGGCTTCAGCGAGGTGAAACTGGGATTAATCCCCGCCGTGATTACGCCCTATGTGATGCGCAAGATTGGTTATGGCAACGCCCGCGCGCTGTTCGTATCGGGTGAACGATTCGACGCTGAAACCGCCCTGAGGATTGGACTTATCCATCGGCTTGTGCCCGACGAACAACTGGATGCCACCGTGGAAGCGACGGTGCGCAACCTGCTCCAGAATGGTCCCAACGCGATGGCAGCGGCGAAGATGTTGCTGCATGCGGCGCTGGTGCTGCCCGCGGATGAACTGCGCTCGCTCACAATCGCGCGTATCGCCGAGTTGCGCGTAAGCGAAGAAGGGCAGGAAGGCATTCGTGCCTTTCTCGAAAAACGCAAACCGAACTTCGCGGAGGATCTGCCATGAGCATCAAACGCATTGGCGTGCTGACCAGCGGGGGCGACTCGCCGGGTATGAACGCTGCAATTCGCGCCGTCGTGCGCACTGCGCTCCATCACGGGCTGGAGGTATTCGGCATCAAGCGCGGCTATGCAGGGCTCCTCAGCGAAGAGATTGTGCCAATGCAGTCGATGTCGGTGGGCGGTATCATCAATCGCGGGGGCACGATTTTGCGCACTGCCCGCTGCGAAGAGTTTAAAACCGAAGCAGGGTTGCAAAAAGCCGCCGCAATCTTAGAGAAGCACGGTATTGACGCGCTGGTGATTATCGGCGGCGATGGCTCCATGCGTGGGGGCGTGGAGCTGAGCCGAATCTGCCCCGTGAAGATTATGGGCATCCCTGGCACTATTGATAACGACATTCCCGGCACCGACTACTCCATCGGCTTTGACACGGCGGTCAACACCGCACTGGAAGCGATTGACAAGGTGCGCGACACTGCCTACTCGCACGAGCGCGTGTTCGTGATTGAGGTAATGGGCAGGCACAAGGGCTTCATCGCGCTGGAGGTGGGGCTGGCAGGCGGGGCAGAAGCAATTCTCATCCCCGAAGTGCCCTACGACTTGGTAGACTTGTTAGACAAGCTGCGCGATAGCTACGAGCGGGGCAAAACCTCCAGCATCATTGTGGTGGCGGAGGGTGCTGCGCGCGCCGAGGATGTGAAAAAGTTCCTGGAAGCGCACACGCCGTACCATTTGCGCGCACTGGTGCTGGGGCACATGCAGCGCGGTGGCTCGCCCACTGCCTTCGACCGCGTGCTGGCGACGCAGCTAGGGCACCTCGCCGTGCAACGCCTGCTGGATGGGCACACCAACGAAATGGTGGGCATTGAAGGCGGGCGACTGGTCTCAGTGCCGATAGAGTACATCCAAACGGCGGTCAAAACCATTGATTTGCGCAAGCTGGAAGTCGCCAGTATTATGGCGACATAGGGTTGGCTACGCGGGCGGTCGCGTTTGCAGCACAGATTGGATTGCCGAAAGGGCGCGCTCAATGTCTACGCGGGTGATGCCGTAGTGGGTTACGGCGCGCAGGCGTGCCCCCGAAAGCGACAATAGCACGCCTTGTTCTCGGAGGGCTTGCTGAAAGCGCGAACTGTCCCACCCTGTGGCGGGGTCGAGCTCGAAAATCACGATGTTGGTCTGCACACGGGTGGGGTCTATGCGGATGCCGCTTAGGTTTGCCAGCTCCTCCGCGAGCAGGCGGGCGTTCGCGTGGTCTTCGGCAAGGCGGTCTACCATTGTTTCCAGTGCTACCAACGCGGCAGCGGCTAAGACTCCTGCCTGACGCATGCCACCGCCCAACATGCGGCGCGTGCGCCGTGCCTCTTGGATGAACGCTTGGCTGCCGCATACAATAGAACCGACAGGCGCGCTCAGCCCCTTGGAAAAGCAAAAGTTCACCACATCAAACGGCTCGGCAATTGTGGCCGCCTCAACGCCCAGCGCCACGGCTGCGTTGAAAATGCGCGCCCCATCCAAGTGCAGGTAGACGCCTTTCTCACGGGCGAGGGCAGCTACTTGGTGGATGTACTCCAACGGAAGCACCGCTCCGCTGCAGCGGTTGTGTGTGTTCTCAAGGCTAATCACACGCGTTTTGGGAGTGTAGACCGCGCTGCGGATAGCGCTGCGCAGCCGCTCTATCGGGATGGTGCCGTCGGGCAGGTTGGGCAGCACCTGCAAAAACACACCACCTAAGATGCCCAGCCCGCCTACCTCCGAAGTGTATAGGTGCGACTCGTCGCCCGCAATCACTTCTTCGTTGCGCCCAGTGAGCGTAAGTAGGCTCACAAGGTTCGCCATGATGCCGCTGGGCACGAACAAGCCCGCTTCTTTGCCCACACGCTGCGCGGCTGCTTCCTCCAAGCGTCGCACGGTGGGGTCATCGCCCAGTACATCGTCGCCCACCTCGGCGTTCGCCATCGCGCGGCGCATCTCGGGCGTGGGCTTGGTCACAGTGTCCGAGCGCAGGTCAATCAGCCCGTCCGCTTCGCGCACCATAACACGCCGTTGTAGATAATCTGCTGCACTATTGGGTGGTGATAGGTAGGCACGCTTTCGTGTCCTGGGCGGAAGTAGAACACGCGCCCAATGCCGTAGCCCTGATTGATACCGTTCCCGGGTCCCGACTCGAAGTTCGGGTCGATGCCGTCGCCCACCGTCCAGCACAGCCCGCTGGGGAAATACTCGCCCCCTTCGGGAAAGTACGATTGGAACACCACAACCAACGGTGGGGGCACATCAAACGGCGCGCCGTACATCTCCTCGTGTTCAATCACGAAGTCCTCAATGCCCTGTGCGATGGGGTGTTGGGGGGCGCACACGCGCACATATTCGGGCTCTGCGGGGTGCTTTTCGCGCCAGCCGCCCTTCAGGTGTCCCGTGCAGCCCAACGTGCGCTTGAAGGGCTTGGAATAGTGCCCCGAATGCAACACCAGCAGCCCCATGCCCTCATGGTGCACGCGCTGGCGAATGCGCTCGGCGACCTCGTCGCTTACCTCGCCGTGCCGAATGTGCCCCCACCAAATCAGCACATCGGTCTGGCGAAGGCGCTCTATGCTGCAGCCCTGCTCTGGCTCGTCAAGGTGGGCGGTTTGGATTTCCAAGGTACCGTCGTTGAGCCGTGCCAAGCCTCCCGCGACGGCGCCGCGAATGCTATGCGGGTAGATGCTCTTGTCCACATGGGGCGGGTTCTCGTCCCAAACCGTGACTCGGATGACGCTCATCGCTGGCTCCTCGCTCCAGAGTATACCTCTACTCGACGCTTTCCTCGCGTTCCATGCGTTCAGGGGCGGAGACGCCCAGCAAGCCCAGTGCACGCGCGAGCACAAAGCGTGTGGCTTGCGCAAGCAGCAGGCGCGCCGCCTGCAAGGGCGGCTCTGCGCCCAGCACGCGACACTCGGTGTAGAAGCCGTGAAAGGCGCGCGCCACATCCAGCGCGTAGGCGGTCAGCCGATGGGGCGCATCGTGGCGGGCAGCTAACGCAATCTCGTCGGGCAGATCGGCTAAGCGCTTAATGAGCGCGTGTTCGGCAGGGTGGGTCAGCACGCTCAAGTCGGTCGTTGCCCAGTCAGGCATTGGCACGCCGCGCTCGGCAGCAGTGCGTTCAATACTGCAAATCCGTGCGTGCGCATACTGCACATAAAACACGGGGTTCTTTTCCGATTGCTCCTTTGCCAGTTCGATATCAATGTCCAGCGTGCTGTCGTGCGAGCGCAGGAGGTAGAAAAAGCGCAGCGCGTCCACGCCGATTTCGTCTATCACCTCGCGCAAGGTGATAAACTCGCCCGCGCGTTTAGACATGCGCACTGGCTCGGTGCCCCGAAAGAGGTTTACCAGCTGATAAATCAAGATGTGCAGGCGATCGGGGTCATAGCCCAGCGCGGCGACGGCTGCTTTCATCCGCGCGACATACCCGTGATGGTCTGCCCCCCAGAGGTTGATGAGCAGGTCGTAGCCGCGCTCGTACTTGTCGCGATGGTACGCCACATCGGCTGCCAAGTAGGTAGGCAGCCCATTGGCGCGCACCAGCACGCGGTCTTTCTCATCGCCGAAAGCGGTAGATTTGAGCCAGAGTGCGCCCTCATGCTCGTAGGCGTAGCCCCGTTCGCGCAGCAGGTTCAGGGTCTCCTCTACCTTGCCCGCGTCGTAAAGGCCTTGCTCCGAGAACCAGCGGTCAAACCGCACCCCAAAGTCGGCTAAGTCGCGCTCCTGCTCGGCAAGCATCTGCTGCTTGGCGATTTGTTCGAAGCGTTTGAGCACGGTTTCGGGGTCGCCCTCGGCGAAAGAGTCGCCGTGTTGCTCGCGGATGCTCTGTGCGATTTCCTTCACATATTCGCCGTGGTAGCCGTCTTCAGGCATTTCTACGGGTTCGCCCAGCAGTTGCTTGTAGCGGGTGAGCACCGACAGGGCGAAGTTGCGGATTTGGGTGGAGTTCTCGCCATCGTTGATGTAGAACTCGCGTTCCACTTGATAGCCTGCGGCTTCCAAAATGCGCGCGAGGCTATCGCCCACCGCGGCGTTGCGCCCGTGCCCCAAGGTGAGTGGTCCTGTGGGGTTCGCGCTGACGAACTCGACCAACACGCGCTTGCCTGCGCCAAGGGTGAGGTTGCCGTACCGCTCGCCCTGCGTAAGGATGTGGCGCACCACTTCGCCTGCCCAACTCGGCTTAAGGTAGAAGTTGAGAAAGCCCGCGCCTGCTACCTCCACGCGCTCAATCCATGCGTGGGTCGCTTGGGGCAAATGCTGGCGAATGATTTCGGCTACTTCGCGTGGGTTGCGGCGCACCTGCCGGGCAAGCACCATCGCAAGGTTGGTGGCGTAGTCGCCGAATTCGGGGTTGCGCGGGGTTTCAATTTCAAATTCTGGTAGGGTCTCAAACGCGAGCGCGCCCGCCTCGCGTGCGGCAAGCGCAGCTTGTTGCACCCACTCCGCTAACTGCTGGCGTATCATAGGGCTATGATTATACCAAGTGGCTACAGGCGTGCTGTGAGCCATGCGCGTGCCCACGCATCGGCAGCCAGCACATTCTCTAAGGTAGGAGGCGCAGGGGTGTGAGCGTGCATCGTGGCTTCCACCCAGCGCGGAATGTCGGTGAAGCGGATTTGTTCATTTAGGAAGGCACGCACAGCCACCTCGTTCGCGGCGTTCATCACGGCGGGCATCGTGCCGCCGATGCGTGCAGCCTCATAGGCAAGAGCAAGGCAGGTATAGCGCGCCGGGTCAGGCGTTTCAAAGGTGAGCTGCCCGACCTGCTCCAAGCGCAGGCGGGGCAGTTGGCTATCAATCCGCTCAGGATACAGAAGCGCGTACTGGATCGGCAAGCGCATATCGGGCACGCTCAGCTGCGCCACTACCGAGCCATCCACAAACTCCACCAGCGCGTGTACAATGCTTTGCGGGTGAATGAGCACCTCAACCTGTTCCAAGCGCAGCCCAAACAACCACTGTGCCTCAATCACCTCCAGCCCTTTGTTCATCATGGTGGCGGAGTCCACCGTGATTTTGCGCCCCATTGACCAGTTGGGGTGCTGCAGAGCTTCGGCAACAGTGATGGTGTCAAAGGTTTCCAGTGGGCGCGTGCGGAACGGTCCGCCCGAGGCGGTAAGGATGAGACGTGCCACTTGGTCGGGCTTACCAGCCAGCATCGCTTGGAACGCGCCCGAATGTTCGCTATCAATCGGCAATAAGGTAGCGTTGTGCCGTTGTGCGGTTTCCATCACGATGGCACCGCCAGCCACCAGTACTTCTTTGGTTGCCAGCGCAACCGTTTTGCCTGCCTCCAACGCTGCCAACGTGGGCAGCAGTGCGATGGCGCCCCCCAGCGCTACCACCACCACATCCACCTCGTCGCGCTGCACCATCGCGCACAAGCCTTCCACGCCCACATAAAGGTGATCGTGCGGCTCGTTGGCGGGCGGTTCCACCAGTCCTAGCAGCGACACTTGCCACTCCGCCGCTTGCGCTTGCAAAGTTTTGTAGTCGCAGTAAGTGGCAAGTCCAACAATCTGCAGATGTTGTGGGGCGCGACGGGCGACTTCGAGGGTCTGCTTACCGATGGAGCCTGTGGAGCCAAGCACCAGTACCCGACGCATGCACAAAAAGGATACCCCACTTGGCATGAAATGTGCTATAATTCGGCTTGTGAGCTTGGAAGGCTCAAGCGTGTTGGGATTTACTTTGAGGAGGTCATCTAATGAAAGCGCGACTGATTGCAGGCTTGGTGGGGCTTGCGCTTTTAGGCAGTGCGTTCGCAGATTCACCATCCTCCCGAAAACCGCTATTGCCAAGCCGTCCGATTTTACCCTCTTGGTTACCGATTTGGGATTGGGAACAGCCTTACTCGTTTGAGTGGCATCACCGCGTCATTGAACACCTCACGGGGGTTGAAGGGGTAGGCAAGTGCTGTGCGGAGGGTGTGACGCACGACGGGTACATGCTTCACCTTTGCTTTGCCCCAGGCACACCCGAGTGGTATGTGGAGTACATCTCACGTCTGGTTTTCGGCGAGTTTACGCTTGCCTACAATGCTGGCACCCGCTGGAGCTCTACTTCCTACGGCAGCACAGGTTCTACAGGCACGCCCATTCGGTTGCGCTGGAGCTTTGTGCCCGACGGTGTGCAACTTCCTGGGTTGAGCAGCGGCACACAGCCCAGCAACTTGTTCAGCAGCATGGATAGCAAGTTCGGCGGCAATCGTACGCTGTGGCAAACACAGTTCCGCAACAGCTTTGCGCGCTGGCAGGAGGTCGCGGGCGTGCGCTATGAAGAAGTGAGTGATGACGGGGCTGCCTTTCCCAACGCTTCTGGCTCTGCCTCTGCGCCGCGTGGTGATGTGCGTATCGGGGCACGCCCGCTGGATGGCCCGGGCAATGTACTGGCATTCAACTACTTCCCAAATGTCGGCGACATGGTGCTAGATAGCAGCGAAAACTGGCAAAACAGCTTTGCTAATTACCGATTTCTACGCAATGTGATTATGCACGAACACGGACACGGCCTGGGGTTTGGGCACGTGATACCTGTTGATCAAACCAAGTTGATGGAGCCCTACCTGAGCACGAACTTCGATGGCCCTCAGGATGACGACATTCGTGGCGTGCATCGGTTTTACGGCGATCCTTATGAACCAAACAACTCCATCTCTCAAGCGACGACGATAGACATGACGGCTACCGGCAGCGCGACTTTACAGTGGGCGAGCCTGCACAATATCAACGACGTCGACTGGTACCGACTGGAGATCCCCGCCTTCCGTCGCCTCACGATTACCGTTACGCCAATCGGCGCCACCTACCAAGTGGGTCCCCAAGGCGGCTCGACAACTACTGTGAATACGCTCACTATTCAAAACCTACAGTTAGAACTGCGCGATAGCACGGGCGTAGTCGTCGCTTCTGCGACAGCCAATGGGGCGGGGCAACCTGAACAAATCGCTAACTTTATCACGCCTCCCGCAGGTGGCACTTTCTTCGCGCGGGTGTTCTCGGGTCCAGGTTCCAGCGATGATGTACAACGCTACCGCTTGACCGTCCAAACCGTTGCCCGTCCCGAGGGTGATATGAACGGCGATGGCTGCGTGAACGATGCCGACCTGTTGTTGGTGCTGTTCAACTTTGGCACGGGCAACGCCGGTGCCGATGCCAACGGCGACGGGATTGTCAACGACGCCGACCTGCTACTGGTGTTGTTCAACTTTGGGCAGGGTTGCTGACAACGGCGCACAAGCACGGCTGGTTCCTCCGCGGTTCTCCTTCACGGGGAACCGCGTCCAGCTTTTAGCTCCCCTTGCATCGCAGGGTTTGACATGGTATAATTTGACTTGCGAGCGGGCATAGCTCAATGGTAGAGCTCCAGCCTTCCAAGCTGGCGGTGCGGGTTCGATTCCCGCTGCCCGCTCCAGAATGTACCCCCACCCCCTAACACCCCCTACATCTTGTGGAAAAACGCCCCGAACGCCCGTACGGGAGACCATGCGCAACGCAAGCTTCGCGTCTCGTAAACCCTATAGTGAACTTAGTGAGTGCTTTGAACTGTGGCTCGAAGCCCTCCTTGCACAAGGCGCAAGCCCCCAGACCGTGAAAAACTACCGACAGAGCGTCGGCGCGTTTATTGACTTCCTCCACCACGCCAGCCTCACCACGCTCGACGCCGTCCAGCCCCACCACATCCGTAAATGGCTGTTGCAACGCCGACAGGCGGGCGTCAAGCCCATCACCTTGCAGAATGACTACCGCAACCCCCGCGCGTGGTGGAACTGGTGCATCCGTGAAGGGCTAACCGAAAATAACCCCTTCGCCAAAATCGCGAAACCTAAAGCCCCGCCCGTGCATAAACCCGCCCTCACCCCCGAACAGGTACACGCCATCCTCAACGCCTGTCAAGGCAGTGATTGGCTGCTCCTGCGCGACCGCGCCTTAGTACTCCTCATGCTCGACACCGGCTTGCGCCTCCACGAAGCGCACGGGCTAACCGTCCAAGACGCCACTCAACCCTGCCTACTCATTCGGGGCAAGGGGGGCAAGCAACGCGCCGTCTTCCTGTCCCCCCAAACCCGCCTTGCGTTGAAACGCTACCTCAACGCCTGCCCCTACTCGCTCACCCCTGAATCGCCTTTGTGGTGGGGAGCCTACGGACCCCTCACCCGACACGGGCTACAGGAAGTCTTCCACCTGATTGGCAAGCGGGCAGGCGTCACGCCCCTCGGCCCCCACGCCTTCAGGCGTACCTTCGCCACTTGGAGCCTGCGCAGTGGAATCGACCTCGAACACCTGCGCCTGCTGATGGGGCATAGCGATTATACCGTCCTGCGCCAATACCTCGCGCTGGTGGAAACCGACCTGCAGCAAGCCCACGAGCGACATAGCCCCCTGAACCTGCTCAAAAGGCGCAAGCATAAGTAGCCTATAGGGGCTAAAGTCAAGCGGTCCCGGCCGGGACCGCTTGACTTTACGGCAGGGCGTTCTGGAATGCGATTCCGCAACGCCTACCCGCAGGGGGCGTGCAATTCCCGCTTAAGCGCGGTTAGGTTTCAGGATGGCTTACCCACGCCATCGGCTTGCCAAACTGCACCACGACTTGGCAGACCTTGCCCGCTAACTCGCGCGACTCCAGCAGGTAAATGACGCCTTCCCCCTGCCCCGCAACGCCTGTAAGGGCTTGCAGAATCTCTTCCAGTTCGCCCCCGCCGAAGGCGGCGCGCCCGCCAATACTGTCCCGTTGCGGGTTCGCAAGGCGGTAGGTATACAGCCCGTACGGGGGCGTTTCTAAACTGAACAGCAGCTCCAGCGCGTCGCCATCCGTGCGGGCGTCCAGGAACCGCACGGTATGCGCCCCATCGGGCAGGGGCTGTGGACGGCTAATCACTAAGCGTTGCACTTTATTCCACCCCCTCTGTCGCTTTCGCAGTGCGCAGGTGTTCGAGGGCGAGTTGCTGAATCTGCAACAGGTTCGCTGTGAACGGGTCGAGGGCTTCCTTGCCCGCCTCTTGCGCCGTTTCTGCGCCCTTGAGCCACGAGTAGCGCAGGATGCAATCGGCGACCTTCACTTGCAGTTGCGGGGGCAGGTCGTCGCCTCTTTCCAGCAGGTGTATGAGCCGTTGCAAGGCGAGGGGCACGGCTTGATGCAGGATTCGGTTCGATTCCGCGCGTTGCTGTTCGAAGGTATAGGCGTCATAGGCGCAGGCGCGGGCTTGCCATTTGTGTTTCGTACTCCAGTGGTACACGCGCGACAGGGGGTGTCCTGTAAGTTGCGCGGTGAGTTTATGTGAGCGCGTTTCCAAGTAGCACAGGAAGGCTTGAAACGCGCGGGCGGTTTCGCCTGCCTGTCGCTCCCATTCCTTGCGTACAGCGTTGTGCATCGTGTAAGTCTACCCTCCTATTCCAAGATTTGCAGGATGGTGTGCCAATCGCTGGGACGCCATAAATACACTTCGGCGCAAGGGAGTTGCTGGAAGGCGTGTAGCCAATCGCGCTGTTCCTTGCGCAGGGTTCCTGCTTGGGCTTTGAGTTCGGCTATGACAAGGCGGGTTCCCCGTAGCAGCAGGTCGGGGAACCCCTTCCCGTCGCCCCCGTAGGGGGTCAGCCACTGCCCGCCTTTGTATTGGGCGCGTGAAGCGTGGAAGGCTTTCCAGCCGCGTTGCTTCGCGTAGCGTAGCACTTCGCGCTGGAAGGCGCGTTCACTGAGATTCGGCGCAAGCAGGAGCGGAATCGTGCCCATTCGTGAATAAACTACGCAAGCGGGGGCATCGCAGGAGATTCCCGTCTGCCCCCACTACCTGCCTGATGAGTTGCAGGGCTTCCTGTTTGCGTACGGGGCAGGTCGTACGCAGGGTATAGCGGTACAGGGCGGGCAGGTACTCGGCTCCCCCTGTGGGGGAACCTTGCACGGCCCGCCGGAGGTGCTCAAGCGTCTTGCTCATTGCCGTCAATCACGTAGGCTAACACGCCTGCCCGCTGGAGGGTGTGGAGCGCAAGGATGATGGCGCGGGCGGTTTGGCGTTCGGCGGGTTCCTCGCTTTGAAGCAGGGCTTCGTAGCGTTCAGCGACTTCGAGCAGGCGCAGCCAGCAGCCCGTACGATGGGCGGTGTAGCCCAGCTCGAACCCGCGCTGATGTTCGGTTTGCTGTAGTGTGATGGGCATCGCTCAACCTCCTATTGCCCCTGCGGGGCGGGTTCCTCAACCGTCCAATACCGCAGGGGCAGGGTAAGTTGCGGGGGGTAGCCCCCGCGTTGAATCTCAATGCAATAGCGGTCGAACCCTGCTTGGCTACGCAGGTGCACGCTCCATCACCTCCCGTCGGCGTGGGGGAACGCCCCGCATTCACAGGCGAGCTGGTGGACTTGCTGCAGCAGGCGAATCCACGCGCCCGCTTCGGGGGTATAGGACGCGGCGCAGAGTTGACCAAGTACCCACAGGTAGGCGGCTTGCAGGGAATCGAAGCAGGCGAATACCTCAACCCAATCGAACGATTGAGACTGGAGTTGCGCTTCGCCCGCCGATGGCGCAAGTTGTACCTCGTGGGGAATGCCGTTCTCCGGGTAGCCAAGCAGGTAAACCTGTAGTGGGCGGGGGCTTGCGAGTAGGATGGCGTGTTCAGGCGCAATCCCTACCCGCCCGCAGGCGACCTCGAAACTCGGCGCAAGGACGGCGTAGTGTTGCTCATCCATCGTGTTCACGATTCGGTATAACTTCAGCATAAATCCCTCCTTGAATCGGCGCGGGGGTGGGGCTTGGCGGAGCCGCGACCCCCGCGCGCTATTCACTGCTGGAAGGGATCTTGCCCTCCTGCGCTGGAGCGCAACGGGAGTAAGGATTCAATCGCGTTGTATTGCCCTGAGCCGTCTTTTTTCGGCTTCACTTGCACCACAATCTTGCAGCGTTTGCCGATCAGGTCGGCGAGGTTCAGGTCTTCGCCCGGCTGCAAGGTACGCCCAAGCAGCACGCCGGCCCACTCTACGAGGCGGCTCTTGGGGCTTTTTGACAGGGATTTATAGGCTCGCAGGGTATGCCCGTCGTAGTCAGACCCGCGAATGGTGAAATGGAACTCTATTTGCTGCCGCCCCGCTTCGAAGGGGTTGTCAACGACTCGCAGGTCGGTCACTTCGGCGTGGTACACATCGGCAGGAATCACTTCACCGCCTGAGCTAATCGTAATAGTAGGTAGTTGCTGCATAATGGAACCTCCTTAGTGAGTGATTTGCCCTGTGGGGGGCACGTCCTCGCTTTCAGCGGGACGCAAGGGGTGAGTGGCACACGCCGCAAGGGCAGTAGCCCCTGCGTCCAAAACCTGCTGTAAGGCTTGCAGGGCGGCGGGGAGCAGTCCATCCTTGCGCAAGGCAGGAATGCCTGCTTGCCAGCCCGCTTCGCCTTGCGCTATGTGGAGCGTGAAGGAACCCGCGTCAACTGCAAGGGGCGGGTAGCCCAAGCGTTGCGCTAACTTCCATACACGGGTTTCCAGTTCGCCTGTGTCCGCAGGTTGTGGGGGCAGTTGCGGGCTTTCAGGGGCAGGCGGTTCAGGCTCCCCGCGAAGGAGGGCAAGGGCGCAAGGTACAGCGGGCGTGCCTGCCATCAGGCGCAGGGCTCCGAGCCATGGAGAGCACCCCTGAGGTATGAACAAGTCGTAGGCGGGCAGCTCAAGGCGCGGGAAGTCGCGTTGCTGCGCTTCACGCCACAAGACGCGTAGCAAGTCCACTTCGTGGGGTTCGAGCGCGAAGGGGTCATCGGGGCGGGTCAGGGTTTCCAGAAGGGCGTGGAAGTCGGCGCCAGTGTCAGTTTGTCCAGTTTGCCCGCCTGTTTCTATACCCCTGGTAAACTGGGTAAACTGGGTAAACTGGGTAAACTGGGGCGATTCTGTAGGGGGCGTCAGTTGCACAGTGGGCAGTTTCACATACGCTACTGCAGGGAACCCGCGCCTGTCCACCACCACCATGCCCCTGTTGCGCCAACGCGCTACTTTATGTTGGAAGGCGCGTTCCGTTAGTGTGAACCCTGCCCGTTTCAAGGCGTCCATCAGCTGGGCATAAGTCGCTTCGCCCACTTGCTGCAGGTATTCCTTCACCACGCGCCATTCACTTGCAGGCAGGTGGGCTTCATCACAGGGAATGAAACGGTAGTTAGCGCGAAGGAAGCGGGCTTTCCACTTCTGACCGTCCCGACACTTCAGGACGCTTAGCACAACCGCGTCTTCACCTTCACGCGAATCGAACCGTAGCAGGGCTACCGTGTCGGCTTTCCCCGCCCAGCGAATATGCCCCGAAACCGCTGTACTGGTGGGGTTCAGGTTCGTTTCGCTTTCCTTGCGGGGGTGGTGTAGCAGCAGCAACGCCGCGCCCGTTTCCCGCGCTAAGGCGCGAATCATCGTCATCTTTTCGCGGGCTTCCGCTTCATCATTCGCGTCTACCGCTTCCACCCAGTCAAGGAGCGTGTCCACCACCACCACGCCCACCCCTTCGCGCTGAATCAGTTCGCGGTAGGCGGGGAAGGTGGTGTAGGACAAGGGTAGCAGCTGCTCAGGGGGCAGGGTGATGATGTTTCGCGGGCGTGAACCGTAGTGGGTTTCCATCAGTTCCTTCAGCCGGGCGAAGGAATCGTCGAAGTCTAACCACAGAATCTTGCACTGGGGCACGGGCACGCGCCCCCACAGCACGCCCCCGCTCTCAAGGGCGTCAGCAAGTTCGAGGGCGAAGATGGACTTGCCCACCCCTGGAATGCCCGCAAGCAGGGTGGTCCTGCCCGCGTGAAGCAGGTTGGGCACTAAGACTTCCGCAATTTCGGTTTCCAGTGCGCTGTAGGGAACGGGTGTAAAATGGAAGTCATCATCAGTTTCCCCTGTTTCCCCTGTTTCCCCTGTTTGACATGCCCCTACAGAAAGGTTGGTAAACTGGGTAAACAGTTGTGGATTCTGCAGGCACTGGGCAAGTTGCGCCTTGAAAGCGTCGGCGTCGCCCCCAACCGAAACCCACAAGTCGCTCGCGTCCTTGACGCCATCAGGCAGCGGCACAACTTTCACGCGCTCTCTCAAGTCGCGCGGGCAGGTTTCTGCAAGGCGTTGCACTAACACCCGCCCCGCGTCATCAGAATCGGGCAAGATGTAAAGATTCTGGAATCGCGTCGCTATGTCCCAGAAGTGCTGCAGCAACGCTTCGGGCGGGTTATTATTGGGGAACGCTAAGCAGGGTATATTCGCGTGCCAAAGCGTCCAGCAGTCGCTGACACCCTCCACAACCCAAAGATTCTGCCCGCTGTATTCGCCCAGTCGCCATAGCCCGTAGAGTGTAGGGCTTCCCGTGCGCCTGAACCGTTCCCCGTCTGCCCCCACGCGCCACTGAACGCTTAGCGTTTCGCCCTGTTCATTCAAGTAGGGGATTCGCACGGCGTCCACGCCCCCATAACGCCCGTCGCTGACGCCCCACTGCTTGAGCAGTTCAGGGTTCAGCAGTTTGGCTTCACAGAGCTGCTGCACGGTGCACCCAGTGAAGCGCGGGGCGTTGGGGGCAGTCGGTTGGGCGTCCACGCCCGCTAACTTGCGCAGGGCTTCGCCTACCTTCTGCTGAGCACACCCCGCGTGGCAGTGCCACAATAAAGTGCCATCAGGAAGTTCCCGCAGGCTGAGGCTTGGGTTCGAGTCGGGGTGCGACGGGCAACAGACGAGCCACTCGCCTGATGGGAGTTGACGGGCGTTGCCCAAATGGGGTAGAATCGCGTTCAACCGCAACGCATTCTGCCGCCCATTCCCCCCAACTCGCAACGCGGGTTGGGGCGTTTCACGCTTTGCGTTCATCGGTGGTATTATGTCCGCATGCGGCTATGCGCATTCAAGAGGGGGGTAGCCTAATGCGCATACTTTTCACTCGCGATTTGGAGGGTTTCCATCGCGCGCTGAACCCAAGACCTGACGGTTCGCAGGCTTACCCGCTCCGCCCGCCCCTTGCTTGCGTACGCCTGCAGCTGCCCCCAAGACCACCCCCGATGTAGGCGCAGGTACAGCAGCTCGGCGCGTTGTAGCGCGTCTTCCCATCCCAGTTCACGCCCCTGCTCGCGCCGTAGGCGCACGCCCTTGCGCTTGGCTTGGGCTTCAACCGCACGGCAGTAGCCCTCCAGCGCAAGGCGGGCTAACTCGCGCCGTTCACCCTCATTCAAGCACGCGCCGTAAGGTAGCCGATGGGCAGGTTCCTGCAGGTTCGTCTGCGCTAAAGCGTAGCTTATATACTGCTCGCGCGATTCAGTGTCTGGCACATACGGCAAGATTCCGCTCAAGGGCGGCTCCAGTTCAGATTCTCCTAACCCTGCGCCTTGCGTTGCCTTCACAAAGGCTTCCCACGCCTGCAGGTACTCGCGCTCCTGCGCCGTCGGCGTTTCTAAGCCCCTGTATGCCCGTTGCAACGCTTGCAGGTACGACTCGAAGGAATCGTAAGCATCAGGGTCGTAGGCAGGCAAGCGACTACCTTGCGGTACATCAGGCGGGGGTTCGGGTAGTTCCTGCCCCTTGCGCTGTATAACTTTGGCGTCTACACTTATAAACGGGCAAGCATCCTCGCTTCCTGAATCGCCCCTCCGCAAGGCGAATAGCACATCGCGCCAAGCATCAGGGGGCAGTTTCCACTCGCGCCGTAAGCGGTCGATTCCAGCAGGTAAGTCCGATTCAGGCAAGTCCAGCAACGCTCTGTAAGCGTCGCGAAACGCGGGTTCCTGTTGCCATAGAATCTCGTAGTAAGCCGCTTTGAGTCGGATTCGCGTGTCCATCGCTGTACCCCTACCCCGCCCACCTTGCGTAGGGGTACACAACCGCAAGGCAGGCGGGTACAACGCGATTGTACCCTCGCCCTGCAAGACTTGACTTCAGATGGAGGCTTATGTTATACTAAACCCGCCTGTCTTGCTTAGGGGCGCAAGGGCAGGCGGGCTACTGCGGTTATACCCTGTGTAGCCCCTTGAGTGCCCCTCAATCGGGTTCGCCTGAGACCCTAAAACAGGCAGGGCGTTGCGGGGCGTTTTGAAACCGCAAGCTCAGCGCATGAAGGCATGCAAGCGTCGATTCAGGGCTACGGTATAGGGCGGGCGATGGACGCCATAAACACTACATATAGGGGCTATTCTCAAACAAAGCCTCATTATGTTGGGTTAGCCTTCCAAGCTGGCGGTGCGGGTTCGATTCCCGCTGCCCGCTCCATTTGCTTTTCCGCGCCTCGACCGCAACAGGTATAATAACCCCCGAGCAGCACAGGAGGAGTACAGCCTTGAACAAAAACTTCATCTACTTGGGCATTGTGGTGTTGCTGGCAGCGTTGGCGGGCTACCTGTTCTACACCAAACCTGCCCGCCGCGGGCTGGATGTGCAAGGCGGATTGCGCATGACCCTGCGCGCAGAGATCGAAAAACTCCCCCCTGAAGAACGCAAACTTTGGACGCCCGAGCGCATGCGCTTAGTGATAGACATCTTGCGCAAGCGCATCGACTCGCTAGGCGTGATTGAACCTACCATCTACCAAAAAGGCGATACCGAAATTGTTATTGAGTTGCCAGGCTTTACGGATGAACAAGAGGCGCGCGACCTGCTCCAAACTACAGCACGCTTAGAATTCCGCTACCTCAAAGATGTACGCACTGAGAAAAAGCCGATGGGGCGCTACGAGCTGCTGATTGAACAAGAAGGTGACGATGAGGTAGTCAAATTCCGCGACTCGGCAAGCCCCGAAGGCAAAGTGATTGAACCAGGCACCCCAGAATACCAAAAAATCCTTGAACAATCACCGTTGATTGTCACTGGGGATAACCTGCAGCGGGCGGAGGTGATCAATCAGTCTTTCAATCCAGAGGTTCTGCTCATTTTCGACCGCGAGGGGCAAGATAAATTCTCTCGCGCTTCGTCGCTTTATCTCAGAGAACATATCGCTATCATTCTGGATGGCAAGATTATCTCTGCGCCTGTGATCCAGTCACCCAACTTGCGTGAGCCTGTGATTCAAGGCAGATTCACGCTCAAAGAAGCTGCGCGCCTGCGCGATCTGCTGAACGCTGGTGCGCTACCCGTAAGCCTCTCAACGGAGTCGATTACGCGTGTGGAAGCAATTTTAGGCGCCCAAGCATGGGATCGGATTATCCAAGCGGGCATCATCGGCTTTGCACTGGTGGCAGCATTTATGACCGCGTACTATTTGCTGCCCGGTATCATCTCAGTGATTGCGCTTGGATTGTACGTGCTGTTCGCGCTGGCAATGTTCAAGAGTTTAGAGGTCACCTTCTCACTGCCAGCGATTGCGGGCTTTATTCTCTCAATCGGTATGGCGATTGACGCCAGTATCCTTATCTTTGAGCGTCTCAAGGAGGAGTTGCGTCTGGGCAAGACGCTGCTGGCAGGGCTAGACGCCGCCTTCAAACGTGCCTTCCCTGCGATTTTCGACTCAAACCTCAGTACGATCATTATTTGTCTGATTTTGTACTACTTCGGCACAGGTCCTGTGCAAGGCTTTGCGACCACGCTGGGCACAGGTGTGGCGATTAGCTTTTTCACGGCGATTTTCTGCACGCGCGCGATGCTGTATTCGCTGGTGGGGCTGGGTGTGCATCCGAGCGAGCGGTTGTTTGGCTTGCGCCGCCAGATTGGGCAAGAAGTGGGCGAACAGCTGGGGGTAGCAAAGGATAAATTCGACTTCGTGAACCGTCGCGGGCTGTACTACGCGATTAGCGGTGTCGTCATCGCAATTGGCTTGGTGTTCTGGCTTGGGCTGGGCGGGCTGAAACCAGGTATTGATTTTGCGGGAGGTAGCGAGTTGGTGCTACAAAAGCGCGTGGCACAACCGCCCACAACGGCGCAGCCGACCCAACCGCAGGGCGCGCAGCCTGCTCCACAAACGCAACCGACAGAGCAGCCCAATCAGCCTGCAGCGGGGCAAACGCAACCGCAAAACCAGCCCACGGGCGGTCAACCTGCAGCAGCACAACCGCAGAACCAGCCTGCGGGCACGCTGCAACCGCCTGTACAAGCAAAACAGCCTACCGTGCCATCTATACCTATTTCGGCACTGCCGCCGATTGAAGCGAACCTTGCCCAAGTGCTGAGCCTGTTGCGCCAAGCAGGCTTCGAAAAAGTCGGCGCGCTATTTGCCGAGGGCAACCGCCAGCTGATTGTGCATGTGGCTGACGCAAGCGCGGAGAGCCAACAGAAAATTGTCGACGCGCTCAAGCCGCTGGGCGACCTACAAGTAGTGAGCTTCGCCAGCGTCAGCCCGCGCGTGCGTGCCGAAACCGTGCAGCGCGCCGTGACAGCGGTGTTGCTATCGCTGATTGCCATCTTGCTCTACATTGCCCTGCGCTTCTCCATCGAGGGCGGCTGGAGCGGTTTCAAGTTCGGTATCGCAGCGACCATCGCGCTGGCGCACGATGTGCTAATCATGATTGGCGGTGCGGCGATGCTGGGCTACTTCTTGGGCTGGGAGATTAATGCGCTCTTTATCACCGCGCTGCTAACGCTGGTGGGCTTTTCGATCAACGACACTATCGTGGTGTACGACCGCGTGCGCGAGAACCTGCGCCAACGGGCGCGCGGCGAAACCTTCGCCACAATCGTCAATCGCAGCTTGAACCAAACGCTTGCCCGCTCCATCAACACCAGCTTGACGCTGTTGCTGGTGCTGATTGCGCTCATCATCTGGGGCGCCGTGACGCAAGACCTGCGCTTTTTCTATGTGGCGATGCTGATTGGTGTCGTCGCGGGTACCTACTCGTCCATCTTTATCGCCAGCCAGTTGATGGTGAGTTGGCAAAGCGCGCGCGAGAAGCTGCACCAGCGTCAGGAAGCAGCGGCGAAGGCGACTGCCGCGCCCACACCGCCTACGCAGACTGCGCAACCCCCCTCGGGCAGCACATCCACTGCTACTACTGCAGGCAGCGACGCGCCACGCAAGAAGCACCGCGCTCAGCATGTGGGCAAGCGTAAGCGACGCTACTGATGAAAACACGCTCTATCACGCCCGAAGCCGATGCGGGCACCAAGCGCCGCGCGCTCTTGGCGGTGTTTATCACCATTGCGGTGAGCCTCATCGGCTTCGGGATCGTGATTCCGCTGCTACCGTTTTACGCGAAACGTTTTGATGCTCCCGAATGGCAAATCGGGCTGCTGTTTGCCTCTTTCTCGGCGGCGCAGTTGATTGCTGCCCCGATTTTGGGCGACTGGTCGGATCGGTTTGGGCGTCGCCCAGTGCTCATTGTGAGCCTGCTGGGGTCGGCAGCGAGTTTTGTTATGCTGGCGCTCGCCCCCAATATGCTGTGGCTATTCCTCTCGCGCGTGTTAGACGGCTTCACAGGGGGCAACATCACGACGGCGCGCGCCTACATCGCCGACATTAGCGAACCTGAGAAGCGTGCCCGCAACTTCGGGTTGATTGGCGCAGCGTTCGGGCTGGGATTTATTTTAGGACCCGCGTTGGGGGGTGGCTTGGCGCAGTTCGGTTTAGCAACGCCCGCATGGGTAGCGGCAGGCATCTCATTAGTGGCTGCGCTCTACGCCGTTTGGGCATTGCCCGAGACTGCCCACTTGACGCAAGCCAAACGCCCCTCGCCCTGGCGCGAGATGCCCACCACCTTGACGCGCAGCCCCGCCGCACGCTTGCTGTGGGTCAACTTTATCTTGTGGGTGGGCTTCTCGGTGTATCAAACGACTTTTCCGCTATTTGCGGCGATGCGTTTTCGCTTGGGCCCGCAAGAGATTGGCTACATCTTAGCAGTGGTGGGGTTTGTGGGCGCGCTTTCGCAGGCGGTGTTAGTGGGGCGTGTGGTGCACGCGCTGGGCGAGAAGCCGACGCTGTTGCTGGGGATTGCACTCAACATCATCGGCTTGGGGGGCGCAGCAGTAACTCACGCCTTGCCGATGTTCTACCTGCTGGTGGGTGTCGCTACAGTGGGCGGCTCGTTGGGGCTGCCGTGTCTCACCAGCTTGATTAGCCACTCAGCACCGGCAGAGGAACAGGGGCGCATTCAAGGGGTGGCGGGCGCACTGGAAAGCCTTGCGCGCATCGTTGCGCCCATCTGGGGCAACAGCGCACTGGGCTACAGCGACACCTTGCCCTACATCTCCGCCGCAGGATTGCTTGCCCTCGCACTAACATTGGCCGTGCGAATCAAGCCGCATGTAGCACATAAAGGTACAATACAACAGGGTCTATG
>Ga0209289_100221_pt1 | contig 33533 bp, 24 predicted proteins | sample GXS110809BmetaG_FD_184121 | JGI IMG/M metagenome (GOLD analysis project Ga0209289, IMG submission 184121) | Hot spring microbial communities from Gongxiaoshe hot spring, China to study Microbial Dark Matter (Phase II) - GXS 110809B (SPAdes)... ...
AAGGAGATCGTTGAGGTTGATCACTTGCTTCAGCTCTCCAGTGCTATCGAAGGTCAAAATTCGACCTCGGCCGCCTTCCACGGCCGAGACGTAAACTCTTCCCTCCCGGTAAGCGATCGAAGTCACAATCTCCGTCTTTTCCGGCAGGGGAAACATTCGCATCATCTCGCCGGCTTGATTGTATTTGATGAGATAAGGAGCAGTCTTAATCGGCCCGCCGCGCTCGGAGGCCGGGCGCCATAGGGAGAAGCTCACATAGATATTCCCCGCCTCATCCACAGCTCCGTCTAAGTGCCACAGTCCTGCGGGCATGCGCACTGTCACCGGTATGGAAGCGCGAATCACAGAGACTCTTTCTATTTCGTAAGTCCGTTGCCGAGCGGTGATCTCAAATGGGAACATCAAAAATCCACCGAGCACAACAGTGAGTATCTTGCTCATAGCTTTTACCTCCTTATTGGCGGTTCACATGCCCCTAGTGGGGTACACCATGTCACAGGACACATGCCCTGTGATCCATCCGGGTTGGGTGGTGGATAACAAAAAAAGGAGGGCCACCACGATTTCCTTTTGAAGCTCAGGGAGCACTGTCTTGATGCCCATGGCCGTCCTCCTTCATAGGGTCACTCCATCAGCCTCGGAGTTATGAGTATACTCTCTCTCTCTCTGTCAAGTCCCTTTTTGATGCCAGGGGAATAGCGCGGCGCTTATGAGGGAAACGATATCCTCTCCTGAATTGGGCGCTACGCCAGAGGGGGCACGTCCGACGCAAAATCCTCGCATCGAACGAGGCGTTCTCTGCAGGGTTGCCGAAAGAGCTTCAGCCCTCAAGATAGCGGGCATCTTGGGCTGGGATTTTCTTGACAGAGCAAAGGCGACCTTGATATAAGTTTGCTTTGCAAACGAAGGGTTTTAAGGAGGGAGAGAGTGGCGCTGATCATCGTCAACGAAGGGGAGTCCATCGAGAGCGCCCTTCGGCGCTTCAAGCGCAAGGTGCAGCAAGAGGACATCATCAAGGAGATCAAGAAGCATTCCTTCTACCTGAAGCCGGGCGAGAAGCGGCGGTTGAAAGAGGCCTTAGCGCGAAAGCGGCTGCGCCGTCGCCTGAAGCGCGAGATGGGAGAGTGAACGCGCTGCGGCTGTCATAACGCCGGGTCCTTCTCCTCAGTGTCTCCTCACGTGGAGGATGCCGTCTGCTTCGCAGGCTCCTGCATCTCTCTATCCCCGACTTGGAATGACAAGTACCGGGCAGGGAGCGTGTCGGGTGACGCGTACGGTCGTCGTCCCGATCACGGTGGTATCGAAGAAGCGCTTATGTTGTGCTCCAAGGACGATGAGGTCGCTTCCAAGCGCGCGCGCCGTCTCAATGATCTGCTCGGCCGCATCTCCGCGTCGAACCAGCTCCTTCACGTGACAGTGCGAGCGCGCATCCTCGGGAACCCATTCGCAAAGGCGAGCGAGCGCCTCGCGATCAGAGGCCTTTGGTGCCTCATCCTCCAGAACGTGCACGACCGTGAGTTCGGCACCAAAGCATTGGGCGAGGGAGACAGCATGCTGCAGGGCTTTCCGCGCGATGGGCGTGTAATTCACTGGACAGAGGAGATGTCGGATTGAGACCGGAGATCCCGATGAAACGTCCGCCTTATATCGGATGGTCAACACGGGTCGATCGCTCTCTCGTAAGACACGTTCGGTGACGGAGCCGAGCATCACGCGACTCAACCCACTGCGTCCATGGGTGCCCATGACGATCAGGTCAGCCTCGCGCCTCCGGGCCGTTTCGAGGATCGCCCGCGCGGGTGAGTCTTCCACAAGGAGAGATTCCACGTCGCGCTGTGTCCCAACGACGCTTCGTACATGTTCCACGAGATAGTGGCGCGTCGCGGCCTTTGCGCGCTCCAACGCTTGAAGCCATTCCTCGATCTCACCGGCGGTGAGGTAGGGAGGAAGGAGGAAGGGATCGGCATGCATCACCAGCAGTTGTGCGTTCGAGCAACGAGCCAGCTCGGCCGCATATCGGAGAGCGAACGTCGCCAGCTCGCTGAAATCTGTGGGACAGAGGATGCGTCGTGGGAAGGGGATGGTCACGGAAGTGTCCATGCTCATAAGTCTCCTCGCGGCTTATTCTCGTTCGCCCAGCCACGCGGGCTCTCTTGCAGGCTGCTCCTGCGCGCGCCGTTCGCTCAGGTAGTAGAGCACGGGCACGGCCATGCGCGAGAGCAGGAGCGAAGCCACTTCGCCCGCCATGAGCGAGAGCGCGAGCCCTTGAAAGATGGGATCGAAAAGGATCACGGCCGAGCCGACGATGACGGCTGCGGCCGTTAACATCATAGGGCGGAAGCGCACCGCGCCGGCTTCGATCACAGCTTCGGCCAGGGCAACGCCCTGTCGCCGCCGCAGCTCGATGAAGTCCACGAGGATGATGGAGTTCCGCACGACGATGCCCGCGCCCGCGATGAAGCCGATCATCGAGGTCGCCGTGAAGAAGGCACCGAGTGCCGCGTGTGCCGGCAAAATTCCCACCAGGGAGAAAGGAATAGCGGCCATGATCGTGATCGGCGTCTTGAAGGATTGGAACCAGCCGACCACGAGGATGTAGATGAGCACGAGCACGGCGGCGAAGGCCAGGCCGAGATCACGGAAGACCTCGTAGGTGATATGCCATTCTCCATCCCACTTCATCGCATAGCGATCAGCGAGAAACGGTTGGCGCGCGACATAGCGTTCCAGGCGATACCCTTCGGGCAAGTGCAGCTCTCCGATCGCTCGATTGAGCTTCAGGATGGCGTAGACCGGACTCTCTTCCTCGCCTGCCACATCGGCCGTCACGTAGACGACGGGCATCAGGTTCTTATGATGGATGCTCTTATCGGCCACGACCTCCTCGACGCGTACCAATTCGCCGAGCGGGACCAACCGGCCCGTTGCCCCTACGAGTTTCAGTGAGAGAAGGTCGGTCAGACCGGAACGTTCCTCGCGAGGCAGACGGAGCACGATCGGGACATCTTCCTTCTCCGACACCTGGTGGAGTAAACCGACGGACAGTCCATCCAGTGCGAGTCGAAGCGTCCGCGTGACGTGCTCGGTCGAGATCCCATTGAGCGCTGCTTTCTCTTTGTCCACGATGAAGCGGTACTTCGGCTGATCGTCCTCAACGAGCCAATCTACATCTACGACACCCGGCGTGCGCTCAAAGAGTTCGCGAATCTGACGTGCGATCGCGATCTGGCGCGCATAATCGGGGCCGTAGATTTCGGCAACGAGCGTTTGCAGCACGGGCGGTCCCGGTGGGACTTCGGCGATCTTCACCCGTGCTCCATATCGCGCGGCGATCTCCTGAATCGGCGGGCGTACGCGCCGCGCGATATCGTGGCTCTGTGCCTGGCGCTCGCCCTTCGGCATGAGGTTCACCTGAATGTCCGCGACGTTCGGTCCGCGCCGGAGGAAATAGTGGCGCACCAATCCATTGAAATTATGCGGGGCGGCTGTCCCGATGTACATTTGCAGATCGGTCACCTCCGGCACCGTGCGCAAATACTCGCCGATCTCCCGCGCGACGCGCGCCGTGTGTTCCAGTGTCGTTCCCTCGGGCATGTCAATGATGACTTGAAATTCGCTCTTGTTGTCGAAGGGGAGCATCTTCACGCGCACGACTTTCAGGGGCAGCAGCGCGCACGAGGCGAGCAGCAGGAGAAAGACGCCGAGGAGAAATCCCGTGCGCCATTGCCGATCGTGAATCAGCGGGGTCATCGCTCGGCGATACAGGCGAGTCGTCCACCCTTCTTCGTGCGCTGTCGCCCGAATCTCGCGAGGGAGGAGGCGCAGGCTCGCCCACGGGGTCACGATGAAAGCCACCAGCAGCGAGAAGAGCATGGCCGCCGAGGCTCCAACCGGGATCGGGCGCATGTACGGCCCCATCAACCCACGCACGAAGGCCATCGGCAGGATCGCCGCGATCACCGTGAGCGTCGCCAAGATCGTCGGGTTCCCCACCTCATCTACGGCTCTTGCGATGACCTCGCGAATCGGACGACCGCGATTCTCCGGCAAGCGGTAATGGCGGATGATGTTTTCGACGACGACGATCGCATCGTCCACCAGGATACCGATCGAGAAGATGAGAGCGAAAAGGGTCACCCGATTGAGCGTGTATCCGGACAGGTAGAACACGGCGAGCGTGAGGGCGAGCGTCACCGGAATGGCGATGGCTACGATCCCGGACTCGCGCAGGCCGAGCGTCAGTCCGATGAGCGCGGAGACCGAGAGGACGGCGATCAGCATATGGAAGAGCAGCTCGTTCGATTTCTCGGTCGCCGTCTCTCCGTAATTGCGCGTGATGGTGATTCGCACCTCATCCGGGACGAGCGTCCCGCGCAACGCTGCGACTTTCGCGAGCACGCGATCGGCGACCTCGATGGCGTTCGTCCCCTTTCGTTTCGCTACGGAAAGGGTGACCGCTGGCCAGATCCCATCGCGAGCTTCAACAGCCGCTCCGAGTTGGCGACTGAATCGCGCAGCCGGACCATGCGCGAAGAGCACGTAGTCGGCCGGCTCTTCCGGCCCGTCCACGATCTGTGCGACGTCCCGCAGATATACAGGGCGATCGCCGAAAACCCCTACGACCACGCGGCCCACATCCTCGGCGTTTTGCAGGAAGCCGCCCGCCTCGACGAGAAACTCGCGATTCCCCGTGGGGAAACTTCCCGCAGGCAATTGTTGATTCGCGTGCTCCACGCGCCATGCGACCGCTGTGGGCTCCAGATGATATGCCGCCAGGCGCGCCGGATCGAGTAAGACGCGCACCTGCCGGCGCTGTCCCCCGATGATCTTCACCTCCGAGACGTTCTCGATCTCCTTGATTTGATCGTGGAGTTGAGCAGCCAGCCGCCGTAGCGCGAAATGGTCATAGCGCTCGCTCCAGAGCGTAAGCGTCAGGATCGGCACATCATCGATCGAGCGTGGCTTGATCAGCGGCGGGCTCGCTCCCGGAGGGATGAGATCGAAGTTGGCGAACATCTTCTGGTTGAGCCGCACGAGGCTGCGCTCTTCATCTTCGCCCACGCGGAACCGAACGATGGCGAGCGCGTAACCTGGGGCTGAGGTCGAGTAGATGTATTCGACGCCGGGGATCTCCCAAAGCAACTTCTCCATGGGCTTGGTCACGCGTTCTTCCACTTCGCGGGCTGACGCGCCGGGCATCTGGACGAAGATGTCAATCAATGGGACGACGATCTGTGGCTCTTCCTCGCGCGGCAGGAGCCACGTCGCGCCTGCGCCGAGCAGAATCGCCGCCGCGATCAACAGCGGAGTGAGTTTGGAATCACTGAAGGCGCGCGCCAGCCTCCCGGCAAGCCCGATGCCATTCCTCATCCCCGTTTCCTCCCGTCGCCTATGGATGCACGCGGTTCCCTTCCCGAACGACTTGTGGATTCTCCGCGACGATCCGCTCTCCCTCGGTGAGTCCGGAGAGAACTTCCACGCGATCGCCGTATGACTTCCCCAGCGTGATGAGGCGAAGTCGCGCCAGGCCTGAATCCTCCACGACGTACACGCTGGTCAACTGGCCGCGGTTGAGGACGGCGGTTTGAGGGATCGTGAGCGCGCGCCGCTGTCCGATCCGAAATCGCGCCTTTCCGTAAAGGCCCGAACGAAGCGCCGTGGCCTTCTCAGCCGGCAGATCGATCTTCACCATATAGCTACGGCTCATGGGATCGGCCGCCGGAACGACCTCGGCGACGCGCCCAAGAAGCGGAGCCGACCTGGAGGCGTCGATTTCCACAAGCACGGAATCTCCTGGGCGCACGGCTGCGATTTGTGACTCGGGGACGGAGACCTCCAAGCGATAACGGGTCTCGTCTTCGATGGTGAACAATGGCATACCGGGCGTCACGAGCATGCCGACTTCGACCGACTTCGCCGTGACGAGACCAGCTATGGGGGCGGTCACGCGCGTATGGCCGAGGGCGACATGCGCGGCCTCCAGATCAGCTCGTGCTTGTTCGATCTTGGCCAGGACTTGCTCGCGCTTTGCGCGGAGCGATCGGAGCACTTCCTCAGCGCGTTCGGCTTCGGCCGCGGCGGCTTGATATCGCGTCCTCGCCTCATCGAATTCTTGCGCGCTCACGGAATGGCGCGCGAATAGGGCTTCGTATCGGCGGAATGTCGCCGCCGCCAGATCCGCGTGCGCGCGCGCGGCCTCGCGAGCGGATTCCGCCGCGCGAATGGCGCGTTCGATCTCCTCCCGCGCGCTCTCGGCTTCGCGCCACCCGGCCTCGGCCTTACGCAACTGTGCTTGCACTTCGCGATCGTCAATCTGAACGAGCACTTGGCCAGGTCGTACCCGATCCCCCTCTCGAACGAGAACGGCGAGGACGTGCCCCATGATCTTCGCTGAGAGGATGCTCGTCGTGCGCGAGCGCACCGTCCCAACTGCCTCGTAGACCTCTTCGACCGGAGTCATCGCCACCGTCTCCACGCGCGCTTTCACGATGGTAGGCTCGCGCTCGGCCGCTGCTTCTTCCCGATGCCCGCAGGATGCCGTGGCGAGCGCCAGCGCACTCATGAGAAGTAGGAGTCGTTGCCGATGCCCTTTCATCTCTCCTCCCCTCAGTGGAACATTTGGATGTCGGTCAGGCGTCCGGTGGCCAGGAGCACGGCCGCATATCCGATGACGTATTCGTATCGCGCAGCGAGCACGTTCAAGCGTGCGCGGACGAGCGCCGTCTGCGCCCGCAGCACTTCGGTGATCGTCGTCAATCCCTCTTGATGCCGGTCTTGAATGATGCGAAGGGCTTCCTCGGCTTGCTGAACAGCACGCGCGGCGACCGCTAATCGTTGGCGCGCCGAACGGTAGTGTTCGAACGCGCGCACGACCTCTAAGCGAATTTGATTGACGAGTTGCTCCGTCTCCGTTTCGGCGAGGGCGAGCGTGGCGCGCGCTTGTCGCACGCGTGTCGCGCGCCCCCAATCGAACACATCGAACGTGAGGCTCGCCCCTATCGTATAATCGGCGCTTCCGCTGAGCAATCCCCGCCCGGTCACACCCACGGTGGCGAAGAGATCCAGCCGTGGGAGGTAATGCCCGAGCGCCCCGCGCACACCGTGCTCACGCGAGCGCTCAGCCCACTGAGATCGCAGAAGATCCGGCCGATGCCGTAATGCCAGGCGCATCAACTCCTCCGGCTCTTCGACGTCGAAGGTGCGCTCGATCAACCGTCCCGTCACGCGCCGGGGCACGTTCACCGGAAGACCGAGCGCCGTGTTCAAGGCCGCGCGCGCCGTCACGACCTCGCCTTCGGCCTGGATCTGCTGCTGACGGAATTCGGCCAATTGCACCTCGGCGGCCAGGACATCCGAGACGACGACTAATCCGGCCTCGAACAAATCGCGAATGCGCTTCACATCTGCTTCAGCCATGCGCACGGCTTCGTCGGCGACGTGCTGACGGGCTTCGGCCACGAGGACACCGTAGTAGGCGCGGATCACTTCAAAGCGAATCTGTTGCGCGATCCACGCCACTTGCGCCTCGGCGCGGCGCGCTTCCGCCTCGGCTTGCGCGTGGCGCGTCTCTGTCTGCCATCGGTCGAAAAGCGGGAGGCGCAGTGTCAGCGCCGTGCGAAAGACGTTAAGCGACGGCGGGTGATTCAGAAATCGCGGATCGAAATTCGCCGGCCCGAAGCGCGCTTGTTCGAGCAACGAGCCGAAGACGAAGACGGGATTGTTCCCGTTGGAGAACGTTTCGCTGAATTGTATGATGGGAAATCGGGTTGCGCGCGCTTCCGCGACCTGCGCTTCGGCGATCTCGCGCCCTGCGAGCGCTGCCCGCACAAGCGGATTCATCTGCAGCGCCGTCTCCACCGCGCGCGGCAGCGTCAACTCCTCCTCCCCTTGTGCGCGGATCGTCCCGGGCGATGCCACGACCACGAATCCCGTGAGGACACCTGCTCCGATCCTCCTCCGCCACCGCCTCATGCTCCTTCTCCCAAGGTCGTGCTCAAGAGCAGCTTCTCACGCCGAGCCGTTGAAGGATCGTCATCATCGGACACCAGTTAGTGAACGCCGACTGGATCAGATTGAGTGCCACAAAGCCCGTGAAGAGGAACCAGTAGGGATTGTGGAAGTAGCCCAATAGCAAACTCACCAGTACGAAGCTGCCTGCGATCAGACGCAGATACCGTTCGACGGTCATGGCCGTCTCCCTCCTTCCCGATTGATCGTTCACGCCCAGTATGATCCAAAAAAGGGCGAGAGGTTTCAGCGGAACAGGAGGCGGCTGCGCCCGACCGGCGGACGGCCCTTGAATTCGGAGGGGCTTGCCCCATTGGCCGTGAGGCGAGAGACTTCAGCTCTCACGGGGATACCGTCGAACTGTTCCTTGTGGGCGAGGGACGGCTCCGGCCCAAGGCTTGCCCTACCTCTTCGGAGATCTCGCCCATCGAGGGTATGGAAGCGCTCTGACGGAATCCTTAGCCACACTGTTGCCGATGGACGAGTCACAGCGCAAAATTGAGTCGGACCGTTTGGCTCATACGAACGCGAGGTAGGACATATGGCGGTCTCAATAGTGGACATCATCGGTGGACTCTGAGCGGGCGAGTGAGTGCTCTCGTAACCGCTTTGGACGAGCCGGGTTGGATCATCGGAAACCTGGAGAAACGGAGGGGATGATGAGGCGCATGGGGACTGCGATCCTGCTCCTCTTAGGGGGTGGAGGATTGATTTTCGCTCACGACCTTTTCCTGAAGCTGGACATCTACACCTTGGCGCCACGTGCGCGGACGCGGGTGTGGGTGTTTAACGGGACGTTCGAGCAGAGCGAAGCGGCCGTTGCGCGCGATCGGGTCGTCGAGATCGCTATGCTCGCCCCTTCGGGGAGGCGGCGTGTGCCGGTGGAGAAGTGGCAAGAAGAGGGCGCGCGCTCATGCTTTGAGCTGGAGGTGGAGGAGGCGGGGACATATGTGGCGGGCGTGGCTCTGGCGCCGCGGGAGATCGCGCTGACGGCCGAACAGTTCAACGCCTACCTCGAACATGAGGGGCTTTCGGACATGCTTGCCTGGCGTCGCCAAAAGGGGGAGCTGCAAAAGGGAGCGCGTGAGCGTTATGCGAAATACGCGAAGGTGATCTTCCAAGTGGGAGAGCGACGGACGGAGGCCTTCCGGCATCCGCTTGGCTTTCCAGTGGAGATCCTGCTGGAAGAACATCCATTGGATTTGCGAGTGGGGGGCGTACTGCGGGTGAGGTGTCTGAAAGACGGACGACCGCTTCCGAAACAGGTGGTGTTGGCAGGGTGGGAAGGGACGCCGCCGTTGAGGGCACGAACGGATGCCGAGGGGATTGCTCGCTTCGACATCCGGAAAGCCGGGATGTGGTACGTCAAATTCATCCATATGGTGCCGGTCTCGGATTCGAGCCTTGACTATCAGTCTTGGTGGGCGACGTTGACGTTTGAGATTAAGTCGCGAGGCAACTAAGAGAGCCTCAGCCTCGCCGACTCAGACGTTGAGACATCTCTCCTTCGGAAGAGAACGTCTGCCCTTTGGAGCAGACTGCGCGCACGTCAAACCCGCGCATGAGGGGGGCGCGCGTCCAGGATGTCCGCCTCTGCGCGAGCGGGTTCTTCTTCCGGTTCCGTCACCTCCGAGCGGAGCCGATGCTGATAGGCCGCCCGCACGAAGCTCACAAACAGCGGGTGCGGCTGAAGCGGCTTCGACTTGTACTCGGGGTGGAATTGACAACCGAGGAACCAAGGGTGATCCGGTAGCTCGATGATCTCCACGAAGCGTCCATCGGGCGACTTACCGGAGAAGACCATTCCGTGCGCGGCGAAGAGGTCCTCATACTCCGGGTTGAACTCGTAGCGGTGGCGATGACGCTCGTGAATCTCCTCTTGCCCGTAAATGCGCGCGGCCAAGGTGCCAGGACGCAAGCGACACGGATAGGCCCCCAAGCGCATCGTCCCCCCCATTTGCTCCACGCCGAGCAGATCGCGCAGTTTGTAGAAGATGCGATGCGGGGTCTCGGGATTGAACTCCGTGCTATCGGCATCCTCCAAGCCGCAGACGTTCCGCGCGAACTCGATACAGGCGCATTGCATGCCCAAGCAGATGCCGAAAAAGGGCGTTTTCGTGCGCCGCGCGTAAGTGATGGCTTTGAGCATCCCGGCGATGCCGCGCTTGCCGAATCCCCCAGGCACGAGAATCCCATCCACATCGCGCAACCGCTCCTCCCATTGCTCATCGACGACGAGATGTTCGGCTTCGATCCAGCGGATGTTCACCCGCAGGTTATTGGCCACGCCGCCGTGCACGAGCGCCTCGCGTAGGCTCTTATAGGAATCCTCCAGCTGCACGTATTTGCCTACGATGCCAATGGTCACATTATCGGTCGGATGCTTGATCGCCTCGACGAGTTTCACCCATTCGCGCAGATCGCTCTCACCAGCCGGTAGCCGCAGCATTCGAAGGATCAAATCATCGAGACCCTGTTTGGCGAATTCCAAGGGGACTTCGTAAATGGAGTCCACATCGAGCGCGGCGATCACCGCCTCCTCCGAGACGTTACAGAAGAGCGCGATCTTCGACTTCACGTCCGGGGGCAACGGGCGGCTCGTGCGACAGAGCAGAATATCGGGCTGAATGCCAATGGCGCGCAGCTCCTTGACCGAATGCTGCGTGGGCTTGGTCTTCAGCTCCCCGGCCGTGCGAATGTAAGGGACAAGCGTCAGATGCACGAAGATGGCGTTCGAGCGTCCGACTTCGTTGCCGAGCTGCCGGATCGCCTCCAGAAACGGCTGCGATTCGATATCCCCCACCGTCCCACCGATCTCGACGATGACGACATCCACGCCTTCGGAGATTTGCCGGATCGCCCCTTTGATCTCGTCGGTGATATGGGGGATGACCTGCACGGTCTTGCCGAGGAAATCGCCACGCCGCTCCTTCTCGATGACCGAGAGGTAGATGCGCCCGGTCGTCCAATTGTTCGCCTGCGTCATACGGGCACTGGTGAACCGCTCGTAGTGGCCGAGGTCAAGGTCGGTCTCCGCCCCATCGTCGGTGACATAGACCTCGCCATGTTGAAACGGTGACATGGTGCCCGCGTCCACGTTGATGTAGGGATCAAACTTTTGCAGCGTCACGCGCAGCCCGCGTGCTTCCAGCAGACGTCCGATCGAGGCGGCAGCGATCCCTTTCCCCAGGCTCGAAACAACCCCGCCCGTGATGAAGATGTATTTCGCCATAACGTCGTCCTCCTCTCATTCTATAGGGCGAGACCGATCTGTCAAGCGCTTGGAAGAATGCTCCCTTAGCCCCCCATGAGGAGGCCTTCTCCCCACCGATCCGTCTCAGAAGACCATGGGTTGACCTTCGATCGACCACGACTGTACCCCTTCGGCATTGCTCTTCGCCGATGGCCGATAGTTTCTTGGTGACCTTTCAACATATGCATGAGAGAATGCTTCGCGGTCGATGTTGATTGAAGCGGAGGCGTTAAGACGAAGGATTCAGGGAGAAAAGATCTGCCACGTGTGCCCAACATGCGCGAGTATTCTTCGACTGTCGTCTTCTTTTCCCGCATGGGACGGGGGTATAATACCGCCTCCCGAAGGTAGGTCTCCTGGAGAAGGGGAGGTGAGAGGATGATGAGTCAGTGGACGATTCGGCCTTGGACTTTGGTCCGGCACGGGATGTTCGCCATCGCCGTGGTTCTCTTCGGGTTTCCGATTCAACCTGAGAATCTGAAGATCATTCGCGAGAAGACCGAAGCGCGACTTCGGGAGATCGTCGCCAGCGCGCGCGGCGCGATGGGACTCGTCGTCGTGGATCTGGTGAGCGGGGAGCGGATGGCCATCAACGAGAACCTCACGTTCCCGCAAGGGAGCGCGATCAAGGTCCCCATTCTCATGGAGGTCTACAAACAGGCGCATGAGGGACGGTTTCGGCTGACGGATCGGCGGCGCATCGAGAAGGCATCTATGGTCGGCGGAAGTGGAATCCTGAAGGAATTCGGTGACGGGATGTCCGAGCTGAGCATCTACGACCTGTGCGTGTTGATGGTCGTGTTGAGCGATAATACGGCGACTAATCTGCTCATTGATCTCGTCGGGATGGAGAATGTCAATCGAACGATGGCGTCGCTCGGGCTCGCGCGCACGCGCTTGCAGCGGAGGATGATCGATCCGGCGGCATCGGCGCGAGGCGAGGAGAACCTCTCGACGCCGGCCGAAGCGGCGCGCCTCATGGAGATCCTCTATCGCGGCGAGTTCATCAATCGCGATGTCTGTGAGCAGATCCTCGCCATCTTGAAGAAGCCGAAGCGAACGGCCTTGAGTTCGGGAGTGCCCTCGGACGTGCCCATCGCGTCGAAGCCGGGGGGGATCCCCGGAGTCTCAACGGAATGGGCGATCGTCTATCTCAAGGAGCGTCCCTACGTGCTCGTCGTCATGGAGAACTATGGGATAGGTGAGGAGGCGTCCGCTGCTTTCCGAGATATCTCGCGAACCGTGTACGACTATTTCTGGCGATTGGGGAGGGCGACGCGCTACGGGACCTATGTGGATCCGGCGCTCTTGAAATGAGGATATCCCTTTTGCTGATGCCTCGGTTAAATCTTGATGAAGATACGCCTGCGGTACAGAAGTGCCATCGGTACGAGCCAGACTCCCGTGTAGGCTAAGGCGAAGAGGAGCGACCCCTTCCATGGGCCTGCCCATGAGGCGAAGAGGGTTTCGTAGAGGTAGGCTTTCAATGAGATCGAAGTTCCATCCGGTCGAGCCATCTTGTATATGGTCATCACACGGGCAACGAGTCCTGAGAGCACGAAGACCGCGATCGGGTTCATCCCGAAGATGACGAAAGGGAGGAGCGGTCGGCGAAGTCCCTTTACTTCGACCATCCAAAAACACACAGCGAGGAAGAGAAGCGCCATCCCACCGGTGAAGATGGCATAGGAGCTGGTCCAGAGGTTTTTGTTAATCGGGAACCAGGGGTTCAGCCCTTGTCCGAGAGCAACGCCAACGATTCCCGCGCCGATGAGTCCGAGCACCTTCTCCCGCGCCGTTCGAGATGAAGCGAGCCAATGGGCGGTCAATGCGCCGAAGAGCGTCGTGGCGATGGCCGGAATCGTACTCAGGATTCCCTCCGGGTCCCATGTGGGCCGATAGAGGTGTCCCCGCAGGAGCCGGAGGTCGAGATAGGCAGCGAGATTCCCCTCCGGGGTGAGTACGCCAGCTCCGTAGCCGGGGACCGGCACGAACTTCATCATCGCCCAATAGGCCACGAGCAGCGCCGCGGCCACGAGTGCTTGCCCCCTCACCCTCACTTTCAGGACGATGAGAGCCGCGAAGAAGTAGCACAAGGCGATGCGTTGCAAAACCCCAGGGATGCGAATCCGTGAGAGATCGAAGTGGGGGAATCCGTTCAAGAACAGGCCGAGGGCGAAGAGGATGAGCGTGCGGCGGACGATATGTCCCAAAATCGCGCGTCGGCTCTCACCGCGAGCAAGACGTCGTCCAAGGGCCAGAGGGATCGCCACGCCCACGATGAAGAGGAAGAAGGGGAAGATCAGATCCGTCGGCGTCCATCCATGCCACTGGGCGTGCGCCAGCGGCGGATACACGTAGCTCCAACTGCCCGGATTGTTCACGACGATCATGCCCGCGATAGTGATTCCGCGGAAGACATCAAGGGAGATCATCCGCTGGCCCTTCGAGGCGAGCGGGGACGGATCGAAGGATCGTAGCGGCGATCGCGCGTCCATCAACACTCGCCGTCCTCCCACTTCGACGCGACGCCATCTTACCTGAGAGCCGTTTGAGGAATCAAGGGAAACGCGCCGCATCGCCGCGCGTTCATTGATGCGCGTGATGACCGGAGCGCGTGGTTTCTCCGTCGCTGGGGGCGAGCGGGAGCTCACCGGGCGAAAATCGCTGGGGTAGATTACGCGACCCCTCCCTGCTCATTTTCAAGGGGATCGCCCGGATGATACCTTTGCGCATCGCTGAGGTTAGCGGGGTAGATGACGTCGTCCATGAGGAAATCGCATCTTGGTTCCTGAGCCGAGTCGTGCAGTTTCCGTCAGCGCTCCATTTGAGGGCATGGGGCGTCCCAAGAGCTCTTTCTGGAGAGTTGATAGCTCTTCCGAGCGGCTTGGGGGTCGTTCGAGGGGGACTGATTGTTTGGTGTGTGACTCGGGCTGAAATAAAACATGAGTCTGATAACGCAAAGCATCATTGAGTTGCGCTTGAGGAGCGGAACTCGCACAGCGTTTTGGTTTAGATCTTCGTGGGCGAATTGACGAATAAGATGGGAGGCGCTAAAATTTCCCTCCGAAATGGGTGCCGCTATGGTGTAAGTGGTTAACACGCAGGCCTCTCAAGCCTGAGAGTGCGGGTTCAAGCCCCGCTAGCGGCACCAACGCGTGCTCTCAGATCTCCGGGCTCTGCGGGTGAATTCAAACCTCTGTGACTCGAGTGTGGTACATCCCACACGGCGTCAGCCCAAGCTCTTTTGGGAAGTCCCGAGGAGGGCGTTTTCACAACGACATGCTCTTGGAGGGGACGATCTCGAAGGGAGGGCAGCGTACGTCTATTGCAGGGGAAAATTTTTGGCGTCGCCGGCGGGATTTGAACCCGCGAATCCTGGCTTGAAAGACCAGTGTGTTAGACCGGGCTTCACCACGGCGACGCAGGTTATATTTTTAGCAAAGCTCAGCCATTTTGGCAATCCCTGACCACTACCTTGGCGGGATCGTAGTCCTCGCAGGATAGTGGGGGACAGGTCGACGCATCGTTCACGGGTATGGCTCTATCCACTTTCACCTATGCCTTTGAGTGTCTTGAGCCTACTGAGCATCCATGCGACTATACCGAGCCCGATGACGAAGAGCAGAAGGAAGAGGACCAGCGGACTCCACTGGATGCGGACTGGTTCTGCCGTCACGTCTAGGAATCGGCCGAGCTCTATATTCTGCACGACCTGGCGGCTGATAGCATTGAGAGCGAGTACGAGGAATTGAGCCAAGGCGGTCGCCGCCGCGCGCGTCCGTGTTCCTCCCTTTCGCCACTGCCAGAGGATCAAGAGCCACGGTGCGCCCGGGCTGAGTGCCGTCAGTATAGTGAGAGCGCGCAGCGGACCTTGCAGCATCTTCTCCCGGAGCTCCTCGGGCCACGTTCCGAAGACATACCAGGAACCAGTGATGGCGAATCCAATCACTCCGATCGTGGAGATCGCGAAAGCGATGCGATGGGTGCCGACGCGATAATTTGTTCCCCCTCGCGCAGAGAACCATTCGGCGTCTACGACGATGAAGGCCGCCGTCGTCGTCAGGGCCAAGGAGAACATCATGAGCCAGCGAGGCCAAAGCGTCGGATCTTCGGTGTTCCAGGCCGTTCCAAGCGGCGCGCCACCGATGCTCTCGCGAAGCCAGAGATCGGACCATGCGCGCACATTAGTCATCAAGCTGAAGGCATTCGAGAAGATGAAGCCGATGAGAAGAAAGAACACCGCTGTCGTCCATCCGATGGCCTGTCGCCAGCGCGCGATCGTCGCGCCTTCGGTGCGGAGTCCGGCGACGTAAATATACACGCCGTAGTAGGCGAGCGTGAGAAGCACAATGATGCTCACCCACGGCCAGGCCATCAGAATGGTCGCCGGATAGAAGACCTTGTAATAGGCGACTTGTGTGAAGAGCAAGGGGACGATGCCGAAATTGATCCCCAGGGCGATCAGAATCGGCATCGGTTGCATCAGCCGTCGCGAGAGCTGCCGTCCAACCTCTCCCCCGCGCCACTGAAGGAGCATGGCCAGCAGTACCCCCGCGTACCAGATGTGCATAGGGACCATGTGAAGCGTGAATCCCAGGACTTTGAACGCGACGAGGAACCAATACGGAGCGGGATACCCAAGTGGGCTCGATGGTCCGATCAAGGTCGTGGGATCCATAAGCACCTCCTATTTCTCCTCTCCGAAGTACATCCCGGCCGGACGCGGATGGGCGATCCGGAGGAGATATTTCGTGAGCAGCTCCGCCTCTTCGGGCGTGCCGGCCCACGGGGGCATGAAGAAATGGGCCTTCTCCGGGTGCTCTACGACCGTACGTACCATGTCCGGCGTCCACCCGCGGATCAACTGAGCGACGGCAGAGAAGCCGCGCCGTCCTGCATGGCAGTCGTTGCAATGGTAAAGGAAGAGGACCTCACCGAGCTTCACTTGATCCTCCTCCGGGAGCGCGAGCAATCGCGCCGGATCAATGCGACCAGCGTTCAAGACCTGAGGATAATGGTGGCTCACCCATGCCTTCGTCCACGTTCCTCCCTCGAGATAACCGGTTCGGCGAAGCTCCGACACCTTCTCGGCATAGATCTGATTGCCCAGGACAACGTTATAGATGATGTAGGGTTTCCGCACGGCCTCGCGGATATATTCGCCGGTCGTGATCGCCGCGAGCCCGAAGGTGAAAAAGAGAATGGCGAATCCGGGCGAGAGCCATCCCGGGTTCCGATATGGGCCGAGGTAGAGCATGAAGAACACGGCGATCGTAACGGCGAAGATGAGCACGACGAGGATATTCAACGTGCTCGCGGCGATGAGGGCGGCCTTGGCTGATTCGGGGAGGGCGAGGTACCATCCGATCCCTCCCAGGATGATCAACAGGGAACCCAGAAGCGCCGGTCGTGCCGATCGTGCGGCGATCAGATCGCGCAGGGCCGGATCCTTCGCTTTGAACGTGGCGTGCAGATAGACGTAGAGCGAAGCGAGGAGGAACGCGCCGCCGGTTCGTGCGAGCACCTGCGGGACGAACTGTGGGTTCAGGAAACCCGCCCAGAACGTTCGCTCCTCCGGCCATCGGCCCGAGTGCAACATGAAGGCCGTGATGCCCGTGATGAGCACGAGGCTCATCCATGCCGATCCGGCGTAGATCCATCCTATGCGCACGTGCGTCTTCGGATCGAGCCGTCCCCAGAAGTAGTAGAAGAGGAACGCCGAGACGATCTCCAGGACGAAGAAGACGTATTCCATCGCCCATCCGAAGACGAAGATGTGAATGAGCGTTTGCGTCGCCAGGGGCGATGCGACGCCGATCGTCCACCAGATGCCGATGCCAGTGATCGCGCCGTAGACGACGGTGATCAGGATGAAGAACCAAGCGTGCTCTTTCAAATAGGCGAGGTATTCGCGGTGGTTATGCCGATAGGCGTATTGCGTCTCAACGGCCAGGAAAAGCCCGCCGCCGACGGCATAGTGGGCGACGAGGACATGAAGGACGGAGATGATGGCGATGAGCATAGGAGAAGTGAGGAAGGGGACGTACCACCATGGATAGTGCATCGCTTGCCCTCCTTTCTCATCGCTCTTGGAGACTTCATGTCCGATTGGTCCCCGCGAGCGAATCTTAACCTGCGCCGATGGCGCTCACATCCCTTATGATCCCACAAAGTCTCGGGGGTTTCATCCGCGCCGGACGCACTTTTGTCTCCGCTCATTCCGGTAATCGCCAGGCGTACGAGCTGAGCACGCGCAGATAGTTTGCCCTCTCGAAAGCCGCGGGCTCGGCCACCCGTTGCTGGCTCAAGCTCCCCCGCATCTGGCGTAGCGACTCGTATTCGTGCTCTTCCATCCACTGAGCGAGATCGGCCAAGACCGTTCGCATATAGCCGATGCCATACTTCAGGAGCGCTGAGGCCATCATCGCGACGTTGGCTCCAGCCATGATGGCTTTCAGGACGTCATAGACCGTGTGGACACCTCCGGTGACGGCCAGATCGGCACGGATACGCCCGTAGAGAATAGCGACCCAGTGGAGGCGTAGCAGCAGCTCATACGAGCGGCTGAGCGTCAGTGTCGGAACGATCTCCAGCCGCTCCACATCGAAATCGGGTTGGTAAAAGCGATTGAAGAGAACGAGGGCGTTCGCTCCAGCCTCGTCCAGCTGTCGCGCTACATTCGCGAAAGCCGTGAAGAAATGGCCGAGCTTGACGGCGACGGGGATGGTGACGCTCGCTTTCACCGCGCGCACCAGCTCGACATATCGGCGTTCGACTTCGACGCTCGTGAGGTTCGGGTCGGTCGGGATGTAGTAGATGTTCAACTCCAGTGCATCGGCCCCCGCCTCTTCGATCGCTTTCGCGTAGCGAATCCATCCACTCGGGGTGACCCCGTTGAGACTCCCGATGATCGGGATGCTCACGGCGGCCTTCGCGCGGCGGATGTGTTCCAGGTACTCCTCCGGCCCAAGCTTGTAGGAGGTCATATCGGGGAAGTAGCGGAGCGCTTCCGCGTAGCATTCCGCGCCGTGCGAGAGATACCGGTCCAGGAGTTCACTCTCGATGTTGATCTGCTCTTCGAAAAGCGAATGGAGCACGACGGCGGCGGCCCCCGCCTCCTCCATGCGCCGAATGTTCTCCACGCTCTCGCAGAGCGGGCAGGAGGAGACCACAAGCGGATTCCGAAGCGTCAGGCCGAGGTAGGTCGTCGTGAGATCAGGCATGGCGCACCTCCTTCATCCACTCCTCGACGGGGAGATTCGCCAAATACTCGTAGAGCCGCCAGCGCGCGCGCACGTCCTGCTCGGCCAATTCGAGCAAGGTCTGAGCGGCTTCCGGTCGGCTGTGGACGAGCATCGTGTAACGCGTCTCGTTGTAGACATACTGGCGCAAGGAGAGGCTGGGGGCTTTCGAATCGAGGATGAGGGGATTTTTCCCCTCCTTGAGTCGATCGGGATGATAGCGCATCAAAGGCCAGTAACCGGAGAGAACGGCAGCCTTTTGCTGCTCCATGCCAAAGCGCAGATCATATCCGTGGGCGATGCAGTGACTATAGGCGATGATGAGCGAAGGGCCGTCGTACGCTTCGGCTTCCAGAAAGGCTTTCACCGTATGCGTATCGTTGGCGCCCATAGCGACGCGGGCGACGTAGGCGGTGCCATAGGTCATCGCCATGAGCGCCAGGTCTTTCTTCGGCGTCGGCTTCCCGCCGGCAGCGAACTTAGCCACAGCTCCTCGCGGCGTGGCCTTGGACATCTGTCCGCCGGTGTTGGAGTAGACCTCCGTATCGAGCACGAGGAGGTTGACGTTATGCCCGGAAGCCAGGACGTGATCCAATCCGCCATAACCGATATCGTAGGCCCATCCATCGCCACCGATGATCCACACGCTCTTGCGCACGAGGGCATCGGCAACGCTCAGCAGTTGGCGCGCTTCCGGATGAGGGAGCGCGACCAAGCGCTCTTTCAAAAGGCGCACGCGCTCGCGCTGACGCGCGATCCCCTCCTCGGTGGACTGATCGGCCTCGAGCAGTGCTTCGACCAAGGCTTCGCCGAGCTCGGACGCCAAGCGTCGTAGGAGATGGCGAGCATACGCCGCTTGCTGATCCAGAGCCAAACGCATTCCGAGCCCGAACTCGGCGTTGTCCTCGAAGAGCGAATTCGACCAGGCTGGTCCGCGTCCCTCGCGGTTGACCGTGTACGGCGTCGTGGGGAGGTTCCCGCCGTAGATCGAAGAGCACCCCGTCGCGTTCGCGATCAAGAGGCGGTCGCCGAAAAGCTGCGTGAGCAATTTGATGTATGGCGTCTCGCCACATCCCGCGCAAGCGCCGGAGAACTCGAAAAGTGGCTCCAGAAGCTGGACGTCTTTCACCTGACCGAGATGAAGCTTCCGCCGATCCACTTCCGGCAAGCGCAGGAAGAATTCCCAGTTCGCGCGTTCCATCTCGCGCCGTGGCGCTTGCGGGTGCATGTTGAGGGCCTTATGGCGCGGCTCGCTCTTGCTCTTGGCCGGACAGACTTCGACGCAGAGGGCGCATCCGGTGCAATCCTCCGGGGCGACTTGCAGCGAGTAGCGCCAGCCCTTGAACTCGATCCATCGCGCCGGTGCGGATTTGAACGAAGGTGGCGCGTCAGCCAAGAGTGCTGGATCGTACACCTTCGCTCGAATGACCGAGTGCGGGCAGACAAGCACGCACTTCCCGCACTGGATGCAGAGGTCTTCATCCCAAACGGGGATCTCCGGAGCGATATTCCGCTTCTCCCATTGCGTCGTGCCGCTCGGGTACGTCCCATCCGGCGGGAAGGCGCTCACGGGCAAGTCGTCCCCTTCGCCAGCGATCATCCGCGCCGTCACGCGACGCACGAACTCCGGCGCCTTCGGTGGGACCGGTGGGCGAAGGTCGAACGCGCTCGTCACGCGTCCGGGGATGCGGACTTCGTGGAGATTTTCCAGGGCGCGATCAACGGCAGCCAGGTTCTTCTCGACGATCGCCGGGCCTCGTTTCCCGTACGTTTGCCGGATCGCCTCCCGCATGGCGGCGAGCGCGCGCTCGAGCGAGAGCACGCCCTTCAAATACCCCCCCTGATCAGCCGAACGCACCGCCGCGTTGGGATATTCCCCCGTGATGAGCGCGAAGAAGCAGGCTTGCATGATCGTATTGATGCGCCCCCCTAGGCCTGCCTCGCGCGCGACCCGATAGGCATCAATGACGAAGAATCGAAGGCCTTTTTCGATGATCTCGCGCTGGATCGTGCGGGGGAGATGGTCCCAGACCTCTTCCGGCCCATAGGGACTATTGAGCAGGAACGTCGCTCCTGGCTCGGCGACTTTCAAGACGTTGATCCGCTCTAGGAACGAAAATTGATGGCAGGCGACGAAGTTGGCTCGCGTGATGAGGTACGTCGAGCGGATCGGCCGCGGGCCGAAGCGCAAGTGGGAGATCGTCATCGAGCCCGCCTTCTTCGAATCGTAGACGAAGTAACCTTGCGCGTAGTAGTCCGTGTGCTCCCCGATGATCTTGATCGAGTTTCGGTTGGCGCTCACCGTCCCATCGGCGCCAAGTCCGAAGAAGACAGCGCGCACGGTTTGCGGATCCTCGGTGGAGAAAGCTGGATCATACGTGAGGCTCGTGTGCGTGACATCGTCGTGGATCCCAATGGTGAAGTGAGTCTTCGGATGCTCCTTCTTCATCTCCTCGAAGATGCCCTTGATCATGGCGGGCGTGAACTCCTTCGAGGCGAGACCGTAGCGGCCACCGAGAATGCGCGGCCAGGCCGCGAAGGGCGCTGTCCCGCTCGCCATCGCTTCGTACACGGCGGCGACGACGTCCAGGTAGAGCGGTTCGCCGATACTGCCCGGCTCCTTCGTGCGGTCCAAGACGGCGAGCACGCGCACCGTCGGAGGCAGCGCGGCGATGAAGTGGGTGACGGAGAACGGACGATAAAGACGGACTTTGATGAGGCCCACGGCTTCGCCTCGCGCGAGCAGATGTTCGACCGTCTCATGCGCGGCTTCCGCTCCCGAACCCATCAGCACGAGCACTCGATCGGCGTCCGGAGCGCCGATGTAGTCGAAGAGGTGATAGCGCCGCCCGACCACGCGGGCGAATCGCTCCATCACGTTTTGAACGATCGTCGGACAGGCGCGGTAGAAGGGATTCGCGGCCTCACGACTTTGGAAGTACACATCCGGGTTTTGCGCCGTCCCGCGAATGAACGGGCGATCGGGCGAGAGCGCACGCTCGCGATGCGCGCGCACCAGCTCCTCGTCAACCATCGCCCGAAGGTCATCGGGCGTGAGCATCTCCACCTTCATCACTTCGTGGGAGGTGCGAAAGCCATCGAAGAAATGGAGGAAGGGGATGCGAGATTCCAGCGTCGCCGCTTGCGCGATGAGCGCCATGTCCATGGCCTCTTGCACGGAGCCAGAGGCCAACAGCGCGAATCCGGTCGCGCGCGTGGCCATGACGTCGCTCTGGTCGCCAAAGATCGAGAGGGCGTGTGTGGCCAGCGAGCGCGCCGCCACATGAAAGACCGTCGCCGTCAGCTCTCCAGCGATCTTGTACATGTTGGGGATCATGAGGAGCAATCCTTGTGATGAGGTGAACGTCGTCGTCAGGGCGCCCGCTTGGAGAGCACCATGTACGGCGCCGGCCGCTCCCCCTTCGCTCTGCATCTCGATGACCGTGGGCACCGTTCCCCAGAGGTTCGGTCGTCCTTCGGCCGCCCATTGGTCAGCCAACTCACCCATTGGCGAAGAGGGGGTGATGGGATAAATGGCGATGACTTCATTGAGTTGGTAGGCGATGGAGGCGACGGCTTCGTTACCGTCGAGCGTCACCAATGGTCGGGATGAGTGCCTCATAGCGATCTTCCTCCCTCGGATGGCAAGGAGTCGGTGATCTCCGTGGCCTGCACAGGAGACGTCGCGGGCTCTTCCGGGGCGTGCAGCGGCTCCCCCAGCTGGAACAGAGGAGGCAGCAACCGGCGCTCGCGCGCCGCGCGGGCCAATTCCTCACGGAATTTCGGATGGGCGATGCGGATGAGGGCTTCGGCGCGCTCCCGCAAGTTCTTCCCATGCAGGTCCGCGATGCCGTATTCGGTGACCACATAATGCACATCCGCGCGCGTGGTCACGACGCCAGCTCCCGGTTTCAAGAGTGGGACGATGCGTGAGATCGTCCCCCCACGCGCCGTCGAAGGCATGGCGATGATCGGCTTCCCTCCGGGAGCGTGCGCCGCCCCGCGAATGAAATCCAGCTGCCCGCCGAAGCCGGAATAAATGTGCGTCCCGATCGAGTCGGAGCAGACCTGCCCGGTCAGGTCCACCTCGATCGCCGAATTGATCGCAACCATCTTCTCGTTGCGCGCGATGATGAACGGATCGTTCGTGTAGTCGCACGGATGGAACTCGAAGAGCGGGTTGTTGTCCAAGTATTCGTAAAGGTGTCGGCTTCCGAAGGCGAAAGTGCAGACGACCTTCCCCGGATGGATCGTCTTGCGCGCACCGGTAATGATGCCGGCTTCGATCGCCTCCATGATCCCATCGGAGACCATCTCCGTATGGATGCCTAGATCGCGCTTATCTCGCAAGGCGGCGAGCACGGCATCCGGGATGCTCCCGATGCCGAGCTGCAACGTGGCGCCGTCTTCGACCAGCTCGGCCACGTGCTCGCCGATCCGCCGTTCCACATCGGTGAAGCTCGAGCGCTGAAGCTCCGGCAGTGGGCAGGAGACCTCGCACAGTCGCGTGACGCGCGAGATATGCACGAAGCAGTCGCCAAGCGTGCGTGGCATCTGGTCGTTGACCTGGGCGAGGATGATGCGCGCGCTCGCGATGGCCGCCATCGTCGCCAGGCACTCTACGCCCAAGCTCATGAAACCGTGCTCATCCGGAGGCGTCGTCTGAATGAGGGCGACATCCAGAGGCAGACGACCGCTTTTGAACAGGCGCGGAATCTCGTGGAGGTGAATGGGGACATAATCGGCACGCCCCTCGTTAACGGCCGTGCGATCCGCTGGCCCGACAAAGAGCGAGTTGTGTCGAAAACGATCGCGCGTCTCCGGACGGGAGAGCGGGTCCTCCCCCACCAGGAGGACGTGCGTCACCTCGACGCGCTCCAGTTCGTGAGCGCGCGCCGCCAGCGCCTCCAAGAGCACGAAGGGCGTCGCGGCATTCCCGCTCACGAAGAGGCGATCTCCGGACTTCACCAGCGCCACCGCCTCCTCCGCCGTCACGCGCCGCTTTCGATACTCACTCATCCAGTGCATCATCGGCTTCCTCCACCATGCGTTCTAAATCGGCCTGCGGGAGTTCGGGGGACGGAAGCGCATGCGTGAGGAATCCGGAGAACGCATAGAGGCCACGTCGCAACGCACCGTCTTGCTTGAGCGCCGGCAGAAGCCCGTTTTGAACGATCTCGCGCAAGTACGGGAGCACGGCATTGGTCAATGCGTGCGTGGACGTGCGCGCCACCATAGCCGGCACGTTCGGCGCGCAGAAGTGCGTTACCCCATAGCTCGTGAACAGGAAATCCTCACTCGGCGTCAGCGTCGAGGTCTCCACGCAGCCCCCCTGATCAATGGAGAAATCCATGATCAAGCTCCCCGGACGCATCCGCTGTACCATCTCCTTGGTGACGAGAATAGGGGCGCGTTGCCCGGGCACGAGCACGGCTCCGATGAGGACGTCGGCGAAGGCGACGAATTTCTCGATGTTGCTCGCCGTCGCTAAGGCCGTCACTACTTTTCCCTCGAAGAGCTTGTCCAACTCCATGAGCCGCTTCAGGTCTTTGTCCAAGATGTAGACGCTGGCGCCGATGCCGAGGAACGACCGCGCGGCATAGTATCCGAGCGTCCCTCCGCCGAGGATCACCACATCCGCCGGGGGGATCCCCGGGATCCCGCCAAGCAGAATCCCCCGTCCTCCGAACGTGCTCTCCAGAAGGCGACCGGCGATTTGAACGGCCATCTTCCCCGCAATCTCACTCGAGGACCTCAAGATCGGCAGAGTGCCATCCGGCTCTTGGACGACCTCGAAGCCGATCGCCGTGATCCGCTTCTCCACGAGTACGCGAAGGAAATCTCTCGGCGCGACGGCCAGATGCAGAAAGGCCATCAACGCCGAGCGCTCCTTGAGGAAATCCCATTCATCGGAGGCCGGGCGTTGTACTTTCAGGACGAGATCGGCCCGTCGGATCGTCTCCTCATTTGAGTACACGATGCGCGCACCGACGGCCCGATACTCCTCATCGGTGAATCCGGCTCCAAGGCCTGCTCCGGAGGTCACTACGACTTCGGCGCCAAGCGCCGTCACTTCGCGGACCCCAGCTGGCGAGAGGCTCACGCGCTTCTCTTCGACGCCTTTGAGGACCGGTCGCTCCTTGGGAATGCCTACGATCATACGCTCGCCTTCCTCAAAGAGTTAAGAATATCCGAAGACGTGAGCATACGGCAAAGCTTGTGGGGATCGCTGAAGTTCAAGCGGCGCACGGCTTGCCACGCCTTTCCCGGTGGGGAAAAGTTCTCCTTCTGAACGAAGGAGGCGTATTGCCTACTCCGGTGCGCTCCGACACCGGTCAGTTGTCCGTGATCGAGCGCCATACTGAGATCGGCCACGCGCGCATAGAAAAAAGGCCCCTGGTGGCCGGGCCATTTTGTGGTGAGGTCTTTGTGGAAGGCATGCAAGGCGAGGTCGGCCTGCGCCACCAGGAGGGCCGGTGTCAAAGATCCATGGATAATGTCCACTTCTAGGCTATGCAAGCGGCGTGCCAAAATGGCGAAAGGAAGCCCAGTCTCCTTTCGCCTTGATCCTCCACGACTTGATACGCTCGCCTATAGGCGACTATCCCGTGCCAGAAGGGGCGCTTTGCGCGAAAATCAGCACCGGGTTGGGGCTTTTCCCCCGCCCTCCATCTAAAGCGCCCCTCTAGGCAGATGGCTCACTTCGGCGCGCGCTCGTCGCGACTCTATTCTCCTTCGGCCTCTTGCCTCAAGCGGTCGAGATCAAGGATGATGATCGCGCGGTTCTCAACGGCGAGCAGTCCTTGATGCTGGAAGCGACCGAGCGTTCGAGAGACCAGCTCGCGCACCGTCCCGATCTGTGCGGCCAACTCTTGATGGGTCACGTCGAGCGTGAATTCAAGACCGCGTGGCGTTCGCTTCCCTTCGCGCAGGGCTTTCTCCAGGAGCCATCGGGCCAAACGCTGCCCGACCTCCAGGAAGGCGAGTGCTTCGATCAAGCCCACGAGCCGCCGAAACCGTCCGGCGAGCGAACGAATGATGCCGAAGGCGATCTCCGGGTGCTGGCGGCAGAGCCGATGAAATTCGCTCTTTGGGATGAGCAAGACCGTTGTATCCTCGATAGCCATCGCGGAAGCCGGATATGGCCCTTCATCGAGGACAGCGAGTTCAGCGATGGGACGCCCTTCAGCCTCGACCGTCAACACCTGCTCGCGCCCTCCGGGCGAGGTCTTGAAGATCTTCACTGCGCCTGAATGCACGACGAAGAGTCCCGGGCACGGCTCCCCCTCGAGGAAGAGGATCTCACCCTTGCGATACTGTCTTGGCCAACACGCTTCGGCCAGGGCGCGCAGCATCGGTTCACCGAGCGCCGAGAAGAAGGCGACCTTGCGCAACGTGTTCATTCGGGTCGGAACGTCCAGTCCCCCTTGCATGGCTGGAGATTATACCACGTTTCGACGGGAGGGGCGCACCGATCCATTCCCGCATGGCGCGGCAGACGGCTCCCTGATACCATAATAAGCAGCTCACTAGAAGGGGCGCGGTCGTGCGAGACAGGAACGATCTCATGGTCGGCGTCAAGCCGCAGTCGCTCTCCCTCATGGATGATGGCCAGTTCGTCGCTTCCTTCGATCGCGCCGGGCGGTTGTACACGGCGTATCGAGATGGGCACACCTTCGTTCGGGGCTTGAGCGGGATCGTCCTGGAGAAGTGGCATGAGGAGGGGGAGCCGTGGACCCCCAAACGCATCCGCGTGCTCACCGAAGAGGAGAAACGCACGTTTCTGACCGACCTCTGGACAAAAGTGAGCGAGCTCATCGCAGCCTTTCGCCGCGGCTATGGGTGCTTGCGGGTCTTCGGAGAAGAGCGAGCGTTTTCTCCAGAAGACCTCGAGCGCTGGCTGGAACGGATCCTTGCATGGGACGTCCACGCCTATGCCCGCGATCAGGAACGATTCCTCTCCGTTTACAAGCCCATTAGCATCCTTCCGCCCGATCAGTATCTCGCCCTCGTGCTTCAGGTCACCGAAGGCTGCCACTGGAATAAATGCACGTTTTGCGATTTCTACCGCGACCGCCGGTTTCGGATCAAGACTGAGGATGAGGTGCGTCGCCACATCGCGGCCGTGAAGGAGTTCCTGGGGGATTCGATCACCCTTCGACGCTCGCTCTTTCTCGCCGATGCGAACGCCCTCATCCTCCCTCAGGAGCGACTCGTGCGCCTTCTGGAGATCATCCACGAGGCGTTTCCATTTGAGGGGGGGCAGAGAGCCTTGGAGGGCATCTACTCCTTCCTCGACGCCTATAGCGGGATGCGCAAGACCGTCGAAGACTTCGCCGCCCTCGGATCGTGGCATGTCAAACGCCTTTACTTGGGTGTTGAGAGCGGACATGATCCATTGCTTCGCTTTGTGAACAAGCCGGGCACGGCGCGCGAGGCGCTCGAGGTCGTCTCCCGCATCAAAGCGGCCGGACTCTCGGTCGGGGTCATCATTCTCATCGGGTTAGGGGGGGATGCCTTCTTCGACGCGCATGTCCGAGATACGATCGCCCTACTCAACGAGATGCCTCTTGATCGCGAGGACATCCTCTACCTCTCGCCGCTTTACGTCCATCCGGGATCGGACTACGAGGAGAAAGCGCGCGCCTTCGGCATTCGCGCGCTCACCCCACAAGAGCTGAAGCACCAGATTCAGCGCATTCGCGAGGGATTGCGATTCGCCTCTTCCGCCGATCGGCCAAGAGTCAGTCTCTATGATGTGCGGGAGTTCGTCTATTGAGTCGGCGAGCGCGCCGTAAGCTCTTCCGAGAGCTCACGCGCGAGCGCTTGAAAGCGCTCTCCCAAGCGCTCTTCGTTTCGACTCGCATGAGCCGCCAAATGGATCGTGAGCTGGGACCCTTCCGGCTCCAGGACGGCCCAGACGCGCTCATGGGAGGAGAAGAAAACGATAAGGGACGAAAGGGTGAGCAAGATGAAGCCCACGTAGATGGCGCCGATACCCGGATCGTATTGCACCTGAAGGATGTGCTCGAAGCTCACCTTGTCGAAGTCCTTGAGGACGAATTGGTATCCGGGGAGTTGCTCCTCCGACAGGGCTGCGCGCGTCGTTTTCAACTGTTGGGACGTTTCGGGGAAGATCCAAAACGTGCGTCGCTCTCCCGAAGCCAGAGTGATCTCCAACTCCGCCGCCGGGTTCTCGTAGCCGTCTGATCTCGAAGGTGACGGTCTTCGGAAGTCGCCGGTGAAGCTCACGAAACGGATCTCGCCGAGATCGGGCACTACTGCGGTCTGATTCTTCACGAGGGAGAGGACGCGCTCCGACCCCGCCGTGGAGCGCATCAGGAGCGTAATGCGGCTGGCATCGCCCGCACGCCCCGTTCCCGATTGAAAGAAGCGATAGCCGCGATAGTCGAAGGGTTTGTTCACGGCGATGGTCGCCCTTCGCTCGGCGCCCGCATCTTCGATCACGATGTCCGTGTACCAGTTGATCACGTTCGGCGGGATGAGCGGGCCACGGGGGTCCTTCAATTCCACGCGCAGTGCTTCGCATCGGATGGTGAAGGGCAAGGGAGCCGAGCGTTCGGGAATGCCGCGCCAGCGCGAGCCCGGCAGAATCAGCGATCGCGTTCGCACGCCTGGCGAGAGAACCATCGTCCCCTCATACCCCCATCGCGCGCCCACGAAGGCCGCACCGAGGATCAAGAGAATTGAGCCATGCACGAGGAAGAAGTTCCACCGGCTCCAAACCCCGCGCTCGCCGAAGACGGTCGGAAACGGCGCGTTCGGCGCTTGGCGCGGTCGCCATCCAAAGCGCGCGAAGAGGTGAGCGAGCCGATTCAAGATGTCTGCCGAGTGGCCAGCGACGGAGAAGGTTGTGTAAAACGGTTGGGCTTGGGCAAAAAGAGGTGTGGCCGAGACCTTCGGCTCACGCAGGTATTGAAGCGTCATCGGAAAACGGTCGATCGAGCACAATACGAGGTTCAAAGCGAAGAGCAAGACCGCCGTCGTGAACCACCAGGAGTGATAGACATCGAAGAGACCCAGATGCCCATAAAGTGCGCGTTCGGCTGGCGTCAACCGCGCGTAGAACTGGTCGAACTCTTCCAGGTTGTGCTGCGGGATGAGGGTGCCGATGACCGCCGCCGCGATGAGAATCAACATGAGGGCGATCCCCACCTGCAGCGAGCTGAGCCAGCGGAGGATTCGATCCACGGTTCCGAGCGCCGACACCGAGGATGGACTCGCCGGCATTTCTGGCGAGCTCATGTGCTCTCGTTCACCCTGCTCGTGCTTCGATTCGTTCATCTCGCTCCTCCTGATGACCGGAGCCGTCTCGATCTCTCGTTCACGGCCGTCCCCGCTTGTCCGCCGATCCCCTCGCATCGGAAGGGGGATCGGGCCAGAGCCGTTCGTGCGCGCAGGCGAGCGCTAAGCGGTCGACCACCGAGGGAAGGAGCTGCCTCTGGATCATCTGTTCCTGCTCCGGGGTAAGTCCACGTAGCCATCGGAGATGGCGCTGAAGTTGCTCTTCGGCGATCTCCGCCAACCACTTTCGAAGGCCTTCGATCACTTGATTTGTCCGTCGCATCGTTCCTCACCCCCGTCCTCATGATCTCCTCCAGCCACCGAGGTTCTTGCAAATCGCATGCCGAAGGTTCTCTCTCTTCAGGCGAAGTCTCATGCGGAGCGCGTTTCGCCATGACTTTCAAAGGAGATGCCGACATACGAGCCCCTTCGGAAGAGAACGAGCGAGCGGAGGACAGGATGGGGCAAAACACCCAGCATGAGGGAAACAGCGGCCCACAGTTTCTCCCGGCAAGGAACGAACATCGAACGGGAAAAGAGGAAATGGCGGGGCGGACGGGACTTGAACCCGCGACCTCCGACGTGACAGGCCGGCGTTCTACACCATGCTGAACTACCGCCCCACCGATTCTCAAAGACCGCCCCTTCGAATCCGAGGGCCTTCTGTCCGGCCTCGCGTGGTGGGCGGTACCGGACTCGAACCAGTGACCCCCTGCTTGTAAGGCAGGCGCTCTGCCGCTGAGCTAACCGCCCGCTTACCGAAATGCAAATGGTAAAAGGCACGCGCGGCATTTGTCAAGGAGGTTGCCCGGAGAGGTGAGTCATCGCGCTCGTTCGGCATGGTGTAGTGACTCGACGTTCCCTCCTCACGGGGAGGGGCACGAGAATGACTCGCTCACCTTTCCCAGCGATGTCCGTGAGTTGATGTCCCTTCATGGGACCGAGGCTTCGCCAGGAAAGACGCGGGACCGGGCAAGCTTGTATTTCTTGATCTTGTATCGAATCGCATCGCGTGAGATGCCAAGCAAGTCAGCCGCGCGCGTTTGATTCCAGCCGGTCGCCTCCAAGGCATGGCGGATCATATCGCGTTCGACTTCTTCCAACGTGAGCTTGCCCACGAGATTGGCAAGCAGCGTCGAGGGATTTTCGTCCTTCCGATTCGGGCCGATCGGATAGGCGGATGGGCGCAGGATCCGTTCATGCAGATACCTCGGCGTGAGATACGGCGAGTCCTCGAAGATCATCGCGTGCTCGATCGTGTTCTTCAGCTCGCGGACGTTGCCCGGCCAGTGATATTCGAGGAAGAGGCGCTTGGTCTCCGGGGCGAGGCCGAGGATGTTCTTCTTCATCTTCACGTTGAAGCTCTTGATGAGATGTTCGGCGATGAGCAAGATGTCCTCCTTTCGTTCGCGCAGTGGGGGAATCGTAATTTGCACGACGCTCAGCCGATAGAAGAGATCGGCGCGGAAGCGTCCTTCTTTGACCTCCTCCTCGAGGTTCCGATTAGAGCTGGCGATGATGCGCACGTCGACGCTGATGTTGCGCACGCCGCCGACGCGTCGGAATTGCTGTTCTTCGATCACGCGCAGCAGCTTCGCCTGAAGTCCGAGCGGCAGCTCGCCGATCTCATCGAGCAAGATCGTCCCTCCATCGGCCAATTCGAAAACTCCTTTCTTTTGCGCGCGGGCGTCGGTGAAGGCCCCTTTCTCGTGGCCGAAGAGCTCGGTCTCCATGAGCGTCTCCGGGATCGCCGCACAATTGACGGCCACAAAGGGGAAGTCGGCGCGGCGGCTCTGATAATGAATCGCTTTCGCGATGAGGTCCTTGCCCACACCGGATTCGCCCTGCAGAACGACGCACGAAGCTTCGCTCTCGGCCACGCGCTTGACGATCGCCAGCAGCTCCTTCATTTGAGGCGATTCGCCCACGATCATGTCGAAGCTGAACCGCTTCTTCGGGAACGATTGAACGCGTCGCAACGTCTCGCGCAGGCGGCTCGTCTCCAGGGCGTTGCGAACGGCTGCCTCCAATTCCCCGTAGTTGATCGGCTTGCAGATGAAGTCGAACGCCCCCAGTCGTAGAGCCGCGACGGCATTATCTACCGTCGTATTGGCCGTGATGATGATGACCGGAGCATTGGGATCTTGCTCCTTCATCTTCTGCAGGACATCGATGCCAGAGCCATCTGGTAGCTTGATGTCCAAAAGGACGAGGTCCGGTGTCTCCTCAGCGAACACGCGAAGCGCTTGCTTCGCCGTCTCCGCCTCGAGCGTCTCGTAGCCCCATTGCTCCAGCTTCGTGCGGAGCGACCATCGAAGCAGGTCCTCGTCATCTACGATGAGAATCTTCGATCTGGCCATTCACCCTCCCTCCTGTGAATTCTGGGCCCATGGGGGGCTGAGGGAGTCTTGGAGTACTCCCCTGGAGATCAGCGTCCCCAGAGAGCCCTCGTCTTGACGCGCGCTTCTGAGGCGCGCTACCCTTGTGAAGGTCTCTAGTGCTATGGCGGTGAAGAGAGCCAGAAGGCAGCAAGGCGTTTCCCGTCGCGTGCCATCCCCTTCGTCGGTCGAGGGACAGGCCGAGGCCCTGCGCGTCTCCGATCGCATCGCTGGTCTCGAAGATATGGAGCGCACGCTGCGGAAGTTGACCGCGCTCAGCTCGTTGGCCGCCGCCCTCAGTCGCGCGCAAGAGCTTGATCCTCTGCTTCAGGAAGTGTTGCGGACGATCACCGAGGTGCTCTCGACCGATATGGCATTGATCATGCTGTTCGATGCCGAGGCGGGGGAGTTGCGCGTGCGCGCGGCACAGGGAGTTCCACCCGAATACGTGCGGGGCGTGGATCGGTTGAAGCCCGGTGAAGGTGTGGCCGGGCGCGTCTTCACAAGTGGCGAGCCCTTGGTCCTGCGCGATGCCGCCGTCGATCCGCGGATCACGCGTCCTGTTGTACGCCAGTTGGGTTTGCACGCCATGGCATGCGTCCCCTTGATCGCGCATGGGCGGACGATCGGCGTGCTCGTGACAGCCACCTATGATCCTGAGCGGGAGATCACCAGCGACGTGGACTTGCTCGAAGCCATCGGCCACCAATTGGGGATTGCCATTGAGAACGCGCGCCTCTTTGAGGAGAACCTTCGCGTGCGCAAGCTCTGGGAGAGCACCTTCAATGCCATTCGGGACGGCATCTCCGTCCATACGCGTGACCTGCGCGTGGTCCAGGCCAATGAGGCGCTCGGCCGCTTGCTTGGCCTGCCCAAGGAGCAACTCTTGCAAAATCACTGCTGCATGATTATGCTCGGGCGCGATACGCCTTTGCCCAATTGTGCCGATTTGCGCGCGACTGCTGAAGTGCCCTGTCAGGTCACCGAAGTCATCGAGCGCCCGAATGGTCAAATCTTGCGCGTCACGGTGGATCCCCTTCTGGATGAAGAGGGCCGCGTCTATGGGACGGTGCATGTCGTCTCGGACATTACCGAGCAAGTCCTTCTGGAACGCCGCATGGCGCGTGCCGAACAACTCGCGCTCATCGGCGAGATGGCCGCTGGTCTTGCGCATGAGGTGAAGAACCCGCTGGCTGGCATGAAGGGCGCTTTGGAGATCATTCTCGAAGACCTCCCCGATGGAAATCCACATCGTCCGGTCCTGCACCACGTTTTGGAGGAGATCCAGCGCATCAATCGCATCATCACAGACCTGCTCGACTACGCGCGTCCGCGCCCGCCCAGCCATATCCAGACTGATGTGAACCGGTTGGTCGAGCACGTCGTCTCGGCCACGCGTGTCCAACTGGTGAATAATCACATCACGGTGGAGTTCCAGCCCGCTCCCGAACTGCCTTCCATCATCGTCGACCCCGACGAGTTGCAGAAGGTTGTCCTCAACCTCTTGCTCAATGCAATTCAAGCCGTGCACGATCACGGCCATATCGTCGTTCGGACGAGCTACGATCCCCAAGAGCGAGCGATCAAGCTCTCGGTCACCGATGATGGGGAAGGCATTCCCCCGGAGAACTTGGACAAGATCTTTCGCCCCTTCTTCACAACGAAGAAGCGGGGAACGGGTTTGGGGTTGGCCACCTGCCAGAGGATCGTCACCGGATACGGAGGCACGATCACCGTCACCAGCGAGGTAGGCAAGGGAAGCACCTTCACCGTCACGCTGCCCTTGCACGCTCTGCCGATGCATCAGGTCTCGCATTTGGTCGTGCTCTCTTCCTCCGACCCTCGGCAAGATCCCGATCGAACTTCGGACCCTTCCTCCCCGCGGGATCAGCAAGAGCGCCAGGCTGCTTCCGAATAACGAATCGGCTTCCATTGCGAGAAGCATCGTCCGCCTCTTACTACCGCCGTCACAAGAGCACCCGTAACTGCGAAGGCTTCCGAAGAGCTCGTGCTCATACGCCTCCTCATGCAAGAATTATACCATCTTCGCTCCCTATCCCTGCGTCTCGCTAACTCGTTGAACGATAGGAGATAGGGGCTGAGGGAAAAAGCGCACCTTCTCTTCGGCTTGCTGGGGCATATCCCCCAGGATGGGGGAAATCGCACTTTGCTTCTCCGTGCACGCAAGAAGTTTAAGCGATCTGCCGGTTCTTCTGCGATCCCTCAGGCGATACCTCTAGGGGACGCTACAGCTAAAGCCCTTAAGGTCTCCCCAGAATCCCCCGCAGGGCGACCGATCGGCTCCCTCGCGACCTGGATTCAAATCGGTGACAGCGAGAGAACCTT
>Ga0209289_100222_pt1 | contig 33449 bp, 35 predicted proteins | sample GXS110809BmetaG_FD_184121 | JGI IMG/M metagenome (GOLD analysis project Ga0209289, IMG submission 184121) | Hot spring microbial communities from Gongxiaoshe hot spring, China to study Microbial Dark Matter (Phase II) - GXS 110809B (SPAdes)... ...
CCGTGGCTGTAGCCTCGGGCGGGATTTGAACCCGCGACCCCCGGCTTACCAAGCCGGTGCTCCACCCGGCTGAGCTACCGAGGCCCGCCAACACAACCACAGAGCAGCGCCAATATAGGTTTAAACCCCCAAACGGCTGAGACAACACCGTATCAAGCAGCCGTGAGGTAAACTTGAGAAGGATCAATCCCCACCTGCTGCAAAAGAGTTTTCGCGTGTTTAATCAGATCCTTTATATTAAAGTTCGCCTCAAGATAGAGGCCATTAATTTCTTTGGGACTCCTAAATTCTGTTCCAGTAGAATGTTTAGGCTCTACATGTATTAAGTATCTCTTTGGGCCGATTTTTACGGGGCAGTTACGCCTCGCTAGTTTATTGGTCTCTATCAACCATTTGACCGTATGATATAAGATATCGCTCCAAGCTTTCAACATGAACCTGCTGCCGTCTGGGAAGACTATCTGGCTGTATCTCAGTCTCTCACCTAGCTTAGGTGTGATCTTATCCAAGGTTTGTAGAGTTTCTCTGACTTTTTCTACTGAGGGTTTAGGCGCTGTTTTCACCGTTGTTATGGGTTCAGGTGCTATGCCGGAGAACGGCATGTGGCTGAAAAGTATGAAAGCCTTTCTAATAACGTCCCCCAAGTTCTCCTGCAGTATGTCCCATTCTGCGATCTTCTTGTCAGATAGGGGTTTAAGAACGTGTGTGTCGTAGACCTCCCACTTAACCCCGTCTGTAGCTATAAAGTATTGCACACCCACCTGCACGCAGTATGTTATGTATTGCTCGAGGTCCTCCTTTCTACCCAGACTCTTCGCGCCTACAAACGCTACAACTTTTCCATCAGGTCCTAGCAAAGCATAGTCTGGCCTACCCGCCTGCGTGGCAAACTCTGGCCTAACCTGTTCAGGGTTCTCCGTATCCCAACCCCACATCCTCAGGAAGGGGTCAATTAAGACATAACGCGTAAGCATCTCGTTCTTTGAGAGTGCATCCTTATATCTCCGAGCCCTCTCCCCCAGCTCCTCCACCTTCTTCACAAGATCATGGAGCAAACCACAGACTAAGTAAAGAGACCACTTATAAAAATATTATTAAAAAGATTCTTAGTCAGACACCATCCGGACCCAATCTCAGTCTGCTCAGATGTTAACTTATTAATTCAGGCCTCCACAGTAGATAGTCTATGGATGCGGCCGTGGTCTAGCCTGGACTAGGACGTGGGCTTTCCGAGCCCAATACCCGGGTTCAAATCCCGGCGGCCGCAAATCCCGCCCCTAAACGAAAGGTAATTTAGAGGCGTAGCGCCCTCTTCATAGGTGTCGGATAGATGGGTAGGAAGAGGAGGAAGATAATTAGGAAGCCTGTGCGGTCGCCCCCTAAAGTTTTTCCGTGCCCGCTGTGCGGAGCTCAGGCGGTGACGGTCACCCATACGCAAAGGTTTAGGGCGGTGGTTGTCTGCGGGAAGTGTGGTGTAAGCCACGAGGTTCCCTGGCTTAAGAGCTATCTCCCCGTCGACGCCTACTCGACTTGGTATGACATTGTCATGGGACGTGTGAGCGCAGAGAAGGTCAGGGAGAGGATTGAGCGCCTAGAGGGGGCGGCCGCCGAGACAGCGACCTCAGAGGCAGTCGAGCCCGCCGAGGTCACGGAGAGTTACGCCGAGGCCGAGCCATCGGATAGTGAAGAGCAGAAAGAGGAATACAGCACGCTATGAGTCCTCCGAGCCTAGGCTTCAAGCTTGGAAAAACTGAGGCATACATCGTCGACTTACTGAGGGAGAAGGGATATGTCCACCTCACACTCTTCGACCCAGAGATAAAGGACCCGGCATCACTCGCCCGTCTCGCCAAACTCTCGGAGGAGATGGGGACAGACGGGTTCATGGTGGGTGGCTCAACAGTCTACTTCAGGGAGATGATGGATGAGGCAATCAAGGCAATAAAATCCGTCTCAAGCCTCCCGGTCATAATATTTCCAAGCAACATAACGTCTGTCAGTCCATACGCCGACGCAATCTTCTACATGTCCCTCCTAAACTCTCTCGAGTGGTGGTTTATACTCGGCGCGCAGATACACGCCTCATTCCTCGTAAAGGAATACGGCCTCGAACCCATCCCGATGGGGTATGTCGTCTTTAAAGGAGAGACGAGTGTGGCCGCAGTAGGCAGGGCCTTCCCACTGCCTGAGAGCAAGCCCGCCATCGTAGCGAGCTACGCCCTAGCAGCCCAGCTACTGGGCATGCGCCTGATCTACCTCGAGGCAGGCTCGGGAGCGGACTCCCCGATTCCCCCACAGCTGATCAGGATCGTAAGAAAGGCCGTAGATATTCCAATAATCGTCGGCGGGGGCATTAGGTCAGGTGAGGACGCGGCCGAGATTATCCGGGCTGGCGCAGACATAATAGTGACAGGGACCTTGGTTGAGCAGGCACCCGAGAGGCTTGCAGGACTGGTCAAGTCGGCCCGCATGGCAGCTAGGGAGAGGCCGCCCGCCATTACACGATATACCGGGCAGATGACATAGCCGGCCTCTGGAAGTCCTCTTTATTATCCGGCAGTGTTTAGGCCGTCTAGAGATAGGTTGAGGGGCGGCGGGGCTGGCAGCACATACGTAGAGGAACTGGTCGCGAGGGTTATGAGGGAGTATGAAATAGCAAAGGCTTACCGGAGGCGGGTCCAGCAGCCTACGAGCGAGGTAGAGGTCAAGATCACCTTCAACATGGCTGAGAGAATAGAGGCCCTCGTCGGCCCGCCCGGCGTAAAGGATATCCTAAACGAGCTTTCCGCTAACTGCGACCCCGAGCTAGTCCCTTTCAAACTCATAGAGAGGCTCTACGGCGGCTCAGACCACGCTGACGAGCTGAGGTTGACGCAGATTCTACGAGCTGCGCTGGCCGCGATGACCCCTCCAGGAACAACAGCAGCCCCCAACGAGGGCATCGTTAACGTTAAGATAAAACAGAACCCCGACGGCTCCAAGTATCTCGCAGTCTATTACGCAGGGCCCATCAGGTCGGCCGGCGGCACAGAGATCGCGGGCTCGGTCGTGCTTGCAGACTATCTGAGGAAGGTTGCGGGCCTCTCACCTTACAAAGCGACGGAAGAGGAGGTGATGCGCTTCGTAGAGGAGATAAGAACATATAAGCGGAAGGTGGGGAACTTCCAGTATAATGTCCCGGATGATGTGCTTGAATACGTCCTTCACCGACTACCAATAGAGATAACAGGCATAGCCACCGACAACATCCCAGTCTCCAGCTTCAGGAACCTAGCAAGGGTTGAGACGCCTTACCTCCGCGGCGGAGCCCTCAGAGTGGTCAACGACGGGGTCGCGGGGCGTGCGAGGAAGCTTCTCCGACTTATAGACGTCGCTGGTATGGATGGGTGGGATTGGCTCCGAGCCGTGCCTGAGATGTTGAAAAGATATGCCTCTGAGAGAAGGGCGTCGGTCATAGAGGAGGTGGTGGGCGGCAGGCCTGTCCTCTCTATGGAGAATCGTTTCGGCGGGTTTAGGCTGCGGTATGGGCGCGCACCCAACACCTCTATGGCGGCCTTTGGAATCCACCCATACACAATGAAGATTCTCAAGGGATACGTTGCGATAGGCACACAGTTGAAGACAGATTATCCGGGAAAGGGCGGGGTGGCTATGGCTGTGGCCACGATAGAGCCCCCCATCGTCATGCTCTCGGATACATCTGTCATCAGGGTTGACTCCGAGGAGAAACTGACTGAGGCCATAGAGAGGCTAAACAAGGTCCTGTTTAATGGAGACATACTTGTCAGCTACGGCGACTGCGTAGAGAATAACGTCAGGCTCAGGCCTCCTGGATACTGTGAGGAGTTCTGGGTCGAGGAAGTAGTCTCCATCCCCGACTGGAGGGCGCGGCTCTCGGAAAACGAGATAAAAGCTGTGGAGAGAGCTTTGTCAAACCCCTTCCTCGAGGCCCCGGGCGTAGAGGTTGCGTGTAGGGTCAGCTCCAAACTCGGCGTCCCCCTCCACCCCAAATACACACCCTACTGGGACAGGTGCACGGGAAAAGAGATCGAGGCACTGAGGAAATGGCTCTCAGCCTCGATATCATCCTCAACGAGAACACTGGACCACTTCCTTATACCCGTGGACAGCCAAGTGAAAGCAATTCTAGAGACCATGCTAATAGAGCACAGAATACATGACAGCAGAGTTCAAGTCTCAAAGAGCTGGGTCAAAGCCCTCATCTTCCTCTTCAGACCCTTCAAGAATATTGATGTCTCAGGTCTGAGCTTGAAAGAGGCTGTCGAGAAACTCTCAGAAACCCCCTTCAGAGCTAGGATGGGCTCTGTGCTCACCGTGAGAGTGGGGAGGCCTGAAAAGGCCAAGCAGAGGAGGCTCAAGCCGCCCGTCCACGTCCTTTTCCCTGTGGGGCTGGCAGGCGGTCCGAAACGCGACATACTGAAGGCTGCCACTCATGAAAACCTCTCTGTAGAGCTTGTCTCCAGAGCCTGCACCTCGTGCGGAGAGAAAACTTGGCGCGGAATATGTGGCAGATGCGGGAAACCCACGGTGATAGTTGCCGAGTGTGTGAACTGTGGCTCTGAGTATATCGAACCGGAGGGGAAAGAGTGTTCACGCTGCGGGAACGCATTGAAGATCTCTAAGAAGTGGGTCATCGAGCTTGGAGACGAGGTCAAGCGCGTCAAGGGCGGTGTAGGCGTCTCGCCGAGGAGCGTTAAAGGTGTTAAGAAATTGACAAGCTGGTATAAGCAGCCCGAAGATTTGAAGAAGGGCTTCCTACGCGCCTCTCTTAAACTCTATGTGTATAAGGACGGGACAATAAGGTTCGACTGCACCAACGCTCCCCTAACACACTTCACCCCGAGGCAAATAGGGTGCGACTTGGAAACACTCCGGAAGCTCGGGTACACGACAGACCTTAATGGCCAGCCCCTCATCTCCACGGACGAATCAGTGGAGCTCAAGACTCAGGACATCGTCATTCCCTCAGCCCTCGCGGAGCACTTATACAAGGTGTCCAAGCTAATCGATAAGCTCCTCGTTGACGCCGGCCTCGAAGAATATTACAGGCTACAGTCCCCCAAGGACGTTATAGGCGTCTTAGTTGCGGCGTTGTCCCCCCACACTTATGGGGCGGTCGTTTGTAGAGTAATCGGCATAACCGACGCGAAGGTTGTTTATGCTCACCCTCTCCTTCACGCGGCAAAGCGAAGAGACTGCGACGGCGACGAGGACAGCACGATGTTACTGCTTGATGTTCTCATGAATTTTAGCGCGAAATACCTCCCAGACAGAATCGGGGGCACAATGGACACCCCACTCCTGCTAAACGTCGTAGTTGACCCAGAGGAAGTAGACGAGCAAGCACATAACATAGAGTTTGTAGAGAGATATCCATTAAAATTCTACGAAGCGGCCCTCCGCGAAGAGCCAGCAGTCAAATTGATTGACAGCGTCACCCTCCTGAAATCCCTTGTAAAAAGCGGCCCAGCGCCAGGCGCGGCAAAATGTATGAAACATGTAGCGGCCCTACACGGATACGTGAACAGCTCGTCATACACAAAGAAGAGAACAATGCTAGAAAGAGTAACAGCTCAGCTTGAGCTATGCAACATGCTCAGCTCAGTTGACCCTCGCTTCGTCGCCGAAAGAGTCTTGGCTCATCATGTTTTGCCAGACATCATCGGCAATATGCGGACATTTTTCTTTCAGTCATATATCTGTAGAAAGTGCGGGACGCGTTATAGGAGAATGCTGCTGAGGGGGGTCTGCCGTGTCTGCGGCGAGGAACTAAGCCAAACAGTCTATAGAGGCGCAGTCGAGAAGTATGTCGAGCTCGCCTCTCTTTTACTCGAGGAATATGTCGAGAACTCCTACCTGAAGGAGGGGACAGTGAACGCAATCGAGAATATACAATCAGACTTCAAGCAGACGAGCGTTAAATCTCCGCGGCAACTCTCATTGAGGCGATACGTATAGAAAGTCCTCACACTCTATCAGCTAAAACCTGAACGGCCTCCTTCTTCTCTGCGCGCGGTGCCTCAAGCTCGCGCCTAATAGTAGCCCGGAAAAGCAGAGCGCCGACAATACCTATCATGGCGCCGATAAAAGCTGTTAGTAGATGGAGGGGGAAGTGTGTGAAGATCTCCCAGCCTAATGGATCTCCTCTCTTATTCTCAACCACCAAGAGAAAGAGCATTGTAGGGACTATACTTATGGCCACGCCTACCAACGATAATATTAATAGGAAGCGCGCCCTCCTGCTTAGTCCTAACCCCTCTCCGCTCAACTGAACGTGAATCTAATCAACCATGCGTCATATATGTTTTTGCCATATCTGGGTTATGTCGCAGATACATGCGCGGTACACCAGGGGCTACATAGCTGCTCCATGAGCTTAGACCACTTACGGCAGATGAGACGGGACTGACGTCTTCTCGAGACATGCTTTTATTATAGGCTCTTCCTTATCCAAATGAGGGTCTTGAGCAGTCAGGCAGGCGTCAGGCCGCTAGCTCTCATAATGAACAGCTTTAGCAAACAAGTTAGAGTGATGCTGAAGAACGACATCTGTTATGTAGGAACACTGGTGGAGGCAGACAACTACATGAACCTAGTCATCAACAGGGGCGTCGAGTATCAAAACGACGTCAAGAAGGCGAGTTACCCCTACATCCTCGTAAGGGGAAACAACGTCCTGTATATACAGCTCAACTATTCTGAGGAGTAGCCATCGAAGAGACGCACTACGTTTTCGGTAATGAGGGGGATTCCTTTTAAATACTGGTTATACTGTCGCCTATTCGATGCCTACATCTTCAATAGTGTTCGAGAGGATTCGGGGAAAACCTGCGGAGAAACAGTATGTCGAAATCGTTGAGAGAAAGGGTCTCGGTCACCCCGACTACATGATCGACTCGGCTTGCGAAGCTGCCAGCGTGGCCATTTCAAGATACTATCTTGAGAACTTCGGGAAGATATATCATCATAACCTCGATAAGGGGCTGCTGGTCGGCGGGAAGGCCACGCCCTTCTTCGGAGGAGGGACCCTTGACGAGCCCATATACATTTTGGTTGCGGGTAGGGCGACTACAACCATTAAAACGCCTACTAACGTCTACACCGTCCCTGTCGAGCAGTTGTTAAAAAACGCGGTAAAATCATTCATAAGGAAAAACTTCAGATTCCTGGATCCTGAGAAACACGTGGTCGTCGATAGCAGGTTCAGGCAGGGCAGCGCCGACCTCGTTAGGCTCGTGGAGTTTGACAAGAGTGAGGTACCTCTCTCCAATGACACCTCCTTTGGTGTGGGCTATGCGCCATTCACCGCCTTGGAGAAGATTGTTTATAACTCCGAGCGGCTGATAAACAGCCCTAGCTTTAAACAGACTCTCAGGGAGAGTGGCGAGGACTGTAAAGTAATGGGTCTGAGGAGGGGTAACAAGATTCACTTAACGATAGCTAATGGTGTTGTGTCACACCTTACACCTGACCTCGACCACTATCTCTCTGTGAAGGAGGAGATTTGTGAGAAGGTCTATGATCTCGCAGTCAAGCTGTCTGATGGAATGGAGGTGAAGGTGGATGTCAATACTGGAGACCTCATTAATCATGAGAGAAGGGAGGAGAGTAGTGTGTATCTGACTGTGACAGGGACCTCGGCTGAGCATGGTGATGATGGAAACACGGGCAGAGGTAATAGGGCTTCAGGCCTCATAACTCCTTGCAGGCAGATGTCGCTCGAGGCCACGGCGGGTAAGAATCCCACCTCTCACGTAGGTAAGATATACAATGTAGCGGCCTTCAGAATCGCCGACAAGATATACAACGAGTGCGGTGTTTTTGACGAGGTTTATGTTAAGCTGCTCGCCCAGATAGGTAGGAGAATAGACAAGCCACTTATCGCCTCTATCCAGTACTTCTCAAGCCAGAAAGTGACATCCAGCGTCAAGAATGAGGCCGCGGAGATTGTCTGGTCAGAGCTCAGAAACATAACATCCATCACCGACTCCATACTAAGGGGAGAGTGTCTCCTCTTCTAAATCAAGCCCGACAGGAACCTGTCAAGCCCTTTCCGCTTCTTCAGAATCTCTTGAGCCCTTCTAGGCGAAAGCCTCCGAAACTCTACACCTAGCATCCTGGCCTTCTGAGCCGCTTTCGCCGTCATGAGGGGCGCAACAACTATCTGCCGTGGCCTGGCCCCGAACTCCTCTTCAATCTGTGCGGAGTATCTCAAGACTTGGTCTATGTCCTGAGTGTCTGCCTTCTCCCTCTTAATCTCCACCACAACCAGCCTTCCATCCCTGTCCCGGCCCAACACATCTATGAACCCGTCCAGCACCTTCCTCTCAACCTCAACTATGACGAACCCCTCCTCAATAAGTCCAGGCTCCTCCAATATCGCCTGCTGCATGTCCTCCTCTCTCGCATGCATGTGGAACTCTGCCTCGTCCCGCAGCTTCAAGCGATGGAAGTGGCTGATTCTCGAGATCGTGATCTTAAGCTTCTCCGGCGGCGAGGCCCGGCTTGACACAATCACTAGTTTGGAGTTCTCCTCCAGCGCGTCTATGTGGCTTCCAGGGGGCTGCCAGTTCACCGCCTCGGAGCCTGTCGGCCTGTGGACTATCACGCTCCTGTCCTGCTTTATTAGGAGGACGCGTTCCCCAGTTCCTAGCCAGCTAAAAGATCTACCATCATATTCGACGGTCATCTCGCCTACAAGGATTATCATCTCTCCGGCGGCGACCGCGTTTCTCAGTTCTTGGAGGACTGTTTGGATGTCTCTCAACTCTACTACACTATGTTTTTCGCCATGTATGGCCCGTGTTTATGGTAGCCTCTCTTCGCATAGTATTCTTTGACCCCGAGGGCGCTTATGACGATGACTCGTTTGTAGCCCTGGGATTCCGCTATCTCCTCGGCCCTAGCGAGGAGTTTGCTTCCGATACCTCGATGCTGCCACTTCGGTTCCCCGCTCTTTTGGCCGACGGGCACCATCTCTCCGTAAACGTGAAGCTCCCTGACCAGCGCTGAGTCTATTAGTAGCTCGTTTGCTGCAACCTCTGGGAGGCGCAGCCTGAGCAGTCCAGCCAGAAATTCACCATCGCCCGACTCATAGGATAAAAAGACTTCACTGCCTCCAAACGTTTCATACCACGTCTCTCTCAAGCTCATCGATGAGGACATGACCTTGTCGGAGGCGGCCCGTCTACCCACTTCCCTACACCTGATACATCTGCATCTTAATCCACGCCTAGCCAACTCCCTCTCAGCCATCTCCCTCAGGTTCCCGGGATAATTCCCGGAAGCGGTCAACCGTCCCGGGATTTCCCTCCTAACCCTCTGTATTCTGACATAAGGGGGCGTGATGGCGAACATCTCGGCTAATAGGTTAACCAGCTCGTCCAACTCGTAGGGCTTGTAGAGTCCTCTTGACCATATCTCGTAGAGAGGCGTATCGGGGAGAACCATGGTTGGGTAGATCTTGACGGTGTCGGGCCTGAACCTAATGTCGCTGAACATGGTCTTATACATCTCGAGGTCTTTGTCAGGGTTTGAGCCTGGAAGCCCTGGCATGAAGTGATAACCCACCTTCAATGCTCTATCCCTCAGATTTCTCGTGGCCTTTACCACATCCTCGACAGTGTGTCCTCGCGCTATCTTCTTGTATATCTCGTCGTCTAGGGCTTGGACGCCTATCTCAACCCTCGTAACCCCCAGCCTTACGAGCTCGTCCACCATTGGGGGGGTGACCCAGTCTGGGCGAGTCTCAATCATCATCCCCACTAGCCTCGGTTTAGCCCACTCTGCCCTCAGAAGAGCCTCATCAACGCTCCTAGAGTCTGGGCCGTGAAGCCCGTCCAGGGCGGCTTTAATGAACTCTCTCTGCGCCTCAGGCGAAGCATAGGTGTAGGTGCCTCCTATGAATATCAGCTCAACCTTGTCAACATCGTGCCCCATCTCCTCAAGTCTTTTAAGATATGCCTTGACCTGAGTTCTTACATCAAAGTTGACGCTTTTAGCGAAGGCGACAACGGGCTCGGCACCTGTGTAGCTCTGTGGGATGCCAGTTTTACCCCCGCCGGGGCAGTAGATGCAGCGCCCGTGGGGGCAATTGAATAGTGGTACCGCAACCGTTATAACAGTAATGCCCGAGCCAACCCTCACAGGCTTCCTCCTGAACTGCTGTATGAGAGCGGGAGGTGCCTGAAGTCTCCTCAGAACGCGGATGAGCTCCGTGTGAGTTGGGATTTCCCTGAGCTTTAAACTCTCAGCTAAAACTATCTTCGCTGTTTCCGCGCCTTTTTTGAGAATATCTGGGTTGCTGAGTAGTTGGCGGGCTATCTTTTCAGCTTCGCTGTCTCTTAATTGGTTCTCCGAACTTGCCATGGAAAGCTACCTGCTCTAGAGGTAGTCTATTCTTCTTACCAATTATCCTTTTCACAGGATATCCGAACCCTATGAACCCGGCAATAGCATAGGGCTGAGGTATCTTCAGCCAGCTTCTAAGAGCCTCCTCATTATATCCCGTACAGATGCATGAAACAATACCTCTACTCCAGGCTTCGAGCATCATGTTGGTGATTGCGCGTCCCGCATCCAACAGGTGCCAGGCATATCTCGAATCTGTAAGCACAACAACCGCGAAATTAGAACCACTGACCCACCTGCCCGTAAGGCTGATGTCTGCGAGTTTCTGAAGGTCTTCCTTTTTATCGATGAGTATGAACCTCCAGTGCTGGCTATTCATTCCACTTCCAGCCATCCTGGCTGCGTCAAGTATAGCTAACTTATCCTCCCATGAGACTTCTTTAGGGGAGAAAGTACGGACATCTAGCTTTGTTCTAATGACATTCGTGACAGATGACAGGGCCACAGATATTTTTTGTGAAAAGATATATATTAAATTATCTTGCTACCCGTACCTAAACCTAACCCCGTGACCAGCTCTCTCATGCCCGAACGATACAATCTCCTCTGGCCCAATAACACCGCACGTACCGCACGCCACGCACGCTACGTGGTCGAAGTTCAGCCTAGCCTTAGCCATGTCCTCGATCGTGTCTGAGCGGGCCGCGCTCCGCGCCCTGCTCTCATCCAAGCCCTCGGAGAGCCTCCTCGCCAGGTTGTATTGATACAAGTCTTTCAACGAAGCAAATACACCCTTCTCCGATACGAGGGTGTAGCAGTTCACAGGGCAGGCTGGGACCCACATCTTAAATCTCTGCGCGGAGGCCTTAGCCGTGTCAACTTTTATGTGAACGTATTCCTTGTCCTCGTCATAGTCAAGGATGCCTGTCCTCTCTTGAATCTTCTTGATAGCGTCCTTTGTTGAGGCTTTCTGCCCTTTACGCGGCTCAGCCTCAATGCGCCTCCCTCCAAGCCCAAGCATGAGCTTAGGAGCAAGTCCATACGCTAGCGAGGACTCCGTCAACATGGCATTCCTGCCTGATCTTTGAACATCACTGTAGATCGGACCGAGCAGCTGCGTGTAGGTTGAGAGGGTTTTAGCGCTAAAGTCACCTTTCTCAGCGGCTCTTAGATATGTATGGGCCGCCATGATTCCCGTGGCTACGGCCCTTCTCATCCCGTCTATTAGGCCTCCAATCTTGACGAATGCGCCCAAGGCGTCTCCAGTCACGACGTAGCCTGATATGTAGGGCTGCTGAAGCATAGTCTTGTATCCTTTAGGTATGTTGTGGGCTGAGTATTCCACTAGCTCCGCGCCCTCTAACAGTGGAGCGACATCTGGGTGGTCCTCGATATTCTCAAGAATCTCCACGGGTTTCCCAAGCTTATCCATGTCCGTTATCGCCTTCTCAAGAAATGAGTCTAGAGAGACGACTATCCCGATACTTAGGGTGTCGAGGTTCGTGTATAGGAAACCTCCCCCCTTAACACCCATCATCACCTCTCCCAGATAAAATATCGCTTTGCCCTCACACGGCTTTAGGCCGAACCTCTCCTCAATCTTTTCCGCGGAGAGCTTATACACGTGCTTGACTCCGTGATAGACCTTGTCGGGTGTGAGGAACGGGCGCAGGCCAGCCCTGTCTACGAGCCGTGAGGATACACCCGAGGCATCGATAACAAGGTTGCAGGTAATAGTCTCTGAGCTTGTGACCACCCCTTTCACCTCTCCATTCATGAAATAGAGGTCCTCGACGGAGTTGTAAGTGGTAACTACTCCCCCGTTTTCAGCCACCTTCCGCGCCATCCATCTGTCGAGCTTAGCTCTAAGAACAGAGTAACCCTCAACATGCGTGAGCGTCAACCCTGTGATGCCTAACTTGGTCAAGAAGGAGTCCTCTCCTATCACTCTCCTCCTATACGTGACCTTGCCATCCTCTTTTTTTGCTGCCGATAAAGCTATAACCTCGTGAGAAACGATTTTTCGCTCGAGAGGGGCTTCAGCCTTGAACCCCGGGAATGCATCCTCAAACTCATAACCCTTAATATACTCGGTGTATAGAACCCCGCCGGTCACATTCTTGTGGCCGGGGACCTGTGCCTTCTCGATAAGCGCGACATCCACTCCCCGCGACGCAAGATAGTTTGCCGCGGCAGCGCCAGCCGGGCCGGCGCCGACCACCACGACATCGTAATCAGGCTTCAACTTCTCCCCCACCCAACAGCTGAACAAGCTTGGGAAGGACCTCGTAAACGTCGCCTACCACGCCGTAATGTGCTATCTGAAATATAGGTGCATCAGGGTCCGTGTTGATGGCAACTATCTTCTTCGCCCTCATGATGCCGACTCTGTGCTGAATGGCGCCGCTTATACCAGCCGCGATGTAGACATCCGGAGCCACGGTTTTGCCGGTCTGACCCACCTGCCTATCCTTAATGATTAAGCCTTCAAGCTCCTTAACACCGGCGTAGATCAGGGCGCGCGACGCACCTATCTCCGTCTCGACCTTTAGGCGATCCTTAATAATTGCTGCTAGCTTCTCGGCATGTTCGTAAGCCTCAACCGGATTACGTGGATTCCCGGATGCATCACGCAAGATTCCAAGTCCGAGGCTAACTATGACCTTGGCATCTTCAAGCTTCACGTTGCTCTTCGGTAATCTCCTCTCTTCGAGGACCTCAACGGCGAAGGCCCCTGCGGGGATCTCTGCCTCCCAACGGATTATCTCACCTTTTCTTGTCTCGTCTCGGGGTAGTGGTGAAAATGAGCCCGGCCTGACGTTGCTCATCTGGGGTCTGTGTTTTGGCGTGAAGATCTTAGCTATTCGCGTGGCGAAGTCGGGTCTAACCTGTGCTATGCAGTCCTTGAAAACGAGGGTCCCTTGAGGTGTATGCATCACGAAGTCCTCGACAAGTAGGTCTATGCAGTCTGCAGCTAAACCTGTAATTGTCTTGTACGCCACGCGGGCGCCCAGCTCTCTTCCGACCTCATTAGCGACGAAGAGGAAGGCCCAGGGCTTGAGCCTCAAGACCATGTCGGAGAGGACATAGGTGTATGGTAATGCTTGATAGCTTTTGAGAAGTGGGCTATCGCAGACGATAACCTCGTCTGCGCCGTAATATATCGGCTCTCTCGCAACTTTCTCCAGGTTATAACCAATCATCACCCCCACGACCTTCATATTCATCCGATCAGCAATCTTTCGTGCACCCGCAATAACCTCCGTGGTCGGCCTGGTCAGCGCCCCATCTTGAACCTCACAATAGACCCAAACATCCTTATACTCAGTGTTTTGCTGCAACGTGCACCCTCACCCCGAATAACTCCTCAACCAGGTCCTCCAAGCTAAACAGCTTGACGACGCCTTTCTCCCTTAGATGGTCAAGAACTTCAGGAGGCAGGGTATCGGCCTTAGTGAACTTTTCAAAGGGGCCATACTTTTTACCATTCAGCTCGAACTCCTCAACACGCGTAGAGAGCACCAGAGTTTTGCCGACGAACTTTTGGACAGGCGGGGCTCCAATGTCGATTCCAGGTCCGACAATTGTAGGCGAACCTGCGAATCCTAAGTTTCTGGGATCAGCATTCAACGCGTCCGCGTTATACACTATGCTCTCAGTAATCTTCTTTCCGTAGCTGAATAGTCTCGCCCTCTTCCTCGCCTTAAGCTGAGGAGGAACAGGCCTGTACTCTGTTGAGATCGTGATAACACATGGCAAAGGCAGACGAAGTTTTTGGAGCAGGTCCCCTATTCGACGCACCACATAGAGGTATCCAGACTCAGGGTCTGCTTCCAGCTCTCTAACATACGTCACGCTCGGAATGAACCTGCCATATATCCCACTTAAGGCCTCCGCAACTTGGGGGCCCGTGCTACCTGTCTCGCCGTCGCTTGTCTTAATTCCTGCAACCACTATAAATCTCTCGCTCTCTTCTTTAACTTTCTGAATTACGCGAGCCGCCTCCTCAAAGTCGCTCTCACCTTTTATGAGTCTGTCGCTGAGTGTCGAGCCCTTCAGAGTTGGGAGCTCGGAATAGATGATGTTGGGCACTAGGTTCTTTTCGTATAGTTCTTTGGCCTTCTCTCTGAATTCTTGTGGTGAAGTTCGACTACGTAAAAGTGAGAGAAGCTCGTCCAAAGCCGATAAATGCGTATCAACGATCTTTTTGATTCCTAAGGCTAGGGTGTACGCGGTAGCCCAAGTGTCTGCACCTGCCATCCTCCTGTCGCTCAGGATATAAGACTCATCAACACCCTCTACGGGAGCTTCAAAGAGATTCGAGGCTATCGGTTTGAGCTTGAAATCAGGCCCCATTGTGAGCGAGATAACCTTCCCTCCATAGGCTCTCTTCAAGAAGTCTGCAGCCTCGACAGCCTTGTTGTCAAAAGGATTCATCACTAGGTCCATCTCCTCGCGCTTCAGAACTCCTCCAATGGTGACTATCTTGGTGGTTCTCGCGGGCACAGCCTTGTATAAAGCTAATATGAGCATTGCCGCATATCAATGAGTTAAATCCGAAAATATATATTGTTCACACGCTGCTAGTTCACTTGTTGCTTAGGTTTAAGAAGGGTTCTGCCAAATGCGCTCTATGCGGTGCTCCTTTGTCTTGGGAGGAGGCGCTGGCGACACGTTTTTCCTGTCTTTCAACCTGCCTGAGGGTCGTGGAGCCGAGACACCTTAAGCATCATCACGCAGACTTCCTCCGAGAGGCAGAGAAGAAGGCCCCGATCCATTTTTACGCATTTCTGATAATGTCCTCTCTGGCTTGTCTATACCTTGCATTGGGGTCCCTCTACATGGTGATGACTTTAAGCGTGTTGGCAGGTGCAGCCTTGGTCCGAGGAACAGTTGTACGTCGAAGACTACTCAAAGCTTACGGCGCACGCGGAGCTTATTAACCTGGTCGGCAAATATACTGTAGTGCGATGCGGGTTGTCAATCTCTCAGAAGAACTGCCACACAAGTCTTTCCTACCAGTAAGTAGGAGAAAACTAGTTATAACGGCGACGGTGCTGGCCGCGCTTTCAGCGCTCCTAATAATCTTAGACCCCTCACAGCCTTTATACGATAAGACTCCCAGGACAACATTGCTGATACTAACTACATCAGTCGTGCTCCTTCTTCTCGCCCTCGCCCCCTCTAGGAGCTTAGTAAGATCCATCAACGTCAGAGAGACGAGTGAAGGACTTCACCTTGAGATTTTCTTTCGAAGGGAGCTTAGCGGGTTCATTGAAGTTGGAGAGCTAACTGCTGCCGAGTCAGTCTTGAATGAGTCTATTCAGACTATATATCGTCTAGAACCCGCGTTCTCTATGACTTTTAACAAGGTGGTATCTGTCTCTACAGTTATTCCGCGGGGGAAAGTGACCGGGCTTCTGGCAAAGAAGGGTGAGGGAGCCGATGGTTTGCTCAGATGTCCTGCACTTAAGCTCTCGATGGCGCATGGCCAAGAAGTTTTCATTGCTTGGATTAGACCTGTTAATAACAGGTTAAAGGTCGAGTTTGATAAGCCCTATCTTTATCTTCAAGGCGCTCAATGCTCCTTAAGTCATGGCTCAAGGGGCGGGCTTAATTACTTGCTCTCAGCCTCGGATAGGAAAGGCGGGCTCTTCTCAAGCAAAGTTGCCCTTAAGCTTTTGAGGGTTCTCTCATGGGACTCCCGGAGTATGAGGCATGAGCAAGTACTCTATGAGGTTCGAGGAGGTGAAGTCGGGTCCGGATACTGGCAGCCGCACTCCTACAAGGGCGAGGATATACTTGTGGTCTTCGACAAGTCTAGAAGGGTTGGCGAACTGATGTCGGAGCTGAAGATGCGGGAATTCGTTGCAGACCCTGTTCCGGGCGTTGAGTACACGCTTGTGCTGGAGTCGAAGCGCAACAGGTTGAAGAAGGAGAGGGATATCACTTCACTGGCTATAAGACTACCTAGGGAGGAAGAATATGACGAAGAGAGAGCCTAAGAGTGCGATGTAAAGTATTAGGAGGAAGAGGCGCGTCCTCCTTTCCCTTCTAAGCCTGTCCTCGTAAGTTTTCCTGCACTCCGGCGAGCAGACCTCCTCTTGAGGAGGGACCGGCCTCCCGCAGATTGTGCAATGTCTATGGTCAGGTATCCTCGCCCTCCTCTCTCTGGCTACATGAGACATTGTTAGTTCACGCGTGGCACGTGATATAAGGTTATTTCCTCAAATTCTTACTAAGGAGCTATACAGCCTCTTGTATCCCCTCTTCCTAGGTAGGGTCAGGACTTTGTCAACCCTGAACCCGTGCCTAGAGGCCTCCCCCTCAATCTCCACTGGATCGTAGAATCTCACGTATGACACATCGAGGAATGCTGTGACGTTTTCTCTAGCCCACCGCCCGAGATATCTCTCCCTCTCACTCGGAGGCATAAACATGCGTGAACTGCCAAACACGACGTAAACGTCGCGGCTCCTCATAACATTCTCTCTGATTTGACCCACAGAGACGCGCACAATTTTACCGCCCTTAAATTCCCAGTAATCGATGACAGGCTTGCCGACGTCTTCCCAAACAATGTCGTCGGGTTTCTCATAGTCGATGAGTAGGACGCCTCCTGGTTTAAGGAGCCTTGCAGTGTTTTTGAAGAATCTGCCTAGGTCTCGTGTATTTACTGGGATGGACCAGTTAAGGCAGAGAGCACAGTCAAACTTTTTCGGGGCTCTATAGCTATAGTAGTCCGCGACTATGAACTTTGCCTTGGCCACTCCTCTAGCCAGCCTCTTCGCCGTTCTTATCATGTGTGATGAAATATCTACCCCCCAGGCCTCGTATCCTCTTTTTGCAAGTTCTCTGACATGCAGTCCGGTGCCGCAGCCCAGGTCTATTACAGTCTTGCAGCCATATCTTTTCAGCTCCGTATCTATTAGGGTAAGCTCAGCTTCGTAGTCTCTCTCTTCCAGGGCCTCGTAGAAGGGGGCGAGCTCCTTGTATAGTGGTCTCAATCTGGAAGCGCCTATACCCTTCTCGAAACATGCAATTATATTAATCTCTGCACCTTTTTCTCTGGTTTTGTCTAGGATATGCTTCGACCCGAAAGAATATATTGTCTATCAGCCATATCCTGGGCTTCACGTAGTTTACCACGCTAATAGAGTCCTTTACTCAGGCCGGTCCAAGTATCAAAGAATAGACATAATCGAGAATGAGGCTTACGGTATCATGCTTCTACTTGATGGAAATCTGCAGCACACAGAGTTTGACTGCCACATCTTCAACAGAGCCCTTATCAGACCTATTGTGAAGAGGAGGGTGGGCGAAGTGCTTGTCCTGGGTGGTGGGAGTGGGCAGACAGCCAAGGCACTTTTAAAGTATGCATGGGTTAGGAGAGTAACGGTTGTGGAGATTGACTCCCTTGTCGTTGAGGCATGCAGAAGGCATATTCCAGGAGTTAAGAAGGCGTTAGAAGATAGGCGTCTGAGACTTCATTTTGATAACGCTTTCCACTTCATCAAAAGGGAGAGAAGGAGGTTTGGGGGTCTAATCTTGGACCTCACGGAGTCTTGGCTCGGTGGCCCTGGAGAGCTTGACTCTCTGTATAGATTTGTGGCGGAGAGATGTGGAGGAGTATGCTCATGTTATATCGGCCCCGCCTCTCCTCAGACAGGTGGCCCTCAGAGGTTGGCGAAGCATCTGGACTCTGCGGGAAGATTCTTGAAGCGGTTTAGGGTAAGGAAGGTGTTCGTTCCGTCTTTCGGGTGTGAGCAGCTCTTTCTTTACAGTGAAGGATTGTGATTAAGTCTTCTGTCCCAGAACAGGGCTTCTCCTCAGATGCCGGCCCGCACCCCCTTTAAACCTCTCCTCACCCCATACATTACCTCTTTCATGATAACCGTAAACCTCCCAGAACCCGTCAACATATTTATCGGAAAATTCTATCTCACAGAGATGTTTTGCGGACTTCCAGCCATAAAGGTGGGGAATGAATGCTCGGCATGGAAAACCGTTCTCTGGGCTGATGGGTGCGCCATTCATCTTCAGGGCCACAATTGCCCTCTCTGAGAGAGCGTCTTCTATAGGGACAGGCGCCATGTATCCGTCGATACAGTGGAAAAAGGCCCAGGAGGCCTCATTCTTCACCCCTGCTTGCTGAGCTAGCCACTTTATAGGGACGCCCTCCCACTGCACATCCTTGACAGACCACTTGGTCACGCAGTGGAAATCCGTCACGTAGCTTATGTGAGGTAAGCTATTCATCAATTCATGATAGGTGTATTCGAGCTCTCTCTCAACCAGCCCCGACAGCTTGAAGCGGTATCCGTCGATGTTTACGTTAGGTATTCCTAGCGCGGCATAGATTATGAATCCCCTCACATAGCGTTGACCCGGCGGCAACTCTCTCTCCAAACTTACGGTTGTAAACGCCGGCGTGGCCTGACTTAACCATATCTCAATTACACGGGACCTAACCAAGAAGGAAAACCTATTGAGGGGGAGTGATGGTGGTAAGGCGGTGTCGACTGAGCGATACCTTGCCTCCCTACCTGAGAGGGTGCGCGTCAAGATAGGGCTTGCGCCAGACCTTTCGCCGAAAACGGAGTTGAGTTGGGAGGAGGTCCGACTCTATGGCCTGGAGCCGGCTGTTGAAGATGCGATAAGGAAGGGGCAGAGAAGCGTCGACGCCCTTTTTCGGTTTGGTCGAGAGTTTTCAACAGCGGTCCCAGAGCCCGCAGTCGCCTTTCTCCCGAGGGACGTTGTAGCGAGCCTTGCGAGCCTGCTCGCTTCACGGGGATTGGAGACATTTAACGAGAGCGTTGTTGTCCGTATAGGGGATCACATTTTCACAATCTCGATAGAGTTTGAGTGTGGATAGCCCAGAGTCTGGATTAAATTTTATTTACAGTCTTGGAGGTCTATGAGGTGAGGATATTTGATTCTCGGTATTGATGTGGGAGCCACTAATATGCGTGCCGGGTTATTTAGCGGGGATGGTAGGCTTATCAGAGCTAAGATGGGAAAGACTCCTCAGGTAAATGTCCAAGAAAACGTTCCGCGGGCGCTTGTGGAGCTTTCCAAAGAAGTTGCAGGCGAACAATGGTCCTCCATCAAGGCGTGCGGAGTAGCAACTATAGGGCCTCTCGACTCGAAGAGGGGGGTGATTTTGAAGGCTCCGAACATCGCTGAGAAGGGTGTGGATATCCCCATACTCTCTCACATCAGAAGAGAGCTGGAGGTTGACTACTACCATCTGAATGACTGTAATGCCGCAGCCTATGGCGAGTGGTGGGCCATGATGAACAGAGGTTTTAGAAACCTTATCTACATAACGATAAGCAGCGGCATAGGGGGTGGAGTGGTAGATAATGGCCACCTGATTCTCGGTAAACAGGGAAACGGTGCCGAAGTAGGGCATATCATCGTCGATGTCCAGGGCTATATGAAATGTGGCTGCGGCGGAGATGGCCACTGGGAGGCATACTGCTCAGGCGCCAATATACCTGTGTTAGCAGCGAAGCTCCTCAGAGATGGGAGAATAAGGAGGGGAACAGAGCTTGAGCGCGAGCTGACAGAGTCTAGGCTCGATGCTAAGAGATGCTTTGAACTTTACTATGCAGGTGACCCAGGAGCCTTGGACTTGCTTGGGATATTGAGGGACTATTATGCCGCAGGTTTGGCCGGCGTCATAAACGCCTTTGATGCGGAGGTCCTCGTGCTCGGAGGCGCGATCTACTTAGGAAACGAGGAGTTCTTCAACAGGGAGGTTATTCCTCGTATAGACAGGTATCTCCTCCTCGACAAACCCGAGATAGTTAAGCCGGTTCACGGCGATTTGGCCCCGCTTCACGGAGCTGCTCTAGTTGCCCGAGACCGCATAGAGGCTGCGAGAGTAGAGTGAATCCATCCCCGAAGGCTCCTTCACGCGGGGTGTTTTAGGCCTCTGCGGCCAGCCGACCATGTGGTCTTGCTTTTGGCAGACTGCGCAGTGGAGCTGATACCTAGGGAGATCTGGAGGCATCCAGCCGTAGTGAATTACTGTAGGAAGAGGGGGAAGACTCCGGGAAAAACCCTTCTCGACTCTTCCTACCACCACGCGGCCATGAGAGGTTTACGAGACGCAGAAAGGAGGGGGCGCCCTGACATACTTCACTTCACAATCCTCGAGGTCTTGGGCTCCCCACTAAACAAGTCCGACAAGCTTAGAACATACATACACTCACAGGCCGGGAACCTGGTCGAGGTCAACCCCAGCGTCCGGCTGCCCCGTAACTATGACAGATTCAAGAGCCTAATTGAGCAGCTTCTCGCCGAGAAGGAGATAAGGACGGAGTCAGGTGAGGTCCTCCTCCGCGTCGAGGATGGAGACCTGCGGTCTTGGCGAGAGAGATGGGGTTTGAGAAGCGTTGTCCTCCTCTCGGAGACGGGTGAGCCATTAAACAGGCTGGGCGGGATCAGAGAGTTGCTTGAGGGGGGCCGCCCAGTATGTTACGTCATAGGCTGTTTCCCCCACGGTGATTTTTCGGGAGAGGTTAAAGCCATAGCCGACATGGAGGTAAGAATATCTGATTACAGGTTGGATGCCTGGGTGGCAGCCTCCCGCCTACTCTGTATGCTGGAGTCCGTCCTCCTTCCGGGCCCCGGTGGTAGTGCTGGATAGTCTTTAAATGCTGGTATTGACTTGATTTCTCTCAGGGTATTTTTATGGCCGCGCTTGCCTCTCGGAGGTTCGGAGAAGAGTTTGCTGCTATGCTGGAAAAAGTTGTTACGATTTATATGACGAATGGGAGAAGGGTTACGGGAAGGCTCACCGCATATAACCCTAATGACTATAGCCTCTGGCTAGCCGATGCAACCCTCGATGATGGGAAGAATGTCTCAAGGCTCTTCGTCTCGGGCCACAGCATCTCTGTGATAGAGGTGGCTGAGGCCGGCCCTGACTTGACCTCGCTCTTTGACAGGATTAACGGCCTCTTCCCAAATATGGCGCGCTATATCCGTGAGGCTGGCGTTATCGTGGTGATGGACCGTATCAGGGTTACGAAAGACGGTGTTGTGGAGGGTACTGGACCCGCCGCTGAGAGGATTCAGCGAATCTGGGAGGAGTGGAAGAGGGAGGCTGGCTGAATCTAGGATTCGAGCTTAGCTATCGCTCTGCTTGAGACTGTGATTAGCTCGCTTATCTCCACTTCACCTAAGCCGAGAGAGCAGAGGTTCGAGAGAGCCTCGACCCCTCTCTTAGCAGCATAGTAGTCAGGGACAGAGTTCCCGATCTCGATAAGCATGCCCATGTTCTCCAGACCCATCTGACCCGCGACCACCATCATTATCCCCGCCGCACCTACTATCTGCCCACCATAGACCTCTCCGTCTACAAGCTGCATGTATTTCTGGAGATAGGCCCTATCGGTGGAGGAGCAGTAAATTCTCCTTCTCTGAGAGATGTTCTCCTTCCCCCCCAACCCGCCGAGGGTAAATACGCGCCTTGCACCGTGTTGGACTCCTATCTCTAAGACCTTTCCGCAGAGCTCGTATTGGCCGTAACTTGTTGCGGGTTGTGAGGTTCCATAGACAATGACTGTGGGGGCAGGCTTCTCCGAAGCGTATATGTCGAGAAAGTGGGGAAGGAGCTTACCATCGGCTATGAAGCCGAATGAGAGGAAATGTGGGGAATAAATTCTGCAAATTTTCCTCGCATTTATTTTGCCTAGGATGTAAGCGATGCTTATCTTGGAGACAAGCCCGATACCTGGTAGCCCTTCGATAAGAGAAGCGTCCTTAACCTTGAAGTTCTCCATCCCCTCTTCATAGACAACGATGGACTCTTTTAGGCTCAATACCGTTTTAAGAGACCGCGCCTACTCTTATAAACCGTTCTCAGCTCACCAGGAGGTCTATGTATCTCGCTGCTCCGTCCGGGATAAGAGTTACCACGACAGAGTCCCCCCTCTCTTGAGCTACCTTAAGGGCAGCCGCAACGTTGGCTCCCCCTGATATTCCTGCGAGGATGCCTGCGCGTGAAGCGAGTAGACGAGAATACCTATAGGCGGTCTCTGTGGATACTTGGATAAGCCTGTCCGCGAAGCCTGGGTCATAGATCTTGGGCCTTATGGCGCTGGTCATGTGCTTGAGCCCCTCAATACCATGTAGTGGTGAGTCGGGCTGAACCTCAACGAGCTCTATCGAGGAGTTGAACTCCCTAAGCCTCCTCCCCGCCCCCATCAATGTCCCCGAAGTCCCCACACCAGCGACGAAGTGTGTCACCTTTCCATCTGTCTGGCTGATGACCTCAGGACCCGTCGTCTCGTAGTGAGCTCTAACATTTGAAGGATTATCATACTGGTTAGAGTAGTAATATTTCTCGGGCTCCCTCTCCAAAATTCTTCTCGCCTCCATGATCGCGCCGTCTATCCCTTCGAGAGGGTCTGTAAAGACAATCTCAGCCCCGAGGAGCCTGAGCAGCCCAATCTTTTCTTGGCTTATGTTTTTTGGAACAACTATCTTCACACCGAATCCATAGCATGCGGCCATCAGAGCCAGGCTCACAGCCATGTTGCCAGAGGAGGCGTCGAGTATAGCCATTCCCTCTCGTAGGTCTCCTCTCTGTATGGCGTCTCTAACAATGTAAAGGGCTGGTCTGTCCTTTACGGAGCCGCTAGGGTTGAAAAACTCCAGCTTGACTAGGACCCGGGAGCCGTTGGTTATGGATAGGGGCTCCGTGATATCGACTAGAGGCGTGTTTCCAACCGCCTCAATGACGGTGGAAAGTGCCCTTTTCCCCAGCACCCTATACACAATAAATTATGGCACCTCGGCACGTCTAATCTCCCACCCGCCCTATTTAATTATGATTCTTCAGAAACATGGTCTCACTTCCCAAGTAGCCCCATCTCGGTTAGAATCTCCAAGAAATCCTCACTTGAAAAAGCCTCCTTATATCGTCTCAAGAGCTCGAAGCCTACCTTAGCGAGGCCGAGTCTCTGTCTGACCATCTCAAGCTGAGCCGAGTAGATATAGTTGATTATCGAGGTCAAATTCTTGGGGCGCGTTGAAAAGGAGGCCGAGCCAAAGTCTATTATGGTGGGGTGATTCTGGGAGAGAATTACGTGTTTGCTTGCATCACTCAGCTCTCCGTGGTCTATCATGGCCTCATCTAGTCTATGGCACTGAGTAGCCATCTCGATCAGAACCTTTATCGCAGCCTCCCTAGAAGGGTTATACGTGAGCAGCCAACTCGTGAGATCTGTCCCCTCAACTAGGCTCATGACGATCACCTGCCCCTTCTGACCGAGAAGCCTCGGCCCGATGCCTAGGCTGTTGGCCCTCTCAAGCATATATGCCTCCCTCCATGCATCCTTGTGCCCATAGTCCTGCCTCCTCACCTTTATCGCAACCCTCTCTCTACGCATCAGGCCGCAAACCACGATATTCCTGAACCCTTTTCCAAGAATTCTCAGCCGCCCCTCCTTTGCGAGCTCGACCCCTTCAACTCCAAGTTCTTCGATGCAGCTCAGGGTTGACTCGGCGTAGCTTTGGTCAGGCTTGGGGTAAGACAGCTGGAGAAGTAGGTCTGCCTCGCGCCTAACTAGTTCGACTGGCGCTACTTTCAGCATCGCTTTATCCAATGTCTTATAGGAGTCGCGATTCCCTCTAAAAACTCTCTCAGCAGCGCCTCGTGCCCCTTATCGCGGCTCAACCTCTCTACCAGGCCTGTCCTGCTAGTCAAGATCTCTCCTCTCTCAACACTGTTCAGCAACTCCTTAGAGATTGCGACTTCACGCCTCTTAATCCACGACCTTAGCAGCTGCTCAGCGCTTGACTCGTCTCTTCTAACAATCGAGTAAAGCCTCTCTCCCTCCACCCAAGGTCCGGCGACGCGGTTGGGACGGCTCATGGTCTTCTCGATAAATTCGAGGGAGTTATCCATCCAGACAGGCGGTCCGACCTTTAGGACATTCTCGGGAAGTGAGAGGCTTGAAAGCTCATAGAGCAAAACCACCTCATCGCTGAGCTGCCAAGCGTCACATCGGTATACTTGGAACCCCTCCTTCTCAAGCCTTCTCGCAAATCCCCTCAAAGTATGCTTGATCTCTCCCCAGAGGATGTCGGGCGGCTGTCGCCTTTCAACCGTGAACGCTATTCCTAAAAGGTTTCGGGAGCCTACGTCCGCGGCCAACTCTTTTCCCCACGGCTTCGGAGGTTGGAAGAAACTCAAGGAGGGTGAGGAGTTGAAGATCTTACAGGCAAGTATGAACTCTGCGAGTTTACTCTCGCTAACCGCCGCAGCAACGTTTCTTGAGGGGTCAACGGGGTCGTTGAAGATCAGGGGAGCTTTTGGAAAGAGCTTGAGAGCCTCTTCCAGTCTAAGGCGCCCTGCCATGTCTATGAAGACCGGCATACGCCAGCTCGAAGCCCTCCTTACTGTCTCTAGGAAACCTCCATGGCTCAGGACAAGAAGCTCTGAGAGGTAGCCGCTAAACCCCTCAACCCTTATCTCTGCTCCGTAAAGCCCGCACCCGATGAGGAATCCCTTGAAGAGGCGTATATCTCGTCTCAACTCCGGCGTTAGCCTCGAGTTAACGAAGGCCGTGTGGTAAGGTGTTCTGTCGACCGCGCTTATCCAGCGTCCCGGCTCAGCCTTAAAACAGCCCACAATGTTGACCCTTATACCTGAGACCTCTCCCTCCACGTATGGGTGGCTGGCATATCTCAGCCAATGCCTACCCGAGAGCCTCTCTATTACTCGGCCTCCCGCACTCAGCACCGCAGCCTCAAGACCTTGGCGGCCTACCTCCGGTTTGAAGTGGATGAAAATGTCAACCTCGGCCTTACCCTTTACCCACGTGTCCTTTGCAACTGAGCCCTCAACAGAGATGTCTACGACTCCTTCCAGTTGCTGGAACTCGTCCCTGCAGACTGAGAGGAGCCTTTTAGCCGTCTCGGAGACAAGTCTTCTCTCACGTTCATCGGGCTCGACTAGCGTGGAGGCCTCGGCTAAAATCTCCGTGATTAGCGGCATATCCTACTTTACTCCGCGCTATTGTGCTATTTTAGCTAGGTGAGGACATTCCCGCCTCAGGGATAGTAGTATCGATAGATTATTTCGAGGTCTTTCAGTGTTGGCAGCATCTCTTGGTCTCCCCTGACCGTGGTTACGAGAGAGCCGACGAGTGTAGCCCTTCTAAGGGACTCGAAGAGGCTTCGACCCGCGAGCTGGCAGGCAAGGAATGTCCCTGCCAGCGCGTCGCCTGCACCTATCGCGTCCTCGACAGTTACCTCTATGGCCTCTGCTTTGGCCTTCTCACTTCCAGAGCTGGCCACCGCGCCTCTCTCGCCAAGCTTAACTACCACAGTCCCGACACCGAGACTCTTGTACACCTCCAAGATCTTGTCGGGGTCGGTCTCGCCTATCAGAATCTCCGAGTCGGCAGGGTCTGTAAATACTATGTCAGCCTTCTCCACCATCGGCATCAAAACCCTCGTAGCCTCTTCTAGGCTGGGCCAGAGAACAGGCCTGATGTTTGTGTCGATGGATAGGAGGGCTCCAGAATCCTTAACAAGCTCTATGGCTTTGGTGCAAGCCTCTCTTGCTGAAGAGCTAAGTGCAGGCGTTATACCGGATAGGTGGAGGATTCTTGAGTTTTGGAAGGTTGTCCTGTCGAAGTCCTCTATAGAGAGCCTGCTGCCCGCCGAGCCTCGCCTATAATATATCATGCTGCTCCTTGAGGGGAAAGGGTATCCTCTCTGAACAAAATAGATGCCGGTCGGAGCCTCTGGGTCGATCCTAAGCCACCTGACATCTACACCTTCGCCCCTGAGCCATGAAGCGATGCATCTCCCAAACTCGTCGTCCCCGACTCTGCCGACAAAGGCTGAGCTTCTTCCAAGCCTGCTTACGCAGACGGCCACGTTAGCTTCTGATCCCGCGACGTGTCTTTCAAAAAGGTAGGCATGTCTAAGGGGCCCTTTGGACAAGGCATTAAGCTGTATGAGGGCTTCACCCATCGTTACTAACTCAGCCATGTTTTCCCACTTCCTCGGCCAACCTGTTTATAGGTTGTAGGCCGCGCGTGAGAAGCTCCTTCTCTTCCTCCCTGAGGCTGCGGGTGGGGGGTAGCGGTGGGCCGAGGTCAAATCCTCTGAGAAGAAGAGCGAAACGATAAGAAGCCGTGTCCGGGCCGACGGCTCTGAGAAGCCTCCTAACCCTGTTGACCGCAAGCTGGATTCTCAGAGCCTCCCTGTGGTCCCGCATCTCGACCGCCCTGAAAATCCCGACAGCCAGCTCGGGATAGATTGATGCAAGCGAGCTTACATGCGCCCTAACGCCGATCGTAAAGGCGTAGTGGAGAAGATGGTCTCCGCCGCACGCAACCAGGTGGCTTGACCCAAAGCTTGACTGTAGCTCAGTAATCATGTCGATATCGCCGCTCGTGTCTTTAATCCCCCGCACGGCTGGTACCAGCTCGAAGATCTTCCCTATGTCGCTTACGCTGAGCTGATATCCCTGCCGGCCCGGATTGTTGTAGACGAGGAGCGGAAGCTTGGAGGAGGCGCCCAAGGCTGAGAAGAAGTTGGCCAGAGATTCGGCGTCGTATCTGTAGTAATATGGCACTATGGCTGAGGTAGCGTCTGCTGATATTTCCTCGGCGTGCCGCGCTAAGTTGATGGCTGTCTCTTGGTCCGTCGTCCCCACGTGAACTATTCTTAGAAGGTCCTGGCTGGCGCGCCTCATATAGGCCTCCGCGACCTCTTTTCGTCTCTCCGACGAGAGCTTAGCGCCCTCTCCCATTGTGCCTAAGACGAATACGCCTCTGACGCCCTTCTCCCGGAGAAAGCTCAAGTAGTTGTCTAGGTCTGAAGTGTTTATGTTGTTGGGAGTTATGGTGGCTGCAATTATTCCTTTGAAGCTTTCTAATTTCACACACGATTAAGGACCTAGGCAGCATAATTATCTTTCTGGCCCTTTTCTTTGGCTTGAAAACTTAAATCATCCAGAGTCCATGGGCTTCTCAGTGGTTGACTAAAATCTCCGATCTGTATTTGAGGCTCAGCGCTGTCGAGGTCCTCTCCTATCTAAGGGAGAGGTATGGGTATAAGGTTCTCTCCGAGATGCTGGGGCTTCAAGTCTCGGTCCTGAGCAGATACATCAATGGGAGGGTTCTGCCGAACACCTCTCGTGCCGAGAGGATTGTGGGTCTCTTCAATGAGTCACTGCTCTCAGACATTGTTAGGCAAAGGCTCTCGAGAACCGAGGAGGGATTCTACGACCTCTCCGCGATAGTCACGGATGTGGGTCTTCTGCGCCTCGTGGCGAAGGTTGTGTGCAACGAGTTTAGGGTCTTCTCAATTAATAAACTCCTGACAGTTGCTACTGACGGCATACCCTTAGCGGTTCAGGTCGCGGCGGAGCTGAGGGCTGAGTTGGTAATTGCTAAGAAGAGAAAAGACCTGAATATTAAGAGCTATTTCGAGGAGCCGATAAAGCGCGCACCAGCGCTTGTCGAATATCTTTATGTGCCAAGGGGTGTCCTGAGAAAAAGCGACGTGATTCTCATTATTGACGATGTGGCTCGGAGCGGCGAGACCATCAGCGGCCTCATAAGAATAGTTAACAGGGCTGGAGCTAGGTTGGCGGGCGTGTTCACAATAGTCATGCTGGAGGAGGTTAGGGAGAGGCTGAAACAAGCTCTTGGGCCGTCTGGCGTCTTGAAGAGTCTACTGACATTCACCTCCTAAAACCCTATTAGCCACTATTAGTCTCAGGCTGCTGCATGGTGACACAATGGATGCCGCCGAGGCCATAAAACAGCTCCGGACACCTTATCCCGATGACCCGACGGTGATGGAAAGACTCCTCCAGCGTCGCGAGGGCCTCCTCATCTTCAGGGACACCAAACAAGGGAACTAAGACTGAGCTATTGGAGATATAGAAGTTGAGGTAAGAGGCGGGGACATACTGGCCCATAACTTTTACGGGAGCGGGGGCAGGAACTCTGTGGACTTCCAGTCTCCTCTGACTCTTAAATGAGAAATCCTCTATCCTTTGTGCAGCTTTTTCAAGGATGTCCCTGTTGACGCCTTCCCTTCTCTCCTTCAAGAGTAATAGCGTGTCATGCGCGACAAATCTACAGAAGACATCTACATGGCCATCTGTGTCGTCCCCCACAACGCCTCTCTCAAGCCAAAGCACCTTCTCCACCCCCAAAAAACTTTTCAGCTCCGCCTCAACCTCCTCCAACGAGACGCCTGGATTTCTTGCGGGATTTAACAGACACTCCTTAGTTGTTATCAGCAGTCCGTCGCCCGACAGATCTATTGCACCACCCTCGACCACCACCCCCCTCTCCACAGGCATTGCTCCAGAGATTCTCAGGATCTCTCGACCAGCCGCGTCGTCAAGCGCTAAGTCAGCGTACTTCATCCCCCAGGCATTGAACCTCCACTTAATGCCGCACAAGATACCCTGGTCTATCCTCTCCACGAAAATAGGTGCGTAGTCCCTCACCCATACATCCACCGTAACTACGTGGTGAAACTCGATCAAGCTCAAGTTTACACCAGCTTGGTCGAGAAGTCTCTCAGCCCTCTTCTCCTCAGCCTCATCGTTTACCAGGATCTTGACGGCCTCCCCTCTGCTGATCTCGCGTATCATCTCGCAGTAGATTTGCTCGACCCTCCAAAGGATGGGCTCAGGGAATGTATCGGGGTTGTGAGGCCACGCAAGCCATGTACATCTATGCCTCTCCCACTCCGCGGGCGCCCTATACACCTCAGCGTTAAGATACCCGCTCCGAGATATCACCATATAGCCCGGGCCGCCTCCTCACCATGAATCCCCAACCCTCTCTAATCCTCTTCCCAAGGCCTAGGTCAACCTCTCCCACGAAGACCCCCTCAACAGGCTTAGCCCTCAACAATACCCTCCCAAAAGCATCGATGAGCAGAGATCTTCCCCAAAACTCAATCCGCCCCTCTACACCTACACGGTTGACTACAGCCACCGGGACAGAGTTAGCGATTGCATGTCCCCTCTGCACGGCCTCCCACGCCTCAGCCCAGTCGCCCTCTTCCTGCGAAACCCCAGCCACCGTGCCTATCGCGGAAGGATAGAGTATCAGCTCAGCACCTCTCAATGCGAGAATCCTTGCGGGCTCAGGGAACCACTGATCAAAGCATATCAAGACACCTATCTTGCCGACCGAGGTGTTAAAGACAGGGTACCCCAGGTTGCCCGGAGCAAAGTAGTGCTCCTCCCAAAAACACTCGTCATCGGGCAAATGAGTCTTTCTATACCTCCCTAAAACGGCTCCGTCAGAGTTTATGACGAAGGAGGTGTTATAAAGCGCTTCACCTTCCCTCTCAATTATTGAGCCTGCGACGACAACCATACCCAGCCTCCCGGCAAGCTCTGAAATCCTCCTCAACACAATCTCAGGTGAAATCTCTAGGCCAGATGTCGCGACCCCCCTGGTCTGTGGAAAATACTTGGTGGTGAACAGCTCAGGAAGACAAGCGACCCGTGCTCCCCGCGATGCGGCCTCCTCAAGCATGGACAGGGCTTTCTCCAAATTCTGCCAGACATCGTCAGACATCCTCATCTGTATTAATCCGACCTTTACCTTCACTCCTTAATCATTGGTCTAACTCTTCCTAATTAAGTGATAAGTTTGAAAGAAACTTTTTTAACCTCGATAAACAATAATATGATATACATGCGCCCCGAAAGCAAAATCCTAGCCAAACACGTGATGAACAGGTTTGTAGTGACTGTTAGGCCTGATGATACCGCGTGGACAGCTCTTGAGATGATGTTCTCGAATAACGTGGGCGCGCTTGTTGTTGTTGAGGGGAATAGCCCCATAGGCATAGTTACGGAGAGGGATATCCTTAGATGTTTGCTGACTTGTAGGGGGCCCGAGGAACTCCTATCAATACTCGTAAAGGAAGTGATGAGCAAGGGGCTAATCACATGTACACCCGAGACTCCGCTGTCCGAGGTTCTCTCTATTATGGTTGAAAAGAACATTAGGCGTGTACCTGTGATAAAGAACGGGATGCTAGAGGGAATAATTACCGAGAAGGACTGTATTAGAGCCCTTCTAGACCTGAGGGAGGTCTCGGCCTAAAGAGGCTTCTAGAATTTCTCCGAGAATTTAATATTGATCAGTCCCTTACTAATACTCTTATCCTGTATCTCCAACCCGTATTTCTCGAGCACGCCCTCAACAAAATTGTAGACGCAGAGCGTGGACTCTTGCCTCCCGCCAACACCTACCGCGCTCAGCTCGTATGTAGTATGGTTCAGCCTTCGAAGCGCTATCCTCTTCAATGGAAAGAATGTTGATAACGTCTGAGCCAGCGAGACCAGCTTCTCAACGTTGGGCGCCTCCAGCTTTAAATATTCTGCAAGCTCCATCCCAAGCTGCTTAAACGAGTTTAGCAGCTCCTTCTGATTGTTTTTGTATAGCTCAGCGATAAGCTTGTCCAGAAAGTCTGAGGGGATTACAACTGCATCCACATCTTTCAATATCTTCATGACACTGACCAGATTGCGCAGCCCCTGAAAATCGATCCCCATCTTCATGAACATGATCGCCGTCTCCAAGATCTGGTTGGTAAGGGAGAAAAGAGTCATGTTCTTCTCTCTCGCGAGGGACAGTAACTCCTTGGCGATGTCGCCATTTACTGAAAGTGTAGAACGATACATTTACACCAATACAATTGTTGCATAGTTTCCCATATATATTTATTTGAACAAAGCGATGCGTTCTCAGCAGCTTATCCGCAATTTTAGAGCTTTAAGTCATAACAGACTGCATTCAACAATCTGTCTCTCGTTTAAGATGATCTCAGCTTTTTCAGCAGGTCAGGAGTCAGCTCCCTCCCAAGCTGGATTTTGAAGGCAGGCGGAGAGGGGAGGGTTGATGGGTGAGATGAGAGGAGGCTGAGAAGCGACCTTAACGGTGCTATAAAGGCATCGCCGATGCCCGGTGCCACGTATGGCGAGACGAGGATAGGTACAACACAGTATGTGTATGTGCCGTCCCCCAATAGAGACTTTAAAGCCTCGCAAAGAAGCTCCGTTCGCCTCTTCAGTTTTTTAGCCTCATTCATGGCCATTTTGCCGGTTAAGCTCCGCATCCACCTCTTACACTCGAACACGTAAAGCGCTGAGCCCGACAAAGCCGCCACATCTATCTGAGCCCTCCTCCGACCTATCACTACCCTCAAATTCTTTACAACAAAGAACCCTGCTCTCTCCAAAATCCCCGAGACGAGAGCCTCATAAAGCTCCCATGTAAGAGCCCTCGACGCCTCCTCAAAAGCCCGAGCCCTCTCCACCCACCTTAGAGTCGCCTCGACTAAGCTTGACCGAACATCTCCTTCAACGCTCTCCAGACCCAGGCTTTCTAACGAGTCTCTAACTATCTGCTTGGATAAGCCTGTCACCTCGCTTATCAAGCCTACGCTTGTTGAATTAAGTTGCAGGGCGGCCTTTAGAACCCTCAAGTCTAAGTCGCCCATCATGTGATGCATCCTATACCTTTTTCCCACGTGTCTCGGGGAGCGCTGGCTCAGAAAAGACTCTCCTCCCTAGGCCTGATGATCTGGGAGGCCCCGACAACGCCCGGTATGTACTTGTATCCACGTATGATGGCTACTGGAATCCCCTCAGCCGCCTGACCCATAGCTAGCTCCGCGGCAGCGGCCAGCTCGTCGGCCACGCATATCTGTTTGCTCCTGAGGACTCGTCCGTAAAGGTCGGGCTCTCCCCTTCTATCCCAGATAGGCTCCAGGCCGCTGCAGCCTATCGCTATATTCACAGCGCCGCGTCTAAATGGTCTGCCATGAGAGTCGCAAATGATAACGGCCACCCTTACGCCCGCGGCCTTCTCGATCTCAAGCCTTATCCTCTCAGCAGAGGCATCAGGGTTGTCGGGGAGTGCGGCAGCAACTCCTTCGCCGACATTTGAGAGGTCGACACCGCTGTTTGCACATATCAGGCCATGCCGCGTCTCTGTTATGATTACCTCCCCCCTTATCCTAACTACCCTCTTAGACTCTCTTAGAACAGCCTCTACGTGTGCCGAGTCTTTCCCCGTTATGGCCGCTATCTCTATTGCTTGAGGAGTTGGAGCGAGCTCAGAGAGGCGATAAAGCCTCCCCTCAGCCTTCGAGACAACGACGTGGCTAACAACTACTATGTCTCCTTCCCGGAGACCCACTCCGGACGACTTGACTGCCTTCACGATCTCTAGCCCAAGAGAGTCGCCGGGAGCAATCAGTTTAATGCCCCTGACAGGTATAATGCTTATGACGCCTGCATCCATATCTACTCCTAAGAGAGGCGCAAGCTTGAAAATAATATCTTGTAGATGAGCCGCTCAGAGGCCGAGGTCCTCCAGCCTCTTCCTACTCTTCTCCGTTAGTCCAAGCCTGGGGACAGCTTCCTCCGGGGTAGACTCCTCTGTCCTCCTCTTGACAAAGAGGCCGCACTTCCCGTCAGGCAAAAGCTTGACTTGAGCGCAGCTGGCGTAAGGGCATCTATAGCCAATGCATGGGGCGCTGACCCAGTGACACCACGGCGGGTCCCGGTGAATATCGAGTGCATATCTTCCGGCGGACAGCATTTTTTTGCAGCGGAAGAATCTACAGAGAGGGTTGCAGACGGGCGTCGGCTCACGGCTCAAGACCCAGCCCAACACTAACACCCTCTGAAGCTACATACACCTCACTCCAACAATATATATCCTTGACCCCATCACCAAAGCCGAAACATGTCCCACGATGTGCCGGAGCGTCGATGACCAAGCTTTTTTCAAGCCTCCAGAGTCTATAAATATGATGCCACCCCTCATCTAGACGTGCCGCGGTACATACTTCTCTCAAATGTGACTTACGAGGGACTAGAAACGATTAGTAAAAACCCTCAGAGGATCCTTGAAGTCAACAGGGAGGTTGAGGCGATGGGTGTGAAGATAATCGATCAATACGCTGTTCTTGGGCCCTACGACTTTGTTACGATAGTTGAGGCGCCTGATGACATAACTGTGGCCAGGGTCTCTGTTATGCTGGGTAGC
>Ga0209289_100224_pt1:0-22500 | contig 33415 bp, 28 predicted proteins | sample GXS110809BmetaG_FD_184121 | JGI IMG/M metagenome (GOLD analysis project Ga0209289, IMG submission 184121) | Hot spring microbial communities from Gongxiaoshe hot spring, China to study Microbial Dark Matter (Phase II) - GXS 110809B (SPAdes)... ...
GAATTTTTGCTTAGATCACTCCACCTTCAGCAATTCGAGGAGAGTTTTGTGATTATGATATTGCCAAATTACATTCGCTTAATTTAGGAAATTCACCAAGGGCTTATTTGATACCGGGAAATTTTAAAAAGTTTGATAATTTTTCACAAAATTTTTATTTTTTAAAGCAGTTCAAATCAAAAAAGCAAAATATGAAGCTAAAAGATAAAGTTGCAATCATAACGGGTGCCTCCCGTGGACTTGGAAAGGCGATCGCTATAAAATTTGCTCAGGAAGGTGCCTATATAGCAATATGTTCAAGGACAGATAATATCTTTACAGTGGCAGACTTGCTCAAAGTATCATGTTCAAAATGCCATGCTGGAAAACTTAATGTCAGCAATTATCTTGAAGTTAAAGAATTCGTTGAAGATGTTTATAAAAGATTTGGGAAAATAGATATCCTCGTGAATAACGCAGCAATTCTTGGCGAGAGAACAAATATAGTTGATTATCCAATTGATATCTGGGAAGATGTGATAAATGTTAATCTCAATGGTGTTTTCTACTTTACACACGAGGTTTTAAAATACATGATACCCCAAGGGAGCGGAAGTATAATCATGGTGAGTTCAAGCGTTGGGAGAAAAGGAAGGGCAAGGTGGGGCGCTTACGCCGTTTCAAAATTTGGTGTTGAAGGATTAGTTCAGGTCCTTGCAGATGAACTTAAAGATACTGGAATAAAGGTCAACTCTGTAAACCCTGGACCGCTTGCCACGAGGATGAGAAAGCAAGCATATCCAAACGAGGATCAATCAAAATTGAAAAAACCCGAAGATATCCTTGATGTTTTCATTTATCTTGCCTCTGATGAATCAGCTGGAATTACGGGGATGCAATTTGACGCACAAGATTTCAAACTAAGCGAGATACAAAAATGAAGAAAAAATTCTTAATCTTGATACTTGCAGTTTTGCTCTCTTCATGCTTCTACACGAGAACGACATCTCCGCAGATTGAAGAAAAAGATATTTATTTCCATTTGAAATATATTGCCTCGGATGAGCTTGAAGGAAGAAGAGCTGGCACAAGGGGGGCTGAACTTGCCAGTGATTATATAGCTAAACAATTTAAAAAATTCGGTCTAAAACCTGCTGGCGATAAAGGGACATACTTTCAATATTTTGATTTCGTCAGCGATGTTAAATTGGGTGATTCAAATTTTGTCTCTTTCAAAATTAATAAAGATGAAATCAAATTAAACTTTAAATCCGATTTCGTTCCGCTTTCCTTCAGCGAATCTGGAAAAATTAAAGGCGATGTAATCTTTGCAGGCTATGGTATAACTGCCCCAGAGCAAAACTACGATGATTATAATGGTATTGATGTGCAGGGCAAAATCGTGATGCTTCTAAAGGGGACACCAGATGGCTATAAGGCACATTCGCCATTTGAAAAGTACCTTCCTTTGAGATATAAAGTAAGCAATGCCCAATCAAAGGGAGCAATTGGGATAATTTTTGTAGACCCATTTTCTGAAAAATTTGAAAAATTCACATACGATTATTCCGCAGGAAAAGCTGGGATTCCTATCATTGAGGTTAAAAACAGCATAATTGATAATATACTCAAAACCTGTGGATATGATTTCAAACTTTACGACATCGTTAAAAGAATTTATGATTCAATGAAGCCGAATTCATTCACAATAAATAATTTAAGCGTAGAAATTCAAACGGATGTTCGTTATGTCAAGTCAAAAGTTGCAAATGTCATCGGCTATATTGAGGGTTCAAATCCCGAATTAAAAAACGAATATATCATAATTGGTGCGCATTACGATCATCTTGGTTGGGGTGGTCAAGGCTCACTTGTCCCTGATACAGTTGCAATTCACAATGGAGCTGATGACAACGGTTCTGGAACAGCTGGCTTGCTTGAACTTGCAGAATACCTCTCACATAATAGAAAAAATCTTAACAGAACGCTCGTTTTCATCGCTTTTACAGCTGAGGAGGAAGGAACAATTGGTTCGGGCTTTTATGTGAAGAATCCCGTTTTCCCACTTGAAAACACAATTGCTATGATAAATATGGATATGATCGGGCGATTGAAAGAAGATAAATTGACAATTTACGGAACTGGGACATCCCCGGTTTGGAATGATATTATTGAGAAGTTAAACTCTGATTTTAAATTTAATCTTAACCTCGTGAAAGACGGATATGGTCCAAGTGACCATGCCCAATTTTACTCAAAGAATATCCCAGTGCTTCACTTCTTCACAGGCATACATAGCGATTATCACAAACCGAGTGATGATTATGACAAAATAAACTACCAAGGGCAAAAGAGAATTCTTGATTTCATTGCGAAGTTAATTTTTGAGCTTGATAAAGCAAAGGGAAGACCACAATTCGTAAAAGCAGAACCACAGCAAAGGAGCGCACGTGGATTTAGAGTAACACTTGGGATCGTCCCGGATTACTCTGAAGAAGTCCAAGGGATGAAAGTCGGCGATGTCCGCACGGGAACACCAGCCGAAAAAGCAGGGATTAAACCCGGAGATGTAATCGTGAAACTTGGCGGAAGAGAGATTAAAAACATATATGATTACACATATGCGCTCGGGGATTTCAACCCCGGTGATGAGGTTGAAGTTGTAGTTTTAAGAGGTGATGAGAAGTTGAGTTTTAAAGTAAAATTTGAAGAGAGAAAATAAACTAAAGGAGGGAAAAATGAATCTTGAAGCGAAGAAAAAAGCCTTAAGGATGATAACTTATGGACTTTATATTTTGACTTCAAAATCTGGAGATAGATATTCTGCTGGAACAGTTAACTGGTTAAGCCAGGCGTCTTTTGAGCCACCACTTGTTATGGTTGGGGTAAGAAGGGACTCTGGATTATATGGGGTGATTTCTGAAAGTAATGTTTTCGCTGTCAATATACTTGGTTCTGAACAAAAGGAAATCGCATCTGCATTTTTCAAGCCGACCATTGTTGAAGGGGATAAGATAAATGGTTATAAATTTGAGTTCGGTGAAACAGGCTCGCCTTTGCTTGTTGACCTGCCCGCATTTTTTGAATGTAAAGTCATTGATAAAGTTGAAAGAGGAGACCACGCAATTTTCGTTGGGGAGGTTGTCAATGCAGGTGTGAGAAATGAGACAAAGCCACTTATCATGTGGGACACGGGCTGGTTTTACGGAGGATAAATTAAAAACAAAAACGGAGGTGCTGTCATGAAAACGGCAGGCGAAATCATCAAAAATAAATCACTTTACTTCGCAAAAAGCGGGGACACCGTGTTTGAAGTCGCAAAGCTTATGGCTGAAAAAAATATCGGAGCTGTGCCTGTGCTCTCAAATGATGGCAAATTGCTTGGAATCTTCTCCGAACGAGATCTTCTAAAAAGGGTTGTTGCGAAAGGATTAAACCCGATGAATGTAAAAGTTGATGATGTGATGACGATTGAAATTATGCTTGCATTTGAAGATGAATCCTATGAAGAATGCCTTGCAAAAATGAAAAAAGCTGGGATAAGGCATCTACCAGTTGTTGATAAGAGCAATAATCTGATCGGCATGCTTTCACTTCGTGATCTTATGGATATTTCCCTTGACGAGAAAACTGAAAAAATTGAGATGCTTCATGCCTACATCTACTATAGACCACCACTTGAAGAAAAGGAATAAAAACAAATAAGGAGGAAAGATTGCCCATAATTAAATTTGAGCGTGAAGGCAGAAGCATTGAAGTCCCAAAGGGTGCAAACCTAAGAAAAGCTGCTTTAAAAGCAGGTATAAATGTTTATAAAGGGATAAATCAATTTTTAAACTGCCAAGGTCATGGGCTTTGCGGAACTTGTAGAGTTGAAATAATACAGGGCGATAAAAATGTTAATTCAAAAACCCCAAAAGAAGAATGGGTTCTAAAAGGAAAATTCTTAATTGCACATAAAGTCAACCCAAACCTTCGCCTTTCTTGTCAGGTTAAAGTTGAAGATGATATAGTCGTTCTAACCATGCCAAATTATGAAATTGATAAAGAAGAGACGAAAGAAAGAATTAAAATTTTTGCTGTTGCAACATTTTTCGGCTTGCTTTTTCTTGCTGGGCTTGCATTAATAGTTTCTGACTTCCTCGGAAAAATCTAAAACACAGGAGATTTAAAATTGAAAATTTTGCTTACTGGTGGAAGTGGTTTCCTTGGATGGAACTTTTGCAAAACTTTAAGATTTAAACATGAGATAACTGCTTTTTACTTCCAGCATGAACTTTTCCTTGAAAAGTGTCAATTTTTTAAAATTGACATCAGAAACCGCAATGATGTATTTGAAGCTGTAAGAAAGTTTCAACCAGAGGTTGTTGTCCATACAGCAGCTATAACAAGCGTTCAACTTTGTGATCAAGATCGTGACCTTGCTTATTCTGTCAATGTTGAAGGGACGAAAAATTTACTTGATGCATCCGCTGAGCTTGGGGCAAAGTTTATTTACATTTCCACCGATCTCGTTTATAGTGGGGATGGAAGCTTTTTCACTGAAGACACCCCGCCAGAACCAAAAAGTTATTACGCTCAAACCAAACTTGAAGGAGAGGAAATAGTCAAAACATATGATAATTACATCATCCTTCGTCTTGCCTTGATGTATGGTTGGGGAAATGTCTTCACAAATTCATTTTCAGATTGGCTTCATACCGAATTGAGGGCAAAAAGAAAAGTAAAAGTTTTTGTAGACCAATTCAGAACCCCAATCTATGCCATTGATGCTGTCATGGCAATTGATGAATTAATCTCAAAAGATATCAAGAAAGAGATTTTTAATTTGGGTGGTTCTGAAAGAATTTCAAGATATGACTTTGCTTTAAAGTTTGCGGATGCCTTTGGATATCCTCAAGACTTAATCATTCCTACGCCAATGGATTCAGTAAAAACTTACCTTGCTGGGGCAAAGGATTGCTCGCTCAATATAAGCAAAATTCAATCTCTGTTAAGTTTCAAACTTAAAAATGTTGATGAAGGCTTGAACATGATGAAACGATATTAAAACAGTAAAATTAAAAAAATTGATTTATGACCCCATTAAAAAATAAGGTTGTGATCGTCACGGGGGCTTCAAGTGGTATTGGGAAGGAAACTGCAAAGGTTTTCGCAAAAGCAGGATGTAAAGTCGTTCTCGCCTCAAGAAATATTGACAACCTTAAAAAAGTTGAAGAAGAAATAAAAACTTTTAATAGCAATGTCCTTGTTGTTCAAACGGATGTGAGCGATTTCAAATCATTAGATAATCTTGTTGAGGAAACTTTAAAAGTTTTCGGAAGAATTGATATACTCATAAACAATGCTGGATTTGGTATCTATGGATGGTTTCACCAAACTCCATTTGAAGAAATTGAAAACATAATGCGAGTTAATTTTCTTGGTTCAGCTTACCTTATACACAAGGTTTTGCCATTAATGATGCAACAGGGGGAAGGGGTAATTGTCAATGTTTCATCTGTTGTGGGGAAAAGAGGCGTCTCCGGGATGGGGATTTATTCTGCCAGCAAATTTGCTCTTACCGGTCTAACCGAAGCTTTACGGGTTGAGTATAAAAAATTTGGAATTCATTTCATAGGAGTTCATCCCGGGACAACGGATACAAAATTTTTTGAGAACGCAAAGTATTATGGAACGAACAGAATGCAAGGACGATTCATGATAATGTCAGCTGAAAAAGTTGCAAAGGAAATTTTAAAAGCAGTTTTGAAAAGGAAAAGAGAAATCGTCTTAACACCTCTGGGGAAGCTCACCGTTTGGATAAACAAACTCTTCCCATCATTCGTTGATTTCATGATGAGCAGGGTTATAAAGATAACTTGAATTTGAAACACAAATTCTTTAAACTTTTTATGAAAAAACTTCTGTTTGAACTTTTAAAGTTTCACAACAAACTCAAGGGTATTACCATGGCGGTAACAGAAACTTACATCAAGGGTGGAAGTTTCCTCATTCAGGAAAATTCACCAGAAAGCACTTTCACACCTGAGGACTTCACCGAGCAACATCAAATGATCGCACAGACGACAAACGATTTTGTTGAGAAAGAGGTTTTGCCGAGAATTGAAGAAATTGAAGAGCAAAATTGGGATGTCACGCTCTCACTTATGCGGAAAGCGGGGGAGATAGGACTTCTTGCCGTTGATATCCCAGAGGAATATGGCGGACTTGGTCTTGATAAGACAAGTTCAATGCTTGTTGCCGAAGGGCTCGGGAAAGCAAGCTCATTTGCAGTAACTCACGGGGCTCACACTGGAATTGGCACTCTTCCCATTGTTTATTTCGGAACAGAGGAGCAAAAAAGAAAATACCTTCCTAAATTCGCCACGGGTGAGCTGATATCTTCTTACGCTCTCACGGAACCAAACGCTGGCTCAGACGCACTCTCTATAAGAACAACAGCAACCTTAAGCCCCGATGGGAAACATTACATCCTAAATGGGAGTAAAATTTTTATTACAAATGCTGGTATTGCGGATGTTTATATCACATTTGCGAAAATAAACGGCGAACATTTCACTTGCTTTATACTTGAAAAGGACTTTGAAGGGATCTCGCTCGGGAAAGAGGAAAAGAAGATGGGAATTAAAGGCTCATCAACAAGGGCATTGAATCTTGATAATGTCAAGGTTCCAGTTGAAAATGTCCTCGGCGAAATCGGGAAAGGACATAAAATTGCATTTAACATCTTAAACATTGGAAGATTTAAACTTGGCGCAGGTGTTATCGGAGGTGCTAAAGCGGTCATAACCGAATCTGTAAAATATGCGAAACAAAGAAAACAATTTGGGAAATCAATTGCAGAGTTCGGAATGATAAAACATAAAATTGGCGAAATGGCGATAAGAACATTCGTCGGTGAGAGCATGGTTTATAGAACTGCGGGATTGATTGACGGAATACTTTCAGGAATTGATAAATCAGATCCCAAGGCAAGTGAATTGATGTTAAAGGGAATTGAAGAATATGCAGTTGAATGCTCAATTATAAAAGTTTATGCTTCAGAGATACTTGACTATGTCGTTGATGAAGGGGTTCAGATTTTTGGAGGTTATGGTTACATAGAAGAATATCCAGTCGCTCGGGCTTATAGAGATTCAAGGATAAATAGAATTTTTGAGGGGACAAATGAAATAAATCGCCTTGTCATAACTGGGATGCTTTTGAAACGAGCGATGAAAGGAGAATTGCCGCTTATACCCGCAGCTCAGAAACTGACAGATGAAGTGATGGGAATTGGCGTTCAAGAGGAAGAAACAACTGGAATTTTTGCAGAGGAGAAAAAACTCCTCAAATCCGCAAAGAAAGCAGGTTTGTTCGTGGCTGGACTTGCAGTCCAGAAATATATGACAAAACTTGAAGATGAAGAGGAAATAATTGGAAGAATAAGTGATATAATTATGGAGATTTACGCAATGGAAAGTGTAATTTTAAGGGTTGAAAAAATGCTCATGCGTGGGGGCAAAGATAAAACAGATGTTTATGTTGATATAGTGAAAGCATTTGTAAACGATGCAATAATTCGGATTGAAACATATGCGAAGGAACTTTTATCTGCTATCGCTGAAGGTGACATGCTGAGAACTTATTTGACCGCATTGAGAAGGCTTATCAAACACATACCTATAAATACAATTGCATTGAGAAGAAAAATTGCCGACCATCTTATAGAAGCAGAGCGTTACTCCTTGTAAAAGGTTTTTCTAAAACAAAAGAAACGAAAGCATGAATAATGTTTGAGGAATTGAAAGGTTTGATCTTGCCTACATTAATTATCGTTATAAGCATAATCATTGGGATAATCTTTGAAAAAATTATTCTTGGCAAACTTCAAAAAATCGCAAAGAGAACGAAATGGGAAGGAGATGACATCATAATAGCCTCGCTTCGCAGGTGGGTCACATTTTGGTTTGGTCTCGCTGGTTTATATACCGCTATCACCACAACAGCGATAAGCACAACATTGATAAACTATTTGCAGAAAATCATACTGATTTTATATATTCTTTCAGCTACAATCGTCCTCTCCAGCATTAGCGTTGGATTTGTAAATATGTATAGCAGACGTGCGCAGGATGTCCTGCCGTCAACGAGTTTATTTGCAAACCTCACAAAGATTATAATTTTCACAATAGGGGTTCTTGTGATTTTACACTCGCTTGGAATTTCAATCACCCCTATTCTCACAGCTCTTGGCGTTGGTGGTCTTGCGGTTGCTCTGGCTTTACAAGATACACTTTCAAATTTATTCGCTGGCTTACATATCATACTGACAAGGCAGATAAAACCCGGGGATTACATACGGCTTGAAAGCGGCGAAGAAGGCTTTGTGGTGGACATAACATGGAGAAACACAACGATAAGAGAACTTCCAAACAATTACATAATTATCCCAAATTCAAAGCTTGCACAAGCAGTTGTTAAAAATTATTTCATGCCAGAACGAGAGATGTCCGTCCCAATTCAAGTTGGTGTAAGTTATGACAGTGATCTTGAAAAAGTTGAAAAAGTGACAATTGAGGTTGCGAAAGAAGTGATGAAGGAAGTCCCCGGAGGCGTTCCAACATTTGAGCCCGTAATCCGTTATCACACATTTGGCGATTCCAGCATAAACTTTACAGTCGTGCTGAGATGTAAGGAATTCCAAGATCAGTATATCGTAAGACATGAATTCATAAAGAGATTGCACAAAAGATATAAAGAAGAAGGCATCGTAATTCCATTCCCGATAAGGACAATTTACATCAATAAAAGCAACGAGGCTTAATTTAGTAAATTCTCACTTCAGAAGGGCTCAATTTAAAAACTTTATAAAACCCATAAAATAAGATACCCCAACAAGCTGATTTTTTAACATGAATGAAAAACTTAACAACACGAAATTCAAGTTTAAAATTCAAGTCCAGGTAAGAAGCTTTGACCTTGACTCATACGGGATAGTTCATAATTCTGTTTATTTAAAATACTTTGAAATCGCAAGAACAGAATACATAAGACAAGCGCTTGGGATTGACCCGGGGCGTTTCTTTAACGATTTTTATTTCGTCATAGCAAGAAACGTTTGCAATTATATCACACCCGCAAAGTTTGATGAAATCCTTGATGTTTACGCAAGAGTTTCAAAAATTGGAAACACAAGCTTTGAAATGGAGTATTTGATTGAGGAATCAAAAACGAAAAGAACAGTTGCAACTGGCGAAACCGTCATCGTCCTTTTAAATCGCGAAACATTTAAACCTGAACCTATCCCAGAAACCGTAAAAAACCTAATTTTTAAATTTGAGGAAGAAAATGTCCTTGTAAAAGAAAGCAAAACTTGAACGATGTTTCTTCCGTATGAAACTTTTAAAATTTTAACTGAAAAAGGGAATATAATTCCAGTTTATGAATCACTCCTTGCCGATACGGAAACGCCTGTATCAGTTTATATGAAGATACGAGATAAAAGCAAGTTTTCTTTCTTATTTGAAAGCGTTGAAGGTGGCGAGAAAATTGCAAGGTATTCGTTTATCGGATTTCAACCATTTCTGCTCTTTGAGGTCAGGGGAAATAATTTTAAAATTAAAATACTTGATGATAAATTTTCCTTCGTTGAGGAAAAAATCAAAGGTGAATCTCATCCACTTGAAGCCTTGAAAAAAATCCTTTCTCTTTTTAAATCCGTTAGCGTTGATGAACTCTCAAGATTCACATGTGGTGCAGTTGGATACTTTGGCTACGAAAGTGTTTCACTCGTTGAGAAAATTCCTCAAGCGGAAATTGATGACATTGGTGCACCAGATATATTTCTGATGTTTTTTGACACAATACTTGTCTTTGATAACTTAAAGCGGAAAATTTTTTTAATTTCAAATGTTTATAAAAATGGTGATGAAACAGAATCTGAACTAAAAGACAAATATCTTACGGCGCTTGGAAAGATAACAGAAATTAAATCTTTCTTAAAGAAACGCCTTAACACTGAAATATCAAAAGCCGAACTTGACACCGAACCAAAATTTAACATGACTCGTGAAGAGTTCATTGAAAAAGTGAAACGAGTAAAGGAATACATAATAAATGGTGATATTTTTCAAGCCGTGCTCTCCCAAAGATGCGAAAGAAAAATTGACGCCGATCCATTTGACATTTACAGAATGCTAAGAGTTGTAAATCCATCGCCATATATGTATTTTTTAGATGCTGACGACTTCAAAATCATTGGCTCATCACCAGAACTACTTGTTAGAGCTGAAAATGGGATCGTTGAAACAAGACCGATTGCTGGGACAAGAAGAAGAGGTAAAAATCCTGATGAAGACGCGAGACTTGAAGCTGAACTTCTTAGTGATGAAAAAGAAAAGGCAGAACATTTGATGCTGGTTGACCTTGGCAGAAATGATATAGGCAAAATAAGTTATTTCGGGACTGTGAAAGTAGATCAATTCATGGTTATTGAAAGATATTCACATGTTATGCACATTGTGAGCAATATAAGTGGAAAACTACGTGAAGATGTAAGCCCTATTGAAGCTCTTTATGCGTGTTTTCCAGCTGGAACCGTAACGGGTGCCCCAAAGATAAGAGCAATGGAAATAATCGCTGAACTTGAGCCAACAAAACGTGGAATTTACGGAGGAGCTATTGGTTATATTGATTTTTCTGGAAACATTGACTCATGCATAGCTATAAGAACAATTGTAATGAAGGGAAATAAAGCATATTTTCAGGCAGGAGCTGGGATCGTCCATGATTCAATACCCGAACGAGAGTATCAAGAAACGCTGGACAAACTTGAAGCGCTATTTAAAGCAGTTGAATTGTTATACGAAAACTAAATTCTCTATCCGAAAAAATGATTTTGATAATTGACAATTACGATTCATTTACATACAATCTTGTTCAATATATTGGTGAAATTGGGGTTGAGATGGAGGTTGCAAGAAATGATGCTATAACGATTGATGAGATAAAACAAATCAAACCTGATGCGATTGTGATTTCGCCTGGACCATGCACGCCGTATGAAGCTGGTATATCAATTGAAGTTATAAGACAATTTCATAAATCTACTCCAATTCTTGGAGTTTGCCTTGGGCATCAGGCAATTGGTGTAGCCTTTGGGGGTAAAGTTATAAAGGCACCCACCATAATGCATGGAAAAGTTTCAAAAATCTACCACAATAATTCATCCATATTTTCTGGTTTACCCAATCCTTTTAAAGCAACACGATATCACTCACTTATTGTTGATAGAAATACATTACCCGACTCACTTGAAATAACTGCATGGACAGAGGATGGAATAATAATGGGGTTAAAACACAAAGAATTTCCAACATTTGGGGTTCAATTTCATCCTGAATCAATTATGACTGAGTTTGGGAAGGAAATTTTGAAAAATTTTATCTATCGGAAATTTTGATGAATTTTAAATAAACTTTAGCGAAAGATATGACAGATAAAATTTTAAAGGATGAACAAATCTGGTTTGAAAGCAGACAGAAGGATATATGGAGAATTTTCAGAATAATGGCGGAATTTGTGGAAGGATTTGACCAGATGACAAAGATTGGACCTTGTGTTTCTATATTTGGCTCAGCGCGGACAAAACCTGGGCATAGATACTACGAAATGGCTCGTCAAGTTGCAAGAGAACTTGTAAAATCTGGATTTGGTATAATAACAGGGGGCGGACCTGGGATTATGGAAGCAGCAAATCTCGGGGCAAAAGAAGCAGGTGGTTTATCGGTTGGAATAAACATTGAACTGCCACTTGAGCAAAAATTCAATCCATATGTAGATGTTGGAATTGAATTCAGGCATTTCTTTGTCCGCAAAGTTATGTTTGTAAAATATTCACAAGGATTTGTTGTTTTACCAGGGGGTTTCGGGACGCTTGATGAATTTTTTGAGGCTTTAACTTTAATACAAACAGGGAAAACAACGCGTTTCCCCGTCGTTCTGATGGGAAGCGAATACTGGGAAGGGCTGATAAGTTGGCTCAGAGATAAAGTTCTTGGCGAAGGTAATATATCCCCAGAAGATATGAACATTTTTGAACTTACAGATGACCCGAAAGAAGCAGCAAGAATAATAACCGAGTTCTATCAAGAAAATGTTGTTTCGCCAAACTTTTAAAATTTAGAATTTATCTGTATGATTAAACTTGAAAATTTAACAAAAAAATTTGGTGATTTTGTCGCTGTTGATAATCTATCTTTAGAGGTAAAACCAGGCGAGTTTTTCGGGTTCCTTGGACCAAACGGCGCTGGGAAAACCACAACTATAAAAATGATCGCGGGTCTGATTCAACCAACAAGTGGAAAAATTTTCATCTGTGGGATTGATGCCTTAAAAGAGCCTGAAAAAGCAAAATCTTATTTAAGTTATATCCCTGACCAACCGTATATGTATGATAAACTAACAGGTCGTGAGTTTCTCTATTTTGTTGGTGGCTTATTCAAAATGGAGAAGGAAAAAATAAAAGAAAAAATTGATTTACTCGTTGAACATTTTGAAATTGGGAAATGGATTGACAGAAAAGTTGAAGAATACTCACAGGGAATGAAACAGCGTGTTATAATTGCCTCAGCATTGCTGCACGAACCAAGGGTGATTGTTATTGACGAACCAATGATCGGACTTGACCCAAGAAGCGCCAAAATCGTTAAAGATACATTAAAGCAAAAGTCAAAAGAAGGCACAACAATCTTCATGTCAACTCACTCACTTGAGGTCGCAGAAGAATTATGCGATACAATAGGGATAATAAAAGACGGGAAATTAATAGCGAAGCTTGAGGCGAAAGATATTGAAGAATTCAAACGAAGTCATGATGGGAAATTTGAATCTATGTTCATTGAACTAATAAAGTGAAAATAGAACAATTAGCAGAGATGTCTGACTTATTTTTGATATTGAAATTCAAATTGATCTCCATATTTAAATCAACCTTTGAAACCAGATGGAGTGGGGTTTTAAAGGAACTTGGTTCACTTATCGTCTTTACAGGTTTTGCCCTCTCAACATTTATCTCTTCAAATTATGCAACCGCATATCTTCTTGCGGAGGCGAGAATTGGACTTTTTCTTTTTCACAGAATTTTGTCAATGCTTCTTTTCATTTTATTCGTTTTGGTGAGTTTGGGCAATGTGATAGTTGCTTATTCAACACTTTACAAAAGCAAAGACCTTGAATTTTTCCTTACGACACCGATAAAACCGATAAAAATTTACATAGTTAAATTTCTTGACAACTTTTTTTATAGTTCATCCACGATGTTTATATTTATCTCTGCAATTTTGCTGGGGTATGGAAGTTACTTTAGGAAGTCTTTTAATTTCTACATCTTTTCATTCATTGGTGTTCTAATTCCGTTTATGCTTATGTCAGCATCTTTTAGCATCACAATTCTCATGCTAATTTTGAGGCTTTCAAAAAAAATTGACATACGAAAACTTGCCTTAACAGCCGGGTTAATCTACGCCTTGGGAATTTATTTATATTTCAAAAGCATAAATCCGATGAAGTTGTTTACAGAGGCGATGAAGTATTACCCTTATATTGATCAGTATTTTGCACAGATTGATCCATCAATAGCGGTGTATCTCCCGAACCATTGGGTCGCAGAGATATTTTATTTCAGCGCAAGGGGAAATTCAGAGATGGTTCTAAAATACTTTTTGATTTTAATATCTGCAACAATTGGAATGGTTTTGATAAACTTTGGGGTCGCAAGAAAAATTTATTTTGAAACGCTATTTATTGCATTTGATTTGAGGAATAAAATTAAGAAAAAATTTTCAATTGAATTTTTAAGTTTTGCAAAGAAATCAGTTCTTCATCCACAAATTGAGGTTTTCATCAAGCGTGATTTAAAGATGTTTTTAAGAGAGCCAAGTCAATGGGGTCACTTATTGATAATGTTTTTGCTTGTTTTGATATTTATTGTGAGTTTAGTGAAAATGCGTCTTTATAGAATTGAGCCACAACTTTTAACGCTTGCATTTATTTCAATATTTTCTTTCAATGTTTTTTTAATTGCGTCAATTGTAATTCGCTTTGTTTATCCCTTAATCTCTCTTGAAGGAATGAGTTACTGGTTGGTGAGGTCATCGCCTGTTAAGTTATCCCGACTTTATATTCACAAATTTATCATTTCATTTTTCCCGATTCTTATAATCTCCGAGGCAGTATCTTATGCGTCCGTTTTTCCGTTTGGCAAAGACCCAAACATTGGGATGTTAATAACAACAGTGAGTTTTTTCATTGCGCTTACCTATGTTTCACTTGGGCTTGGGATGGGGGGATATTTTTCAAATTATTCCGAGAAAAGCCCAGTTCGCCTTGCTTCATCAAGAGGTGCAACGATTGCGCTTTTGCTTGGTCTTGTGTTGATTTCAATTTTCACGGGAATTATATTTGCCCCTGTGACCTTTTACTTTCAATCCTTGAAATTCAACGCTGATTTTTTTAAATCCGCAATCTGGGGGGCATTCTTTACCTCAATTATACTCTCAATCCCCTTTAATTTGCTCGGATTGACAAGCATGAAAAGGGATTTTTAACAATTTCCCTCTGTCTATAAAGATTGGGAAAGTTTGAAAGAAAAAAATTTTTTTCATATATTTAAAATGACTGCGCCCGTAGCTCAACTGGATAGAGCGTCTGGCTACGGACCAGAAGGTTGGGGGTTCGAGTCCCTCCGGGCGTGCTAAAAATTATTCACCCTCTTCTCCTTCCTTTTCACCTGTTGATAACCCTAAATCACCAAAAAGCATCATTCTCGCCTTTTCAGACATCATACTTGGATTCCACCTTGGTTCCCAAACGACGACAACATCAGCATCTTTCACACCCGGGATTTGAAGCAAACGCTCACGCACCTGTTGACTTATAAATGTATGTGCAGGACACCCGGGAGCAGTAAGGGTCATCTTAACGCCAACCCAATCATCAATAATCTTGACCTCATAAACAAGCCCAAGATCAACGATATTTATCGGGATTTCAGGGTCATAGCATTCTCTAAGGGCTTCATATACCTGTTCTTCTGTTACCATGGCTTTAAACAAATTTTGTTTTTCTTTAATATAACAATTTGAATGAACATTTTAAAGTTACCCTCTGCTTTTCTTTTTTCCTCCAACTCTGGCTGTAATTTCATAGAGTTCAAGTTTTTCAAGCATCTGAATTGTCTTATTTATCTGCTCACGTAACTCTGTGAATGATGAAATCACTTTGTTTATCTCGTTGGATGGCAAATCATTTTCGGCTGAAATTTTAGCAAGGAGGTTTTCAATCCCCGCTCTCATCTTTTGATAACTCTTCAAAAACGCCTCACGAAGCAGTTTAGGTGTTAATTTAACAGAACGAAATTTAACCCTTGGACCTGTCCCATAAATTTCAACTTGCATTAAAAGTTTCTCAACACTTTCTGGAAGATCGTAATGAATCGTTTCCCCTGATTCAATTACCTCAAATTTTCTACTTCTTCTAAGTATGTTCACAAAATCAGAAAATGTGGGAAGCTGTATATCTTTATGATGATATTTTATGAGCAAGTAAATTTTTCTTGCTGGAACGAGAATTTCATCATCTTTTGAAATTATTTCCTCAACTATTTTCATTAATTTACGGTGGGACATCTCTCATTTCCACAAAATTGATTCTTCTGTATCTTTGTCAAAGAAATGTGCCTTTCGCATATCAATCACAAGTTCCTTGTAAATCCCAGTTTGTGGTTCCTCATGAGCAGGGATTCGTGCAACACATTGAGATGTTGAAGTTGCAAAATAAAGATAAATTTCATTTCCCATTGGCTCAACGACATCAATAAGAACCCGCACTTTTTCCCCATTTGATATTTGAGTGTAAAGAGGATCGTATATATGCTCAGGTCTTATACCTAAAATTATTTCCTTGCCAACATAATTTTTCAGTTTGTCCTGATATTCCTGAGGTATTAGAAGTTTAAAACCATTATTGTTTTCAACGAATTTTAAACCATCTTCTTGGATTATTTTTCCCTCAAGGAAATTCATTGACGGGCTACCAATGAAACCAGCAACAAATTTGTTTTTTGGGAAATTATAAAGATTCAATGGCGTATCTATCTGCTGGATTATTCCATCTTTCATAACGACGATCCTATCTCCCATCGTCATTGCCTCAATTTGATCATGAGTTACATAAATCATCGTTGCTCCAAGTTTTTGATGAAGTTTTGAAATTTCAGTTCTCATTTGGACTCTAAATTTTGCGTCAAGATTGCTTAAAGGTTCATCAAATAAAAAAACCTTTGGGTTTCTTACAATCGCTCTTCCAACTGCAACGCGTTGCCTTTGCCCACCGGAAAGTTCTTTTGGTTTGCGATCAAGAAGATGTTCAATACCAAGAATTTTAGCTGCTTCTTTAACTCTCTTGTCAATTTCGCTCTTTGGATATTTGCGAAGCTTGAGCCCAAAAGCCATATTTTCATAAACACTCATATGCGGATAAAGAGCATAGTTCTGAAAAACCATTGCTATATCTCTATCCTTTGGAGGAACATCGTTGACGATTTTGTTATCAATGTAAATATATCCCTTCGTCACATCTTCAAGCCCGGCTATCATTCTCAAAGTTGTGGTCTTACCACATCCAGATGGACCAAGTAAAACCATAAATTCTCCATCCTTGACTTCAAATGTTGCATCTTTTACTGCGATGACATTGTTTGGGTAGATTTTGCTCACATTTTCAAGTTTAACCTCAGCCATTTCACTTACACCTCCTGATTGTTTCCGTTTTTAATTTACGATTTTTCTCAAAGTTTTGTAAAAATCAGGAAAAGAAATTTTAACACATTCAGGTTTATCTATAATTGTTTCCCCATCAGCGATCAATCCAGCAATTGAAAAAGCCATCGCGATTCTATGGTCGTTAAAAGTTTCAATAAAGGCACCTTTTAATTTTCTTCCGCCTTCAAACGCAAACCCATCTTCATACTCCTCAACTTCAAGCCCCATATTTCTAAGGTTGTGAACGATTGCTTTTATTCTATCACTTTCTTTATTTCTCAAATCGCTCGCATCACGAACTTTAAAAACACCTTCGGCAACGGTCCCAGCAATTGAAAGTATGGGTATTTCGTCAATTATATTTGGTATTAGTTCTCCAGAAAGAGTTAAGTTTTTAAGATTTATCTCATTACCTGATTTTACAATCACATCACCAATAGGTTCATTTGACGATTCTCTGAGGTTTTCAAATTCAATTTGTGCGCCCATTTTTTTAAGGATATTAATAAATCCAATTCTTGTGGGATTTAAACTAACATTTTTTATAACTATGTGTGAATTTGGAACAATTGAAGCAGCGACAATAAAAAATGCAGAGGTTGATATATCTCCAGGGATAAAGTAGTGGCGAGGTTCAATTTTTATAGGTTTGACCTCTATTATTTTTTCCCCATTTTCGCTTACAACTTTCAAACCAAGCAATCTTTCCGTGTGATCTCTGGTTGGAATTTTTTCTATTATTTTTGTTTTTCCCTCGGCGTGAAGCCCGGCGAATATAAGGCAGGATTTAACTTGTGCACTTGGAATTTCAAGTTCATATCTAATTGGGTTTAGCTTCTCTACAGCGTAAATTTTCAGCGGAGCTGTTCCGTTTTCTGTTGCTTCAATTTTTGCACCCATCATCTTAAGAGGTTTAACGATTCGCATCATCGGGCGCCTTCGCAGAGATTCATCCCCTGTTATTTCAGAATTGAAGTTTTGCCCAGCAAGTATTCCTGCAAGAAGACGGATTGTTGTTCCTGAATTTCCAGCGTCAAGAATTGAATCTGGTTTGCGAAAATTTCTAATTCCTCTTCCTCGTATCTTTAATTTTTCCGATATTTCAATTTCAACACCAAGACTTTCAAGACAATTTAATGTTCTCAGTGTATCGTCAGAGATGAGGAAATTCTCTATCACATTTTCCCCCATTGAAAGAGCACAGATAAGGGCAACACGATGTGAAATTGATTTATCTCCCGGGGGATAAATTACCCCTTTGATTTTATTTACTTTTTCAATTTTCACCAAGCAAAGAAAAATTTTTAATTAGGCAAAGCAAAATAAAAAAGAGGGGTTGCGATGAGCAACCCCTTTTAAATAAACCTAAATCAACCTGCTGTTTCGCCAGCGCCTCCGGTTACTTCCCCAACTTCTTCTTTCTTTTCAACGCCAAGTTTTGACTCCAGCGCTTCTACCCTTTTAACAAGATCATCAATTTGTTGCTGTAAAGATTTGAACTTTGTGTCAACATAATTTTTTGATACACCACCAGCTTTGGCTGGAGCCTTCTTCGCTGGCTTTTTTGCTGTTTTCTTCGCCTTCGCCATGTTAATGCCCTCCTAATTTGGTTTTGATTAAGTTAATCACTTTGCAAAATATGGTACTTTCTCAAGCGTTAGAATTTCTCCATCCATTTCAGGGGGAATCGGGAGATTCATAATTGTGAGTATTGTCGGGGCTATATCACCAAGTTTTCCATCTTTTTTCAACTCCCCTTTATAATCATCCATAACAAGTATAAATGGAACTTGGCTTGTCGTGTGTGCTGTATGTGGTTCACCTGTTTCAGGATCAATCATCTTTTCTGCGTTTCCATGATCAGCGGTTATTATCATAACATAATCATTTTTCTTCGCCGAATTATAAATCCTACCAATACACATATCTATTGCTTCAATAGCTTTAACAGTTGCTGGAATTATTCCAGTATGCCCTACCATATCTGGGTTTGCAAAGTTCAAAACTATGAGAGCATATATTTGCTTTTCCATTTCTTCAATAACTTTGTCCGTTACCTCAAAAGCGCTCATCTCTGGTTTCAAATCATAAGTTGCGACCTTTGGTGAAGGAATTAAAATTCTATCTTCTCCCTCAAATGGATCTTCTCTGCCACCGCTGAAAAAATAAGTTACATGGGCATATTTTTCCGTTTCAGCGATTCTTAACTGCTTTAACCCATGCTTTGATATAACCTCACCAAGTGTATTAGTTAAATAAACAGGTTTAAAAGCTATCGGAACATCAAAATCGTCATTGTATTCGGTCATCGTTACAAAATGAACATTTAATTTTTTGCGCTGGAACTTATCAAATTTTTCATCAATAAAAGCTCTTGTTAATTGTCTTGCCCTATCGGCTCTGAAATTAAAAAATATAATTGAATCGCCATCCCTAACCTGTCCCACTGGATTTCCATCCTCATCTACAACTATAAATGGAACGACGAATTCATCAGTTATACCTTTATCGTAAGATTTCAGAACTCCTTCTTCTGCGCTTTTAAATTTTTCACCTTGTGCTTCGGTCATCGCTTTATAATATTTTTCCGTTCTCTCCCATCTGTTGTCTCTATCCATACCGTAATATCTTCCACCAACAACAGCTATTTTCCCGACGCCAATTTCTTTTGCCTTTGCCTCAAACTCTCGGATATAACCAATTGCACTTGACGGCGGTGTATCACGCCCATCAAGAAGAGCATGAACAAAAACTTTGCTAACTCCATGCATTTTTGCAAATTCAAGCAATGCATACAGATGTTCCATATGACTATGAACTCCCCCGTCAGACAGAAGCCCAACAAGATGAAGTGCACTATTGTTTTGTTTTACATTTTCAATTGCTCCAAGCAGTGCCTCATTTCTAAAAAATTCCCCATTTTTTATCGCTTTACTAATTCTAACAATGTCTTGATAAACAATTCTGCCAGCTCCGATATTTAGATGACCCACTTCGGAATTCCCCATTTGTCCATCTGGCAGTCCAACATATTCTCCCGAAGCATGAAGCGTAACCCAAGGATAGTTTGCATACAAAAAATCAAAATTTGGTTTTTTTGCAAGTGCTATGGCATCACCTTCAAGGGGTATATTTTGATCACGAACACCAAATCCATCAAGAATTACAAGGATAACTTTTCTCACTTTTAACAATTTTTTGTTTTAAAAATTTTCACTCAAGTTAAAATATAAAAAGTTTTACACTTAATTTCAATAAAAAATCGCTCAAGGGGTGTTAATATAGGAAGAAAGCCCAAGTTTCAGTGTGGAATATGAAGAGATAAACGGTGAGGGATGTTTTTAGTTATATTTAAGAACTTAACATTTTAAAAACGGAGTTAAAAATAAAAAAACCCGGCAGCGACCTACTCTCCCGGTCGCTCGCGCGACCAGTACCATCGGCGCTGGAGGGCTTAACTTCCGTGTTCGGAATGGGAACGGGTGTTTCCCCTCCGCTATAGCCACCGGGTCAAAAACTCAGTTATAAAAAACCATGAAAATTGGAAGGGTGAAAGCCACAGGATAGAATTTGTTTAGCAACCTAATCTGTAAGCGGTAGAATTAATTTGGCTAAGTCGCACGGCCGATTAGTACCACTCGGCTAAACGCCTTGCGGCGCTTACACCTGTGGCCTATCAACCTGGTAGTCTACCAGGGGCCTTCAGGGGCTTAACGCCTCGGGATACCTAATCTTGGGGTGGGCTTCGCGCTTAGATGCTTTCAGCGCTTATCCCATCCGAGCATAGCTACCCAGCGGTGCCACTGGCGTGACAGCTGGTACACCAGAGGCTCGTTCACCCCGGTCCTCTCGTACTAGGGGTGACTCCCCTCAGGTATCCTGCGCCCGCCACAGATAGGGACCGAACTGTCTCACGACGTTCTGAACCCAGCTCACGTACCGCTTTAACGGGCGAACAGCCCGACCCTTGGGACCTTCTCCAGCCCCAGGATGCGATGAGCCGACATCGAGGTGCCGAACCTCCCCGTCGATGTGAACTCTTGGGGGAGACTAGCCTGTTATCCCCGGAGTAGCTTTTATCCTTTGAGCGACGGCCCTTCCACTCGGAACCGCCGGATCACTAGGCCCTGCTTTCGCACCTGCTCGACCTGTCGGTCTCGCAGTCAAGCCCCCTTATGCCCTTGCACTCTACGCACGATTACCAACCGTGCTGAGGGGACCTTTGGGAGCCTCCGTTACCATTTAGGAGGCGACCGCCCCAGTCAAACTGCCCACCTAACACTGTCCCTCCCTGGGATTTACCAGGGCAGGTTAGAACCCAGACAGAACAAGGGTGGTATTTCAAGGGTGGCTCCATCCCGACCGGAGTCGGGACTTCTCAGCCTCCCACCTATCCTACGCATGCCCTGCCCGAGTTCAATGCTAGGCTGCAGTAAAGCTTCACGGGGTCTTTCCGTCCCGTGGCGGGTAACCGGCGTCTTCACCGGTACCACAAGTTCGCCGAGCCCGTGGCTGAGACAGCGTCCAAGTCGTTACACCATTCGTGCAGGTCGGAACTTACCCGACAAGGAATTTCGCTACCTTAGGACCGTTATAGTTACGGCCGCCGTTTACCGGGGCTTCGGTTTGGAGCTTCGCCCTTGCGGGCTAACCCCTCCCCTTAACCTTCCGGCACCGGGCAGGTGTCAGTCCCTATACCTCCTCTTACGAGTTGGCAGAGACCTGTGTTTTTGATAAACAGTCGCTTGGACCCTTTCACTGCGACCCCGTTGGGCTCGTTCCGCAAGGGAACTCACCTACTAGGGGCACCCCTTCTCCCGAGGTTACGGGGCCAATTTGCCGAGTTCCTTAGCCACGGCTCACTCGCGCGCCTTAGGATACTCACCCCGCCTACCTGTGTCGGTTTGCGGTACGGTCTGCTTGAAACCTCCCGTGCGAGGTTTTTCTTGGCAGTGTGCTCCAGACCAGTTTGTGGGCTTACGCCCTCCCATTCGCCTCTCGGAGTTATGAGGATGCGGATTTGCCTACATCCTCCTCCTACAGGCTTAGACCACCTAAGCCGGCAGGTGGCTGGCCCTTCGCTCCTGCGTCACCCCTCACGGTCAAACGGTTTCAAGCAGGCACGGGAATATTAACCCGTTTCCCATCGGCTACGCCTTTCGGCCTCGCCTTAGGGGCCGGCTAACCCTGCGCCGACGAACGTTGCGCAAGGAAACCTTAGGCTTTCGGCGGGAGGGATTCTCACCCTCCTTATCGCTACTAATGCCAGGATCCGCTCTTCTATCCAGTCCATCCCAGCTCACGCCAGGACTTCAACCCGGATAGAATGCTCCCCTACCTCCCGATAGATCTGAAATCTATCGGGACCGCAGCTTCGGCGACAGGCTTAAGCCCCGAGAATTTTCGGCGCCGGGTCGCTCGACCAGTGAGCTGTTACGCACTCTTTAAATGAATGGCTGCTTCTAAGCCAACATCCTGGCTGTCTTAGCAACCCGACATCCTTTGTCTCACTTAGCCTGTACTTTGGGGCCTTAGCTGGCGGTCTGGGTTCTTCCCCTCTCGGCAATGGAGCTTATCCCCCACTGCCTGACTCCCGCGAAACGATGTGGCGGAATTCGGAGTTTGACTGGGTTTGGTAGCGTTGTGACGCCCCTAGCCCAATCAGTGCTCTACCTCCGCCACTCTGTTACGCGAGGCTAGCCCTAAAGCTATTTCG
>Ga0209289_100224_pt1:25000-33415 | contig 33415 bp, 28 predicted proteins | sample GXS110809BmetaG_FD_184121 | JGI IMG/M metagenome (GOLD analysis project Ga0209289, IMG submission 184121) | Hot spring microbial communities from Gongxiaoshe hot spring, China to study Microbial Dark Matter (Phase II) - GXS 110809B (SPAdes)... ...
TGCTGCCTCCCGTAGGAGTCGGGGCCGTGTCTCAGTCCCCGTGTGGCCGACCACCCTCTCAGGCCGGCTACCCGTCATAGGCTTGGTGGGCCATTACCCCACCAACTACCTGATAGGACGCAGGCCCATCCACAGGCGGTAGCCCTCGCGAGCCACCTTTAATCCCGATATCATGCGACATCGGGACATCATCCGGTATTAGCACCGATTTCTCGGTGTTATCCCGAACCTGTGGGTAGGTTACCTACGCGTTACTCACCCGTGCGCCGGTCCACGGTACGTATTGCTACATACCGTGTCCCTGACTTGCATGTGTTAGGCACGCCGCCAGCGTTCGCCCTGAGCCACCATCAAACTCTCCGTTGTAAATTAAATTACAACCGAGAGTCCTGCGGCTCTAACTCTTTAGAGCCACAAGGGTGAAACTCTGTTAAATTGACCTGGCTCTGTGCACGCCTTTTTTCAAAGAACACTCTTACTTTAGGCAAATACAAATATAATAAATTTTTTTATCTTTGTCAAGTTTCACAAAAATAATTCGCATAAATATAACCAACCTCAAAAGGCAACTTAAATATAAAATAAAAAAATCAAAAAGTCAAATTTTAACTATCCCTCGCTTAAACTTAGCGCATACCAACAAATTGCTTTTATAAACCCAATTTTTTATTTTTGTAAAAATTTTTTAAAACAAACTCTAACTCACATTCAAATCTATGACAACTGATCAACTAATTAATGAACTCCACGAACTCGCCTACAACCTGTGGTGGACTTATAACCCAGAAGCGCAAGAAATATTTGAAAACCTCTCACCGATGATATGGAAAATCTCAAATCACAATGCAGTCCAAACATTAAAATCAATCTCAAAAAACGAACTTAAAGCAAGGTTATCAAATCCAGAATTCTCATCAAAAGTAAAGAAAATATTGGAAGAATTTAAACAATACCTTCAAACAAAAAAGAAACTTGCTGAAAAAAATTTCCCCGAATTTATAAACAACCCGATTGCCTATTTCACAGCTGAATTCGGATTACATGAATGTTTGCCAATTTATTCAGGTGGACTCGGAGTTTTATCAGGAGATCATGCAAAATCAGCAAGCGATATCGGCTTGCCATTCGTAGGAATAAGTCTGTTCTACCGACATGGATATTTTGATCAGAAAATTTCTGAAAATGGCTGGCAAATAGAAGAATATAACCCAGCTCAACCAAGTTTACTGCCAATAAAACTTGTGATTAATCAAAACAATGAACCGTTAAAAATTAAACTTAACATAGCACATACCGAGGTCTCCATTCAAGCATGGGAAATAAATGTTGGAATTTCAAAAATTTATCTCCTTGATACAAATTTACCAGAAAATGATTTCCACTTCAGAGATATAACAAGCAAAGTTTATGGGGGCGATTCAACAACAAGAATCTTTCAAGAAATAGTCCTTGGAATCGGCGGAGTAAGGCTTTTAAAAGCAATGGGGATTGAACCCTCGGTATTTCATTTAAATGAAGGTCATAGCGCCTTTTTAACGCTTGAACTCCTGCGAGAAGAAATTAACAAAGGTAAAACAATAAAGGAAGCTGAAAAAATCGTAAGAGAAAAATGCATATTCACAACTCACACCCCTGTTCCAGCTGGACACGATAGATTTACACCCGATCTGATTGAATATGCACTTGGTGAATTCATAAAATCACTTGGAATTTCGCTAAAAGAATTTCTCGCTTATGGCAGAATTCACCCCGATAATGACCAAGAAACATTTTGTATGACCGTCCTCGCTTTGAAACTCACAAGAAATGCAAATGCGGTAAGCGAGCTCAATGGTATAGTTAGCAGAAAAATGTGGCAACCCCTTTTCAAAAGCAAATCCGAAAAAGATGTGCCCATTGGACATATAACAAACGGGGTGCATTTACCAACATGGTTAAGTAAAATCGCATTTGAATTTTGGAGGAAAAAATTAGGCGATAAATGGTATGAGGAAATTGAAAACCCTAAACTTTGGGAAAGCGTCCTTGATCAAAACTTTATAACAGACGAAGAAATATGGGCAATAAGATATGAACTGAGGCGAAACCTCATAGAATTTGTGAGAGAAAAGTTCCTTGTCCAACATTTGAAAATGGGTCTTGATTCAAGAATCAACATAAATATGATTCTTTCCCCAGATGCGCTCACGATTGGATTCTCAAGAAGGTTTGCAACATATAAAAGAGCTCCTTTAATTTTTTACGACATTGATAGGGCAAAGAAAATTTTCAATGATAAAACTAAACCTATCCAGATAATTTTCTCTGGCAAAGCACACCCAAGAGATGACGCAGGAAAAGAATTTTTACAAAGAATTATCCAGATCTCAAAATTGCCTGAATTCTATGGCAAAGTTATCTTCCTTGAAAATTATGATATGAACATAGCAAGACATCTCGTCTCTGGATGTGACCTGTGGCTTAACAACCCAAGAAGACCACTTGAGGCAAGCGGGACAAGCGGACAGAAAATAATTTTAAATTTCGGACTTAACTTCAGCATACTTGATGGCTGGTGGAGGGAAGCTTACAATCAAATGAATGGGTGGGCTATAGGAAAAGATGAATCCATTGAAGACCCGAACATCCAAGATAAACTTGACGCTGAATCACTTTATCAAACGCTTGAAAACGAAATCATCCCGGCTTTCTACAACAGAGATGAAAACGGAATCCCCAGGGAATGGATTAAAAAAATTAGATATTCAATTGCAACGATAACCTATTTCTTCAATACTAACAGAATGGTGCGTGAATATGCCGAAAAATATTACAAGCACCCCATCCTTGTTTATTAACATTTTATTCCATATCTTAATTTTAGAATTTCAAATAATGGAGGTTAACTTATCATGGCACGCAGTTTAAACAAAGTTATGTTAATTGGTCATGTTGGCGCTGATCCTGAATTAAGATACACCCCAAGCGGTGTCCCAGTTGCCACATTTAGAATTGCAACAAATGAAACATGGCGTGATGCCGAAGGGAATATGCAGGAAAGAACAGAATGGCATACAATCGTTGTGTGGAGAAAACTTGCGGAGCTGACAAATGAGTTGCTCAAAAAGGGAAGCAGAGTTTATGTTGAGGGTCGGCTTCAAACCAGAACTTATGAGGATAAAAACGGAATTAGAAGAACTGTTACGGAAATCGTCGCAGATGATATAATTCTGCTTGAAGCAAGGACAGCACCATCTGAATTATCCACTCAACTTCAGCAAAAAACAGCACCAGTTGAACCAACAGATGAAATAACAACACCTGATATCGCTGAAATTGAAACATCCGAAGAAGAGATTAAAAATCCCGAGATTCCTCCTGAAATTTCAGATCAATCAACCCCTGAAAAAACTAAAGATGATGAATTGCCATTTTAATAAAAATCCCATCTGACTTTAACGATGTTTTATGACGTGTTTGTTTTTCTGGTTATCATTTTAACCCTGCTGATACTCTCCGGGCTCGTCTCAGCTTCGGAAGTTTCACTTTTCTCCCTTCCCTCTGAAACTTTGGAAAGATTTTCAAAAAGCAAAATAAGAACACACAAACTTATCGCAAAAATCCTTGAGCATCCTCAAAGATTGCTCATAACAATCCTGATCTCAAATAACTTTATAAATGTCGGCATTGCTCTTCTCTCAACGCTTTCCGCCTTGAGGTTAAGCTACGCAATTAACATAAATCCAGAATATGCTGTTTCAATAAGCATAATACTTGTAACCGTCCTTGTCCTCTTATTTAGTGAAATTATCCCAAAATTGATTTCCTCTCAAAACCCAGAAAAAGTTGCTCTTGTCGTTTCCCCACTGATAAATTTTTTCTCAATAATTCTCTACCCGATTGTTGAACTTTTTCTAATAATTACAAACTCATTCAAAAAAAGAATCCCGATTTCAAAAGCAGATCTTTTGATTGAAGAAATAAAGCCACTGATTGAGCTCGGGGGAAGATATGGTGTTATCAGAAAAGAGGAGGAAGAGATAATTAAAAACCTACTTCAATTCCCCAATAAAACTGTCAAAGATGTGATGACCTCGCGGGTTGATATGGTTGCAATTGAGCTTAACACTGAGCTAAAACAAATAATCAAAACAATAAAGGAATCTGGTTTCTCAAGACTTCCAGTGTATCAAGAACAAATTGATAACATCGTTGGAATTTTATACGCAAAGGACATAATTCAATTCATCAGGAACAAAACTGCAAGAAAAAAATTTGATATTAAAAAATTTTTAAAAGAGCCAATTTTCGTCCCAGAAACAATGAAACTTGAAACATTGCTTCAAGAGTTTAAACAAAAAAAGATGCATATCGCAATCGTCGTTGATGAATTCGGTGGGACAGCTGGACTTGTAACACTACAAGATATAATAACCGAAATTTTCGGCGAAATAGAAAGAGAAGAAGCAGAAGAAAAAACCTTTGAAAAAATAAACGATGATGAGTTCCTTGTTGACGCTGGAATTACAATTGAAGAAGTTAATGAATTGCTCGGAATAAACTTAAAAACAACGAAGAGCGATTATGATACCATCGGTGGTTTTATACTTGATATAACCGGGAAGATTCCAAAGGAAAAAGATGTTATAAATTATGAAAACTTACGATTCACAATTGAAAAGGTTGAAAACAGAAGAATTAAAAAAATAAGAGTTGAAAAACTAAAAAGTCAGGAAGATGTTTAAAAAAATATCACACATTGCCATTGCTGTAAGAAATCTTGAAGAGGCGATAGAAACATTTTTAAAACTCACGGGCGCCGAAAATTACCATATAGAAACAGTTGAAGAGCAAAAAGTTCGGGTTGCGGTTTTAAAAGTTGGTGAATCAAGAATTGAGCTTACAGAGCCAACATCACCTGATTCCCCAGTCGCAAAGTTTATTGAAAAAAGAGGTGAGGGAATTCACCACATAGCTTTTGAAGTTGAAGATATTGAAAAAGAAATTGAACGAGCAAAAATTAACAATTTTCAGCTTATTGACACAAGACCAAAACTTGGCGCAAATAATTGCTTGATTGCTTTTATTCATCCGAAATCTGTTAACGGCGTCCTCGTTGAATTAACACAAGAGAAGACAAAAGATAAAATAAACGATGGGGAATGAACTTGAAATAAAAATCCAAAATTTACCACAACTCCCAGGCGTTTATCAATTCAAAGATGCAAACGGAAAAGTAATTTATGTTGGTAAGGCAAAAAATTTAAGAAATAGGGTAAGAAGTTATTTTGCCAAATCTCAACCCTCAAACCCCAAACTTTCAGCCCTCGTCTCAAAAATTCGTGATATTGAGGTCATAGTTACTCCCTCTGAAATTGAAGCACTCATCCTTGAAGCAAATCTTATAAAAAAACTCAAACCACGATACAATGTAAGCTTAAAAGATGATAAAAGTTTTCCATATATCGTCGTCACAAATGAGCCGTTTCCTCGTGTTTTCTCAACAAGGAAAATCAAAATGGACGGCTCTAAATACTTCGGTCCATACACAGACGCCTATTCACTCAAACAAACTCTTAAGTTAATACGAGAGATCTTCATGGTTAGAAGTTGTAAGTATTACATTGATGATGATGTGATTCAAAAAAAGAAAATCAAAGTATGTCTTGATTATCACATAAAAAAGTGCGGTGGTCCTTGCGAGGGACTCGTTTCAAAAGAAGAATATAATAAAATGATTGAACAGGTTATCCAACTTCTAAATGGAAAAATTGATAAACTTGTTGAATCGTTAAAAGCACAGATGGAAAAACTTGCGGAGGAACTAAAATTTGAAGAAGCAGCAATTTTAAGGGATAAAATTAAAGCGCTTGAAATTTACACAGCAAAACAAAGCATTGTGAGCATTGAACCAATTGATAGAGATATTTTTGCAATTGCATACGAAGATGAAGACGCCTGCGGTGTTTTATTCAAAATAAGGGATGGAAAACTTATAGGAAGTCAGCAATTTTTTATGACAGGGGTCGCATACAAAGAAGAAAAAGAGATAATTGAAACTCTAATAACTCAATACTATTTAAACTCGGAATATATCCCAGCTGAGATTTTAATCCCAACGCAAATTGATAATTCAACTTCAATTGAGATGTGGCTTTCGGAAAGAAAAAATTCAAATGTTAAAATAAAAACTCCTGAAAACGAGGATGAATCTCGCCTTGTATCCATGTGCAGAATAAATGCGAAATATCACCTTGATGAATACAAAATCCAAAAAATGAAAGCAAAGGAAGAATTTGCACCTAATCTTCTAAAAACATTGCAGAAAGAATTGCATCTTGATAGATTACCAAGAAAAATTGAATGTTTTGACATCTCAAACATTCAGGGCTCAGATATCGTTGCATCTGTTGTCGTTTTTGAAAACGGTAAACCAAAGAAAAGCGAATACAGAAAATTTAAAATTAGAAGTGTCTCTGGAAAACCTGATGACTTTGCAAGCATGGAGGAAGCCATTGAGAGACGATACTCACGACTTTTAAACGAGGGTGGAAAAATGCCAGACCTTATAGTAATAGATGGCGGAAAAGGTCAATTGTCCTCAGCTATAAAATCGCTTGAGAAACTCGGAATTAAAAATCAGCCGATAATAGCAATTGCAAAAAAATTTGAAGAAATTTACTTTCCAAACCTTGACTTCCCACAGTCTTTACCAAAGTCATCACCTGCACTTCATCTGCTACAAAGAATTAGAAACGAAGCACATCGCTTCGCAATCACATTCCATCGTGAGGTCAGAGCAAAACGTATCCTTTCAACCCAACTTCTTGGAGTGAAAGGAATTGGAGAAAAGAGGGCAAAACTTTTACTTTCAAAATTTGGCTCAATTGAGGGAATTAAACAAGCACCAATTGAAGAACTTGAGAAAATAGTTGGCAAAAACATCGCAAGGAATTTGAAGGAATTCCTATCAAAAGAATAAAACACAAATTTTACAATGACGCAAGTCCAAGAAAGTATCATAAAGACCCTGATTTATTTTTCTATTTTTAAACATCCGCTGAAAATAGATGAATTACACAAATTTCTTCTTTTTCAAAGATGCACAATTGACAAATTAAAAAGCGAAGTGGAAGAACTTAAAAAAGCTGGCAAAATTTTTGAAATAGATAACTTTTTCCTTATTGAAAACGATAAAAACTGGGTATTGAACAGAATTAATGGAGAAAAACTTGCCCCAAAATTCTGGAAGATAGCTCAATTCATGGCTCACATAATAAAAAGATTTCCATTTGTAAGAGGAATTTTCATTTCAGGTTCCCTTGCAAAATGGAATGTATCAATTCACACCGATATTGATTTTTTCATAATAACAAAACCAAAAAGGCTCTGGCTCACCAGAAGCGCTTTAATTGCTTTTAAAAAAGTTTTCCTCTTAAACAGAAAAAAATTTTTCTGCTTAAATTATTTTATCACCGATGATCATCTTGAGATTGAGGATAAAAACATCTTCACCGCACTTGAGATCGCATCTGTCAAGCCCATATTTAATTTTGACCTATATTTAGAATTTCTTAAATCGAACTCGTGGATAGAAAATTTCATCCCAAATTTTACCTTTACCCAAATTCCAAAATTGATCTCAAAAAGATTTCCAATCTCCCAATCACTTTTAGAAAAACTTATTGAGCTTCCCTTTAACAACAAGCTTGATAAAATTGACCTTATTTTAATGAGAAAATGGGAGATGATTTGGAAAAAGAGATATCCGAACTTAACAGATGAAGAAAGAGATTTAATGTTTAGATGCAGACCGCATGTTTCAAAAGCACATCCAAATAATTTTCAAAGCTTTGTTTTGAAAGAGTATGAAAACAAAATAAAAATCTTTTTTAGCGAACCTGAAGGATAAATTTTATCATTTTGAATTTTTCAACTCACCCCCTTTAATCCCCCTCTCTAAATTTTTAGAGAGAGAGTAAGGGGTAAGTCAATCACTTATCAGGCTTGTGCTTTCTGGCCAACGGCACTTGCCTTGTCATTGCGAGGGAGCATAGTCCCTGAAGCAATCTCTATTTCAACTCACCCCCTTTAATTCCCCCTCTCTAATTTTAGAGAGGGGGACACAGGGGGTGAGTAAATCTTTTCCCCATCTCTAAATTTTTAGAGAGGGGGGTAGGGGTGAGTCAATCACTTAGCAGGCTTGTGCTCTTTGAACAATCAGTCTTACTCCGTCCTTGAAAGAGATGAAAAACCCGAACACAATTTATATTTTAACTCACCCCCTTTAATTCCCCCTCTCTAATTTAGAGAGGGGGTCAGGGGGTGAGTAAATCTTTTCCCTTCTCTAAATTCTTAGAGAGGGGGGCAGGGGGGTGAGTCAATTCAAGTTGTCATTGCTATAATAGACACGGGCGAATCTAATACAATGATAGA
>Ga0209289_100225_pt1 | contig 33253 bp, 32 predicted proteins | sample GXS110809BmetaG_FD_184121 | JGI IMG/M metagenome (GOLD analysis project Ga0209289, IMG submission 184121) | Hot spring microbial communities from Gongxiaoshe hot spring, China to study Microbial Dark Matter (Phase II) - GXS 110809B (SPAdes)... ...
TCCCGATCCGGTTTACGCGGCATAAGCAAATATTAGACGGAGTTGTGATGCGGGCTATGGACATCAGGTCGGCTCAGAAGCATCTCGACGAGGTTTACGGCGACAGGGACAGGGTTCGGGGCGTCTCCAAGACTCTCGCGTGGCTTGTCTCCGAGGTTGGGGAGCTGGCGGAAGCGATAGTTCAGAACCTCGGCGACGAACGTCTTCGTGAGGAGGCTGCCGATGTCGCCGCTTGGCTTCTCAGCCTCTGCAACATAGCGTCAATAGACTTGGAGGCAGCCTTCCTGGAAAAGTATGGCTCTGGCTGTCCTCGATGCGGCTCGAAGCCATGCGCCTGCCCGATGGTTTAACGCCTCCTCTGCCTAATCTCCTCCTCAATCTCCTCAAGCGTCTTTCCTGTGACGTCTATGCCCAGCTCACGGGCCTTTTCCAAAAGCTCCTCTCGCTTGGAGGCTTTTTCGAACTCTCTCTTCGCCTCGCCCAAAGACCTCGCCAGCTTCGGAAGCTTGCTCGGAAGAATGTATATGGCTATCAAGATGATGGCCGCGATGATTGCTACCTCAGTCAACGAGAGAACCATGGCAAAATAACTGCAGAGTAAGACTTAAACGTTTAGCTGAACATGTCTTCCAGCAGGGCCGGTGGTCTAGCCTGGTAGGACGCCGCCCTCACACGGCGGAGGTCGAGAGTTCGAATCTCTCCCGGCCCACGGTTTCCAGGTAAATGTTTAGCGGGCCCGGTGGGACTTGAACCCACGACCTACGGCTTAGGAGGCCGCCGCCCCATCCATTCTGGGCTACGGGCCCAAAGATTCATCATAGCTTAACTACATAAACTTAAAGACGGGAGGTAATACGGGGGGTTGGCTGGAGGCTGCCGTCTGACGTCCCCAGGTTTAACCCATCATCTCCCACAGTGGTTGAAGGCGAGCGAGTCTGCGGCCGCATACAGCCCGTGGTTAAACTTGCCGTAGTTGGGCTTGTGGATGCCGACGTAGCACAGGGTTTTCCTCAAACCAGCCATAAAAAGTAGTGGGAAATCTGCAAGAGCGGCTTTATACGAACACTGCCGTCATCAGCGACTATAACAACTAACGGCGTGCGTTCTCAAGCTACAGCCTTTGTCTTTAATTCTCGCAATTTGTTCAGGAATTTTTCGACCTCTTCAATGTTCCTGAAGAAGCCTTCATAGCCGGAGTATTCTGGGCTGGTTTTAATGCGTTTCCATTTGGTTTTACTTGAGGGCAGGATGTGTTCAGCCTCAGCCTCCGATATGTTAAAATAACTTGCAAACCTCTTCAGATACGCTTGAAATTTTAACCCGTCTTGCTGGCTGCTTTGACCTGGCAGTATGCTAAATATTGTTTTCATGATCCCGTTTTGCCGTCCGATAAAAGCTACAGAACTTTGGGTTGTCACCCAATCGTCAAACAACTGCTCGAGCCCCTCAAATATTCTGGAATACAGCCCGCCAACACCGTTATCCTGAGCTATGTTTCTTAACTCCTGCTCTGTTAGAGGGCTTTTTCTTTTTGTTTTCCGCACCTCTTCAGCACTTTTCGGAATAAGCATAACTCTTGCCAAGAACTCCTGCTCGCCGCTCTTGAAGTAGTTGAATGTCACGGCGTTGATTCGAATCCCATACTCAGAAAGATATCGGACCACCCTTTCCGCCTGGTCGTCTAAATTTGAAGCCACTATGAGCATCTCATGGGACTCATTTAACACATCGGGAGGTTCACAACCAAATTTACTATCAAACGCCTCCTCAAAACCAATTCCCTTATCTTTAAGATAATTGTTCGCAATTTCAACTACATCATCATAGGATAGGTCGTCGACCCATGACGCGTATTCCAGAATTTGGGCGATCGCTTCCTTGGGAGCCTCATCCCTCTTTAACTCTACTATGACTAAATCGCCGTTTCGCTTGATACACAGGAGGTCAATATATTTCCCAAAAGCCGTCTTAACCTGCCGCCCGATAACAAGCAGGTCATCAGATATCATTGAAATGTTATTTTCAAGCCATTCCTCCAAACGCTCCTCAAACCTAAGCTCAGCCCTCGGAATCGGCATCAATCCCTCTTCCTTCACTTCCCACAACCGAATTTCCTGAGGCATAATTCTCATTGACCGCTATGCAGCAGAAAAATTTTTTGGTTTTGGCCGCCCTGCCCGTTCCGGGCTACGGTCCCAGTTTAACGTCTGCATAGCCTTAGCCTTGGGCGGGGAAGATTGTCTTTAATAGTGTCCGATTAGAAGGTTGTTCAAGCGGCATTGAAAACTAAGGTGGTTTTCGCGGTTTTGCTTCTCTGTCTTGCGTCGATAGGTACGGGCAGTTCGCAGCCGTCTCTGTCCAGACACATTCACGTGGCAAAAGGCGGGCTGGTGTTCGTCACAGACACAATCCCCGTCGAATCTGATTCCATGCGGTTAGAGCTGGGCATCCCCCCTGACATGTTAAAGAACTTGGTCGGCTACATGCTGGCGGGACAGGAGGGGGATATAGAGGTCAAGGGAATAGAGGATGATGTGTTATGGATTCTGGTTAAGCCGGCTGACAGATGGGTTGGAGGCGCGGTCAGCGTCGTAACGGTTTGGAGAAACATGCTAGTAGAATCGTCCGGCGGACAATACCTGATGGTAATCCCCGCCAACCCGATATTGAGGGAGAAGATTGAGAAAATCTCGGTAGCCTTAAGCTTCGACGGAACACCATCCATAACGTCTGTCACGCCAATAACCGTGTCAAGCGACAAAACAACGGCCTCAGGAGAGGTAAAAGACATCGATGCACTGCAGTTCAGAACAATCACGGCCTACTTCGAGATCCCAGACCTCATTCGCTACGTTGTTGAAAGAGCCAACGTCAAAGTAGACTTGGCCACAAACACGATAGAAGCCCAAATACATGTTAGAAACGCTGGAACCACGCCGTTCAACTCCATGGAGTTCTATCTCGGAAAAAACGTGACCGTCTCGTCAACCACCGCGGGATTGCTTAAACTGGGACATAGCTGGGACGCTGGGATGGGAGTTTTGACGGTCAGCTTTCCAGACACGCTGAAAGCAGGCGAAGGTATAGCGGTCAACATCGTCTACGTTGACAGAAATATCGCGCGGCAAACAGACGGGCAGACGATAGTAAGGCTGCCACAACTCCTGAACACGACGTTCGCAGACTATGCTTTGACGGTTAAGACGCCGCCGGCTGAAAGCCTTTCGTTCGACGGGGAGCCGTGGTCTTTGAAGGTTGTCGAAAACAACCGGCGTGAGGTCATGTTCAGGTACACGGACATTTATGTCACGGGAAGGGAGACGGTCAGGTTAACTGTCGCAGAGGTGCAAACGTTTCCAACCCCAGCTCTTCTCTTGCTGGCTGTTGCTGTGGTCGCCAGCGTTCAAATCATAACCCTCCGACAACGTCGAACCACAAGGGAAACTCCAGCCCAATTGACCAACCTTCGAAAAGCCGTGGAAAAACTTGTCGAAACAATTCTCGGCGAGTTGGACAGCTTGAAGAGAGAGAAGCCTGCGAAGCCTTCCAGGCTCGTGGAAGACCAAACCCGCCTAGTGATGGAGACGATAGCTGAGGTTAGAAAGGGCGTGAAAACAGGCGAGCTTGCAGCAGGCCTCAACACGCTTGACAAACTTGTAAGAGAGCTGCATACAACCCTTCAAGCGATTTCAAAGACAACGGAGGACTATGGAGCGGGCAGGCTGTCGAGAAGCGTCTTCCAAAGAGTCTCCAACGAATACCGGAAGGCATGCAACAAAACAGTAGGCGAAATATACGACGTGTTGGACAGAATCAGCCGGCAGGGCTGACAACATCCTCGATTACGTTGACGATTTTTTCAACGGGGTCCTCCATGGCGCCGACAAGCCTCCGAGCCCTTCGTGACAGCCTAGACCTGATCCTGTCAGCATCCCTCAACATCGCCTCAGCCTTGTCCAAAAGTTTTTGCAGGCTGTTCACGTGAATTATGAGGCCTTGGTTTTTCAGATATTGTATGACTTTAGGCAGGCGGGATGGGTAGAACGATACCGTCGGAACGCCGAGCAGAGCAGCTTCCTGCGTCATCGTGCCGCCGCCTCCGACGAAAACCTCCGCATAGTAGAGTAGTGAAAAATCTTTGACAGGCCTGTCGACAACTACGGCCTCGTCACCCAAATGCTTGCACAAGTAGGCGACCTCATCCGAGTAACGCGGCAGCACGACGATTTTATAGTCTCGAAGCTGCTTGACCATTTTCTTCAAAAAGTCCGAGAAATGTTCTACGCTCCAGCCAAAGTTGATGAAATACGACGCCTTGTACTCCGGCGTTCTCACTAAAACATAGTTTCTCTCATCTAGCCCGTGTTCGTGGAGAAACTGTTTGCTCGGCTTGTAGCTGCGCAGCCAAGCTACTGGGTCCAACGCCCTGTACAAGACTATGTCCTGGTTTTGGACTCCAAGTTTTCTCCATGGCTTTTTTCCGACTATCCAGGGGGATAGGACGTAGGCCGAGACGGGGGCTACAAGCTTGTTGACGGGTGAGTTGGGCGTGTCCGAGGCGAGGATATGTGGTTTTCCCAAGCCGTATGATATCCTCGCCGCCTCGGGCGAGCCGCCTGAGACAGCGCAGTCGAACTCGCCAACGGCCTGCAAAAGCTCCCGTGTTCTCTCAACACTCTTGATCAGCTTGTCTCTCAGATGAAGACCTCCATACTCGCCCACGACCATCACCTCGGCATGCTTGAACTCCGGGATTAGCGGTAAAACCTGCTCGTAGGCCCTTGAGCTTACAGTTAAATCAAACCGTCGGCGTGCAAGCTCCTCAGTCACGCGTCTAAAAAACCAGAACTGTTTAGGCGTTAGAACGTCAATCCAGACAGAAGTCATCCCGCGAGCTAAAATAACGTGGAACTGCGGTATTTAATCTTCTGGAACGGAAAAACTAATACATCGACCCACAGCACTTCTGCTGATGGTTGCGTTTGCGGATGTTGTTGCAGCGTCGGCGGCGGCTGGGTTTGCTGCGGCCGCCTTTCTCCCGCTGAGCAAACATGTTTCGAGAAAGACCGGATGCGTCGGGCTGGATGTTCACAAAACTCCATCCTATCCTGTCCCCAAGCTCGGAGGCCTCTCAATCGTGGCTGGAACCTACTTCGGCGTAGGGGTTTTGAGCATCGCTCTCAACCAGACCGCGTTTGTTGCTGCGTTTTATTTGTCTACGCTGGTGGCTGCTGTGATTGGGTTGTTTGAAGATTTTAGAGAGCTTAACCCCGTGTTGAAGCCTTTGCTTTTGACGGCTGCCGGCTTACCCGTGGTGCTGGCGGGCGTTTACACTCCAACACCAGTCATACCTTTTGTCGGCAGCACCCGTCTCACAGTCATATATCCTCTGCTTATTCTGCTGGGTTACGCGGTCGTCTGCAACGCCGTGAACAGCATCGACGTTTTGAACGGCTCCATGAGCTACACCAGTCTATGCGTGCTAATCCCACTTTCTATAGTCTCCTTTCTGGAGGGAAGGATTGAGGTTCTGTCTATCTGCATAGTCTTAGCAGTTTCTCTCGCTGTCTTTTTGACGCAAAATTCCTTCCCCGCGAAAGTCTTCGCTGGAAACGTCGGAAGCCTTTTCGTAGGCGCTGTCCTGACGTTCATAGCGATAACGGGAAGAATAGAGGCCGTCGCCATAGTAGCCCTCATGCCGCAGATAATGAACGAGTTTCACATCATCTACTCTCTCAGGGGCTTCAAAAGCGCCAAATCGTCGTCGGCAAGGCCTGTCATCCTCAACTCAAGCATCATAAAAGCCAACGTCGAGAGGGACGCTCCCATCACGTTGCTTAGAATGCTCGCAGCGGATGAAGGTGTGACGGAGAAGCAGGCGGTTGCACGGCTCACTCTAATCTCTCTCTACTCCGCAGTTCTCTCGCTCGTGACGTATTTTTTCCTGATGAAAGGTGTGTGATTATGGACAGGGCTTTCAAACATCTTGTCGGTCTTTTGACGGTCGTGTGGCTGTTGTTTCTGCTGGCCGCTTCTTCAATAGCTTTTCTGGTGAAGCCTGTTCTGGATATGCAGTCGTCGTCTACGCTTGTATCCGTTGTCAGGACCTTGGCGGGAATGGCGGTCTTCGGCCTATGGGTTTACATCTGGCACAAAATAACTGAAATCTGGCTCTACAAAATATTGTTGAAAAGGGATAGAACTTGAGCCTGCTTTTCATAACCAACCAAGAGTCAGACATACCCCTCGCACTACACCTAGCTAAAAGAGGTGTTGAGATAACCTTCTACTCACCTAACCCATACATAGCAAGCCAGGCGCTCAAACATTCGATAAAAACACATTACACAGTCAGCAAACCAGAGTTCATAAAGCTATGCGCGGAAGGCATGTTCAAAACAGTTCACGAGCTGCCAAACACGGCTGGCGAGGTTTGGATATGTGTGAACACGATGAAAGACGGTGAGGATACTTACGCTGACGCCGAAAACCTCTTGACCACGGCAGCTCAAAAAATTGCCAAAACCAAAGCTTTGACCATCTCCGGTCTAACAAAACCCGGCGAAGCATCAAGGCTCATCAACCTTTTCCACAGCATGTCAAAATCACCCGAATGCCCGTCTTTTTTCATAGGCTCGCCTCAAACAATAAGTGAAAAAACACCCAGCTGGTCGAGCGATGGAAAAAAGGGCCAAACCCCGGAGTCAATCAGCCTCTTCAACCCATGCTTCTTCAACACCGTAGAATCGGCTGAGGACGCTACAATATCCATGCTCGTATGCGATGCTGTCAGAAGGACAGCGCTACTGCATTTCCCAAATTGGTTGGAGATTCTCCAAAAGTGTTTGAACGATGAATTTTTTCTACGACCCGAGCACTTGGATGTGCTGCGATTCATGAAATCGTCGGCGAAGATTGACGAGTGGCACTCAAGGTTTTTCACAAGCTTCTACAGGGGTTTGGTTAAAGAGGTCTCGAGAAGGGAATCTGAGATGGTGACGGATGTTGTGAAGCTGGCTCGGAAAAGCGGCAAAACAATCCGCGTATTGATCGTGTGCTTTGAAGAAGATGTCGCAAAGCGGCTTCAACTCTCCTTAGCTAAGAAAAACGTTAAAATCACGTGCATAAATGAAGGCAGCTTGGAGAGCAAAGGTGTTGAAGTATGCAAAGGATTTGACTGTGTCATACTTGCGACCCGGTACGTTGCATTGTTGAAGGAGTTTATGGAAGCCTGTAAGCGGATGTGGTTTATTCCAACGATATAGGGTGAAGCACGTGGTTAGGGTTGCCGTGGCTGGAGCTGGTTTCTGGGGTGTCAACCACATGAGGGTTTTGAAGGACATATCTGGCTGCGAGATCGTAGGCGTATGTGACGTAGATGTCAGCAGGGCTGAAAAGGCCGCGAGACGCTTTGGCATAGACTCGTTTTTCAAAGACGTGGACGAGATGTTGAAGAAGGTTAAGCCGGAGGCGGTGACTGTCTGCACACCCTCAACAACCCATGCAGAGATTGCCTTGAAAGTTCTCGACGCGGGATGCGACGTTCTAATCGAAAAGCCCATGGCGTCAACACTCGAAGAAGCGCTTAGGGTCGTAGAGAAGATGAACAGGTCTGGGAATAAAGTGATGGTCGGCTTCATCGAGCGTTTTAACCCGGCTGTGCAGTTTGCCTACAACGTCATCGAGACAGGTGGAATAGGAGAGGTCTTGTTGTTTTACAGCAGAAGGATAGGATGGTGGCCTGAGAGAATCGGCGACACAGGTGTTGTCAAAGACACGGCGATACACGACATAGACCTTGTGACGTGGATTTTCAAAGACATACCGCAGACGGTTTACGCCATGTGTGGAAAGCTTAGACACAGCTATGAAGACCATGCTCAAATATTCCTCTCATACGGGAGGGGGAAAAGCGCTCTCATGGAAGCCAATTGGTTAACCCCTCGGAAGAAGAGGGAGATGCACATCACGGGTGAAAACGGTGTTGTGACAGTGCGGTTTATTGAGCAAGAGGTGGTTGTCGAGAAAGCCGAGCAGCTGATGATACCCAACATACGTTACTCGGAGCCTTTGAGAAACGAGCTCGAACACTTCATCGAATGCGTGAAGGCCGGACGCCAGCCTGTCGTCAACGCCTATGACGGTCTCAAAGCCTCCTTCATAGCTGAATGCATCCTCTCATCGTCGAACCTGAACAAACCCGTCAACCCGCCGGACCTCCTCGAGAAGATGGGGTTAAAGACCTTGATGGCTGGCGGCAAAAGCTGACCGTGGGGCCGCCCGGATTTGAACCGGGGACCTCGCGGGCCCGAGCCGCGCATCTTAGACCATGCTGGACCACGGCCCCCACGTCCCCGTGGTAGGCTGGAGTTAAAAAACTTAAAAGCGAAATAGGGGCGGATAGACTGTCGGCAGAAAACTAGCGCTCTTTGGCGTATTTGGCCACTGTCTCTTGGGAAAGCTCCATAGATATGAACGGCTCTCTCCCCACAACCCAAGCATCATGGCCTGGCAAGATCTCGTAAACGCTCCCAGGTTGTAGCCCAGCCTCTTCACCGTTTACTGTGACCACCCTGAGACGGTCCAACAAAACATATCCTATGTGGTGTGGCTGACAGCTCTCGGTTTTATCGGTTGGTTTGACCGACTTTCATACAAGCTGCACGTTCATCTGAACTACCGAAATTCCACCTATGCTCATTATCCAGACTTTTCCGTTATCAAATCTTTTCACATCATTTAGTGTAGGTCACGCCTGTTCAATAGTGTGCAGACCAGCCTCTCGAATGTCAACAGGTGAAATGAAAAGATTTTTACACCCCTGGAGAGCTAGGCAAGGTAAATGAGTTCTATGTATATCACGGCAAAGGTGGGATGGCTAATTTGACAGGGATGGGAAGATTGTAGACAAATGGGTGAATCATGATGAACTAGGGCTGCTACTTCGGTTGGGAGTTTTACGAGACTAGATGTTAAATCTGTCATATCTTGTTTGACTGCGGTCTGTTGACACGGTAACGCTGGGGCTCAGTAGGTGAGGAGCTCTATTCCTTTAAGCCCTATTTGAAACTCGTTCCACTCGGTCGGATGCCGCACACCTCTGAGAAACCTTATCCTCATGAACCGCCGCAGGTTTCCACCCATTTCTTCCAAGCCCATTTCTACAACTCCGTCGGACAGAGAGTAAAGAAGGTTTGTAAGCTTCTGCTCGAGAACGTCTGGAACAAGCACCGAAATACCTGTGGCATCGTTTGTCCTCATGTCGGACGCAACTCCTTGGTAGAATTTGAACGCAGGCTCTGAGGGGACGTATGCAAGCAACGTGCTAAGGTCGTCTACAACTAAAACATAGTTTTCAGCACCCTCGGCTGCCTGTAGGAACGTTTCCCTTATTTGAAGCAGGCTTGACTCTGGGCTGAGGCTGTAACGGGCAAGTTTTGAAGTTTCACCGCGAGTGTGACAGTCCACGATGACAAGCAGGCCGTCCTGAACGTCTTCGGCGAAGTCAACAGAGATGGACTTTGCCAAGTCCAAAAAGGTTTGGGGGGGCCATCGTGGTTAACGCGTAGACACATTTCCGACCTTCCCTCAACGCTTTCTCCACAACTTGGATTGCGAGTAGGGTTTTTCCGACGCCGTTGGGCCCGGTGAATATTATTGAGCCGCGTTTCCTCATTATGGTTTCTATTATCCAGTCTGTGCTAACTTGCATTTTTCCCGCCCCGCTTCACAGGTCTGTCCAACGAAACTTTTCTCCAATCACGCAGGAGCTGCCAAAAAGCAGCTGTTAAAAGAATGAAGAAGACAACGCCTGAGGCTACGTCTACACCCACCGGTAAGCCTCTTAACCTGCCGCCAAGCTGCAGCAGTACTAACCCCCTCCCAGCAATGGAAACTATTGCCGCGGCTATTAAGATTTTAAAGAATCTCCGAAATATCCCAAGGTCAAACTCTCTAGACATACCGTAAACTAGGTAAGCGAAGACAACGGTTAAAACAAGGCTCAGAAACACCAGCAGGTATTCAATGTTCACTCAACTCACCGCCGTTAGACCATTCCTTTTGCTCTTTTAGCTTTTCTTCTAACAGCTTTGCTCAAGAAAAACGTCGAAACCATCGCCACCAAGGCTGCGGCTAACGGTGTGATTATCGTTATCAAATCCGACGAAGACATCAAAATGCTTCCGAACGCCAGCACGATGGGCATTGTTATTCTTACCGCCTGTCCGTCAGAGGTGAGCAAGACCTGTTGTTCAACCTGTTTCGGCTCTACTGTGGCTCTGACTAGATAAGGGCCTTGGGGAAGACCTGTGAAGTAGGCTTCCACCCCGCTCCTTCTCTCCAGCAAGACCCCTTCTCTAGTTATCTCTATGACCGCCTCCAAAGGGTTGTTCAACTCGTTTACAACTTCAATCCGTAAAGTGTAGAGAGGTAAAGTAAGGTTGACGGCTAGGCCTGGTTTCGCTACACCGCTGAAAAGGTTGAATCCCTTATAACGTGCTTGGTATCTATATTCTCCTGCAGGCATTTGGCCGAGGGTTACGACACCGTCTGCGCCGGCCCTGCTCTTCCCAACGCCCGCGATTTCAACCTCAACACCTGCAACAGGGTTGCCCCGCTGGTCTTTGACAACAACCCTGACAAGCCCAGCGTCCACAACCACGGCTTTATGTCTGTCCGCCTCAACCAGCCCTTCGAAAACCTTCACACCATTCATGGAAACTGTTAGAGAATGGTTGCCGGCGGGCACCAAATCAAACGTTACACTTCCGTTTACCACTTCCTTAGTTTTGTTCACGTCGCCGATTTTGATTGTGGCAACGGCTTTTTCGACTGTTGAGCCATCGAAACCCTTGACTGCGAGGCTCATCGCGTATATTTTAGCAGTTATGTACGGCTGTGTTAGGGGAGTTATGGTGACTGTTTCGCTTAAGACCGTGAAACCGAGCCATTGTGCTTTTATCAAATACTCGCTGGCTGTGATGTCTTGGAGCTCTATTCGGCCGTTCACCACGCTTACCTCTCTCCCCTCCACTGTGGCTGTGTTCATAGGAGCTGGCCTACCATCCATGTCGACAACGTTGACCACTGTGTCGAAAACCTCAAGCCTAACAATGTGCTCGCCATGGTCTTTTGGAATGCTAAACCGGAAAGTTGCAGCTAATGACTCTGAGGCCTTGAACCTATTGTAGACGAATGCCTTTACTATGTACTCGCCCTTTGGCAGCCTTGAGAAGGCCACTGTTTCATTATCTACCTGAGAGCTTTCGAAGGGGGTTATCTCAAGTTTTGCCGGGCTTCGGAGCTTCTGTCCGTCGAACCTGCGGAGCTGTAAGACAATGTCTCCAACAACAGCCTGCGCCTCAAGCTTCCCACCCGGGCTGTTCCTAACCAGAGGCTCGTCAACCTTGATGCTTCCGTTATAAACCTCTATCCCACGCCACCAAACCTTAACATCATACCTGCCGCGCGGCACGTTCCGAAGCTGTGCAAACCCATCAACCGTAAGAGATTTCACGTTACCCAGCGCGAACTCCGTATCCAAAGGCCTCCCAGCAAGGTCGACTACTGTTAAATGCGCCTCGTAGAGGGAGACGGTTACTACTTTAGATCTGGCTAGGTCTACGAGTGTTGGAAAAGACTGCTTGACAAGATGTATCTGACCGTCATACGGTGATGGGTAAAATATTCTCATTCTGTATGCTCCGTCAGGCATGCGGAGTATGGTCGTGTAACCATTTTCGTCTGTTTTCAAAGTGTAGGTTGCCTCAATCCCTGCCAGCGTTGGCTCCAGCACAACCGTTGCGTCGGGAACCGGGTTGTTCCCCCAAAAATCGAGGACCCTGAGCTTGAAGGTTCTGTATGGCAGTATAGTTATGTAGTCTAGGTCTGTGCTGGCTGTCAAAGGCCCCTCAACCCTGCCGTCTGCAGATGTGAAAGTGGTTTTCAGCCTCAGCTCTGCCTTAAGCCTCCCAACAGGGACGTCAGGCCTAGGGTTGACCGTTATGTTTACATCTTTTTCAACAAGTCTGCCCAGCAGAACGCCTCCAGGTACTACGTGGGTAATGGCCGGGCCGTCGTATCCAGAAACCCATATCTCAAACGCTGTTATGTTGAAAACGCCTGGTTCAAGGTTTTTCATCCTGATGATGGCCCAACCCGAGCCGCCTGCGTGTATGTCGCCCTGCCACTTTTGAACCGAGGCAACTATTCTCCAGAATCCCGCAGACTCGGGGAACAAGCATATCTGGAAAACCTCGCCTATCGAGAACCTTCTCTCCCCCGCCTCTATCTTGTAGCCGGAGGCTGTGACATAGTAGCTGTAAAACCATGCAAACACATCAACTGCTGCGTATCCTGTAGAGTTCGTTATCCCGCTGGCTCTGTGAGTTGGGTTGTCAAGGTAGACTGAAGCCCCTACAACCGGCCCTCCACTAGAGCAATCTGTCACACGGACGTAGACTGTTCCAAACTGGGTTCCTGGGGGAATGGGTTCCGCCGCAAATATTGCAGGGATTAAAACTAGAGTTAATAGCAAAACCGTACTCCGCTGCATCCCTTTCAACAATAGCGTTTCTGTTTATATCTTTTGTACATGAATAAAGTTTATAAACCCAGTACCCAATGCTTACGTAAACCATTTATGTTTCAAGCCATCTCGCCTGAGGGTCAGGATGTTACCGAAATAAAGATTGGCCGTTCCCTTCTTCTTTCGATGTACAAAGACATGGTTATGGCTAGGGTTTTGGACGCGTTGCTGATGCGCCTGCAGCGGATGGGGTTGGTTGGGCTTCACGCGCCGTCGGAGGGTCACGAAGCAGCTTACGTAGGCACAGCCTACGCCCTAAAGGATGAAGACTGGATTTTCCCGTTGTACCGCGAGCTGCCAACATACATAGCTAGAAAAGTACGCCTGCATGAGATTATAAACAGATTTTTTCAGAACTCTATGGACTGTTTGAAAGGCCGTGACCTCAGCGTCTACGGCGATGTCAAATACAGAATCGTTCCAGCTCCAATCCCCGTCTCCCTCCACATCGCCTCAGCTGTTGGGTTTGCTCTTGCCTTCAAAATGAGGCGCGAGAAACATATTGTCATGAACTATTTCGGCGACGGCGCCACTTCGAAGGGTGATTTCCATGAAGCGTTGAATTTCGCAGGCGTGTTCAAGGCGCCAATCGTGTTTGTGTGTGTGAACAATCAGTATGCCATATCCATGCATGTGAGCCGCCAGACGGCTTCGGAGACGATTTCTGACAAGGCTGTGGCGTACGGGTTTGAGGGTGTCAGGGTTGACGGGAACGATGTTGTCGCATGCTATCTGGCTTCTGTCAACGCGGTTGACAAAGCTAGAAAAGGGTTGGGACCCACGTTGTTGGAGACTGTGACCTACAGGCTTGGGCCGCACACCACAGCCGACGACCCCAGCCGATACAGAGAGAGGGCCGAGGTGGAGCGATGGCGTCAAAAAGACCCGATTACACGTATGAAAAAATTTCTTGTAGACCGCGGTTTTTGGAGCGAGTCAGACGACCGCTCTCTCTGGTCAGAATGCGAAGAAATCGTTAAGAAAACAGTTGATGAATGCAGAAAGGTTCCCCCGCTCCACTACACGGTGATTTTCGAAGACGTTTACGCATCGGAGCCATGGCACCTGGCTGAGGAGAGAAATCAGCTTCTTGAAGAACTAAAAACAGGTTAATCGAAGCCTTAATGGCGTTGGCATGCGGTTGCCAAAACCTGCCGTGCACTATCTGTCATCTAACCAAGGCGTTGAAGTTTTGAGGGTTTAACAGCTAGGCGTGATGAGGACAGCAATCAGTCGGCGGCGGTAAACCATCGTATATCGAGTATGTTGCCTATGCGTTTTTCGTTGAAGACCGGTCGGACCCTTATGCCCGCTGAAGGTTTAACGCTCGGGTCTAGCCTGTGCATCAAACCACCGTCAACCCCTTCGAACCTTACGAAAACCCATGCAGTAGGCTGGCCGCCGCGGTCCCCAGACACTGACACATGGGAAACAGTATATGAGACGACTTCCCCTACAGGCTCGGCTTCATGATACTCTGTGATGGGTTTGAGACAATGCGTGCAGAAAGCTCTTGGCGGTATCGTGGATTTTCTGCATTGGCTGCAACGGCTGGCTAAAATCTTACCCTGCTTCAATCCGTTGAGAAAGTTCGACAGAGCGACTCCTGCAGGATATTCGTAGAAGCTTTCGATGCTCACTTCCCCGCCGCCTCCAAAGGCGTGAAGTAGTCTATGTCTAGGATGCTTCCAACCCTTTCTTCAAACGGTTTCCACACGGGTTTAACTCGCAATCCGACATTCACCTTGTCAGGCTCCACTCCATCCAGCCTGTGGAGAATTCCTCCGGCATGCAAGACCGTCTTAGAGGAAGCGAGTGTTCTAAAGGTGTTCTCAAACCAAATCACAGCAACTATCACGGGTTTGTCAAGCCTGACGCCCGGGTCCGTCCCTATGTGGGAGAGAGAGTATGTGGAGACGATACCGGTTCCGCTGTGTTCAACCCAGTCGCTGACGTCTGTGAAACACCATTCGCAGAAAACTCGTGGAGGTATCATCACACGGCCGCAGTTGTTGCATTTTGTTCCTAGGATTTTGCCCTGTTTAAGACCGTTTAGGAACCTTGAGAAGGCCGCGCCAGCGGCGTGTTCATACCTGCAGATTATACGCCAGCGCGTGAGGATGAGGTCTTCAACAGCCCAAACGTCGATGTCTGTGTATTTTTTGGCGAGCGAAGACCGCCACTCTTCAACCTTGCCGAAATCTCCAGCTAACTCGTATGAGGTGAGGTGTCTTTTGATGTCTTGCGGCAGTTGTTCGAGATAGTCTTGAGTGTATTTTGCTGGTGTCGCTTTGCTCATGACCTGCACACAACCACCTGCCCGACTTGCATCAGGTCGCCCCACGCCTGCGCAACTCCGACGTAGGCGTTTGGAACCTGTCTCTTCCCAGCTCTGCCGGAAAGCTGCCAGTAAAGCTCGGCGACCTTCATCAAACCCGCTGCGGCTATGGGGTTGCCTACGCCAAGCAACCCTCCTGAAGGACATGTCGGATAGTCTCCATCTCTCTCAAGCTGCCCCTCAGCCAGAAGCTTCGGAGCCAGCCCAGGCTTGCCCAGCAAAGCATCCAGATGATGAAGCTCCTTGTATGTGAACGGGTCGTAGGGCTCGAAAACATCTATCTGCTTGAGCGGGTTCGTTATCCCCGCCATCTTGTACGCCTGCTGAGCCGCTAGGTAAACGTAGTAGGGGTAGGCTAGGTCGCGGTTTGTCCAGAACTGGCTGTCTAGGCATGCTCCCACGCCGTCCAGCCAAACAGGCGTGTCAGTGATTTTCCTAGCCTCATGTTCTGATGCGAGTAGCAGGGCGACGGCCCCGTCAGATGTTGGGCTGATGTCAAGCCTGTTTACGGGCCAGACCAGCACAGGCGATTTCAAAACGTCTTCTACGGTTATCTTAGCGGGTAGCTGGGCGTATGGATGGTCGAGCGCGTTCGACTTGTTTTTAACAGCAACTCGTGCTATCAGCTCCTTCGAAAGCTTGTGCATCTCCATGTAACGGCGCATCTCTAATGCGAATATCCAAATCAGGTTCGGGCCTAATGGCTGCTCAAGAACTGGTTCGAAGATTGTTCTGAAGAGAGCTTGGGCATGAGGATAGGGATGGCTCATCTTCTCCCACGCGACAACTAACACTTTATCGAAAACCCCTGAAGCAACATGCCACCAGCCGGCGACAGCAACACCCACACCCGTGCCGCCGCCGACGAAGATTCTTGAAAGCATTTTTCCCATCCCGTCGATGGAGTCGGCTGCAAGAAGACCCTTATGATGGTATCCGTCGAAAGCGTCTGGAGCTGTTCCGGCAACTACTGCGTCAACGTCTTTGAAGGAAAGCCCGCAGTCGTCCAAGCATTTCTTAACAGCTTCGAACACCAGCTCTTGAGACGTCAGCGGCTGCATCGAGCGGAAATAAGTCATGCCGGCCCCGACGATAGCAACCCTGTTCCTCACCGTGTCACACCTCCCTGCTGAGAACGACCGCGGAGCCTGCGTCGACCACCTCGCCGTCAGGAGAAGCAGTCAAACATGTCGTCCACTCCCCGCTAATCAGCAGCTTAACTGACTGAGCTAATCGTTGGAGGCCTGCGGCGTTGAGCGGATAGCCCATGCCGATACAGCCGCCAGAAGGGTTGACCGGCATTTGACCGTGTACGTCGAAGCCGCCGTTTCTCAGCATTTTTAGGAGAGGCTGCTCAAGCTCTAACGCTTCTAAGACCATAAGCTCCGTGTGGGCGAAAGGCTCGGCCACCTCAGCGAAATCTACTTTCTTTATGCCCGCCTGTCCAAAGGCCTTGGAGACAGCAAACCTAGCCCACGACGCTGTTCCCCAGTCTCTCGAGGCTAGGTCGGATGAGTGACGTCCCAGCGCCTGCCCAACACCTTTCACGGCAACCTTGCCATGCCTCCTGTCGGATGTTAGGATGACTGCTGCGGCGTAATCCGCAAGCTTGGCGACATGACCGTTCTTCAAAGGCTCGGAAACATATCCGGACTTCTCAACGCTCTCCACGGTGGTGTTTTCAGCGTAGGCGGCGGAAGGATTGCTCAAAGCGTTTTTCTTGTTTTTGACAGCGACGAGCGACAGGTCCATCGCATCGGCGTTGTTTTTACGAAGGTATGCGTTGGCGTCGAGTGCGGCGATGACGTAATGGTGTGGGCAGAGAGGCCTGACGATGTGCGGGTCGAATGTGTTGAGCACGATTTCAGGATAGTTGAGGATGTTGGATGGTTTGGCGTAGGCTGTCACCATCACGCTCCTAAAATGTCCTGTTCTAACGAGCATGTAGCCGTGGATGAACGCGTTCAACCCGTCGTTCGAGACGAGCGTGTTGAACTTCAGCCTCCCGCCAACTTGGTCGGGGGTGTAGGAATCGGTTATGCTCACCCCCTCGTAGAAATCCATTCCGCTGGAAACTATCCCATCAATCTCTGCAGGCGTCATCTCGGCGTCTTGATAAGCTTTCTTGGCCGCGCTGTACAGCATCTCCCTAAAATCCATCCCCACGTAACGTTCCTTGCATGGAACTTCCCCGACTCCAGCTATCCACACATCCAACGGCATCACCTTTAGTAGGATTTCGGCAGGCCTAAAACATGCCTGCCAATGTAGCTCAGAATAAGCTCGTTTGTCACCGGAACGGTTATGAAGACTCTTATGGCTGGGTAGAAGGTGATTAGGTCTGTGTCTAGGTCGTATGCGTTGCCGCCCAACGTCTGCATCGCTATCTCGAACGCCTCCAGTCCAGCTTCAGCGGCCAAATACTTCGCCATGTTAGCCTCTGCACCCACCTGTCTTCCAGCGTCATAAAGCCTTGCCGCCTCATAGTTCATCAGCCTAGCAGCCTCTAGATGTGCTTTAGCTCTTGCCATCCGGAATTGCAGCCCCTGATACGACCCTATGAGCTTGTCAAAGACGACCCTCTGCTTGGCATATTCGACCGCTTTTGCCAACACATGCTCTCCCAAGCCTATGCTGCATGCGGCTATCAACATCCTCTCAATGTTCAGCCCGTCGAAGAGATAGTCAACACCCCTGCCCTCGCGTCCCAGCAAATTTTCCTCACCCAGCTCAACCCCATCGAAATAAACGGTATACTGAGTCTCCGGCGAATACAACTCGATGTTCAAAGGCTCGAACGACACCCCGCTCGACCTTGTCTCGAATATGAACAGAGAGATGCCATCACGCTTATCGCTGACCTCTTCGTACCGTTTCGTCCTAGCCACTACTAGCATGTAGTCGGACTCCCGTGCGCCTGTGATGAAAGTCTTCTGCCCGCTGAGGACGTAGCCTCCGTTCTTCTTTTTGGCGAACGTTTTTATCCGCCACGTGTTGGAGCCTGCCTCCGCCTCTGTCACCGCGAAACTGATCTTCCGCGCCTCCCTGCACGTCGGGATTACAAACCTCTCGACCTGAGCCCTTGTGCCATACTTCACGACCATAGCTCTCGAAAAATGTGTTGTCAGGAAGTGGAGGAGCGGAAGCCCAGCGCGGGCAAGGCCTTCTTGGACCAGGATGGCTTCCAAAAGCCCGTATCCCGAAACCCCCTCAACAGAGACACCGACCTCCGTGAGTCCTGCATTCAACAGCTCTTGCCAAACCAATGTCGGCTCCCTCTTCTCACGGGCACACTGAAGCCAGTATCGTCGGCCAATCTTCTCTCCGATCCTCCGAGCTGTCTGGAGAATTAGGGTCTGTTCATCTGACAGCACGAAAACTACCTGGCTCAATTATAAATAAATGTTGAACAAACGCCGCCGATACGAAGTTATAAATAGTTGTTTGCAGGCTTTCAGCTGGCTTGGTTTCAGCAACGGCTTTGGTGCGGTATGGGCTGAAGCTCGTCGGAGTCTGTCTTCTGGCTGGGTCGAGCTACATCGCATACCAGCTAGCCACAACCTCTTTCACCACGATTCCCACGATCGGTGTTTTGGTCGTTTTCTTCACCGCGCTGATGGTCGTAGGCTCCTTCTTGCTTCTTTTCGCGTAAGCAGGGTTTGACGTGAGGCTGCAAGCTGTTCAAGCATGTATCTCATGCAAAGCAGAATACTCAGCCGACGAAGTGGTCTACAGATGCAGCTCCTGCGGCTCGCTGCTTGAGGTAAGGCTTAGCCTAGAGAATGTTGACGGACAACGCCTGCTGAAGAGATGGGAGCCTCGTGAAAAAACCATTTGGCGTTATCGAGAGCTTATCCCCATCAATGCTGCGGCTATTACGTTGAAGGAGGGTGGAACCCCGCTGTATGAAGCTGAGAGAGCGGCTAGGTGGGCGGGTGTAAAACAAATTCTCGTAAAGTTTGAGGGCTTGAACCCGACGGGTAGCTTCAAAGACAGGGGGATGAGCGTCGGGGTTACTAAAGCCGTTGAGCTCAAGAAATCCATCGTTGTCTGCGCGTCGACGGGAAACACAGCGTCCTCGATGGCGGCTTACGCAGCGGCGGCTGGACTCAAGCCTGTCGTGGTCATCCCCAGGTCTGGGGTGGCCTTTGGAAAGCTTTTCCAAACAATACTTCATGGCGCCAAAACCCTACAGGTCAGCGAAAGCTTCGACAAGGCCCTAGGCATGGTTTTGGGTTCACGGCTTTCGGCGGAATCATACATACTCAACTCTGTCAACCCATGGCGTATCGAAGGGCAGAAAACCCTCGCATTCGAGCTATGGGAAGAGCTCAAAACCACCGACTATCTTGTAAGCATACCCGTGGGAAACTGCGGCAACATCTCAGCCCTTTGGAAAGGGTTTAAAGAACTACATACGCTGGACTTGATAAGACAGTTTCCACGCTTGATAGCCGTCCAGGCCGAGGGTGCGTCACCGTTCGTTGACATGGTCAACCGCGGCGACGACAAGCTTATACCTGTTGAAAACCCTTCGACGATAGCCTCGGCGATAAGGATTGGCAAGCCCGTGAACTGGATGAAGGCTTTAAAAGCCGTCAGAGAGTCTGAAGGCTTAGCTGAGAAGGTTAGCGACGAGCTTATCCTCGAAGCACAGCGTGTGTTGGCTTCAGAAGTAGGCATAGGCGTAGAACCAGCTTCAGCAGCCTCTTTAGCCGGAGTTAAAAGGCTGGCTGAGAAAGGGATGATCGACAAAAACTCAACAATAGTCTGCATAGCAACCGGACACGCCCTCAAAGACCCGAACACCGAAATTATCTCGAAACAGATGTATCCTGATTTGATGGCTGACGAAGTTTCCAAACTTTTTGCCGTACGATGAACAAACGTTTCAGCCGCTGAAATTGGATTTAACTGCGTACCTGCATTTCGGATGTATAGGTAGAATTTGCTGAAAAACACTTTAAGCAGGGTTTTCTTTCTACGTGTTGGAGATGCTCAGGGTTGACCTGCTCAGCAAGCGGTTTGGAAGCTTGACCGCAGTGGATTCGTGCAGCTTCTCGGTTAACCAAGGCGAGATAGTGGGTGTAATGGGGCCCAACGGGGCTGGAAAGACAACGCTGCTAAACCTGATCTCAGGATTTTACAAACCCGATTCAGGAGAGATATGGTTTAACGGTAGGAGGATTGACGGCCTTCCCCCATACAAGATAGCTAAGCTTGGTATAGGGAGGACTTTCCAGGTCAGCCGTGTGTTTCCAACGCTTTCAGTAATTGAAAACGTGCGTATCGGCGTGGAAGCCAAGTTCAACGACACATGGAGGGACAGAGCTTTCAAAGCTCTAGAACTCGTTGGTCTGGAAAAAATGGTAGATAGGCTTGCCGGCCAGCTTTCAGGAGGTCAGCTAAAACTCCTCGAGTTCGCCACTGTGGCGGCGGGCGACCCGACACTCTACTTACTAGACGAGCCCTTTGCCGCACTACATCCATCGATGAGGGAAAGGCTAAGTGAGATAGTGTTGGACCTTTCAAAGGCTGGGAAGTCCTTTGTCATAGTTAGCCATGAAATACCGTCGTTGATGAGCATTGCCCAACGAGTTATCGTGATGAACTTAGGCAAAATAATTTCGGAGGGCAGCCCAGAAGAAGTCAGGAGAGATGTTAAAGTCATTGAAGCTTATTTAGGTGGTGTGAGTGGAGCTTAGGACTGAGCGTCTTTCTTCGGGATATGGTGACAGACCCGTAATCCGCGATGTAGACATTCGTGTTAGTGAGGGCTGTGTTACGGCGCTTTTCGGCCCAAATGGTGCTGGAAAATCTACACTGCTTAAAACAATTTTCGGCATGCTGCCCCCCTTGTCCGGCAGGGTTCTCCTCGACGGTGACGACGTAACAGGATTGGAGCCTGCAGAAATGCTCAAGAGAGGAGTCGCATACGTGCCTCAGGAGAGGAGTATTTTCCCGGACCTTACTGTCGAGGAAAACTTGAAGATGGCAGGCTGGCTGATAAGAGGCAACAGGAGTCTTCTTAGAAAAAGGATCGAAGAAATCTTCACCTTGTTCCCTGTGCTAGAGAAGATGCGGACGAAAAAGTCAATTCTGCTAAGCGGCGGACAGCAAAGAATGCTTGAGGTTGCTCGCGCTCTCATGCTTGCTCCCCAGATCATCGTGATGGACGAACCGTCGGCTGGACTTGCGCCCAACGTTCTCTTCGAACTTTTGTCTATGGTCTCAGGTCTTAAGAACGCCGGAAAAACAATCTTCATCGTGGACCAGAACATTAGGGAAGCCGTCAAGATAGCCGACTATGTTTATGTGCTTGAAAGAGGGGAGGTCACGTTCGAGGGCGGAGTAAACACGTTCATGAAGTCGATGGAAGACTTGGTCAGGTCCTGGCTAAAGTTTTAGCTTTCGCTGTTGACGATGGTGCTAGCATGTATATTATTCCCGATGGTTTCAGCAGTGAGACCAAGATCAACGCAATGCCGGCCAGCATAAGATCTAACCCTCCAAACCTTCCGAAAAATATCCTCATGTATTCTATTATTGGCTGCATGATGAACGCGCCTAAAACCGGCCCGATGAATGTGCCCAAACCGCCTATTACAGTCAGCAAAACTATTTGAACTGAGAATGGTACCCCAAGAACTACGGTCGGCTCTACGTAAAGGACATACTGTGCATAGAATGTCCCCCCTATGCTTGTCATGGCCGCGCTGATGACGAAGGCCAACACTTTATGGGCCAGCGTGTTAACACCGAGGCATGCAGCCTTCTCCTCGTCATCCTTTATGGCCATCAAACGAAGACCGAGGCTGGAGGTGTGTATGAGACGAAAAACAGCTAACCCAAACACTAACAGCATTAATGCGATGTAGTAGTAAGCGGCTCGCCATGTGTGAAACTGGAAATCTATCAACGAGTCTTCTTCGGTCAGGGGGATGGGTAAACCACGTGCACCGCCTAAGGCTTCCGTGTTCATCACTATGTTCCGCAATATTTCTGCAAACGCTATGGTGGCGAGGAAAAAGAAATGACCTTTAATTCCAAACCTGAACGTAAGATACCCGAAGACAGCAGCCGCTATCGCGCTCATAACGGCGCCTACAAGCATACCCGCCCACGGCGTGAGACGCATAGTAATGTACAGCATTGAGGACGTGTAGGCACCTATGCCAAAAAAGGCGGAATGACCGAACGAGCCTGCCCCCGTGAGACCGCCTAAAATGTTCCAAGCGACACCTAGGTATGCCATGAGAACAGTAAATGTGAGGACGTTCTGATGGTAGACAGGCAGTAGAGGCGGTGCTACCAGTAGGAACACTACGGCCAAACCAGCTAGAAGCCTCACCGTGTTCAACGCTAGAACCTCCTAGCCCTAGCGAACATTCCCCACGGCCTGAAAAGCAGAACGATGATGAAAAGCGCCAGCGCTATAGCTTCCTTTAGGGAAGGGCTTAGGAGAAAGGCACCTAAGCTTTCGGCAACCGCTATTATCAGCCCCCCGACGAATGCTCCAAAAACGTTTCCCATACCGCCCAAAACCACTATTATGAACGCCCTCAGGATGAAAATCTCACCAACTGTTGGATGTATCCAAAAGATTGTGGCTGTGAACGTACCAGCCACCGCTGCCAGACCAGCGGCTAAGGCGAAGGAAAGTCCATGTATCCTGTCTACCGGAATGCCTAGCAGAAATGCAGCCCACCTGTTTTGACCTGTAGCCCTGATGGCGGTCCCTGTGAAAGTATATTTCAGAAACATATAGAGTAAGGCTACTGAAATTATGCTAGCTGCTGCCGCTAAGATGCTGGCAAGGCTAACCCTGACGTAACCTATCTGAACTACTGTTTCAAGTATCGGCACACTAATAATCTTAAAGTCTGCCCCGAAGGTGAGAAGCGCGGCGTTCTGTAGGAAGAGTAGAAGTCCGAATGTGATACAGGACTGAATTAATAGAGGTGAGTTGAGCGTTGGCCTGATTAGCAACCTCTGAACAGCAAGCCCTATTGCCATCGCCACGGGTACCGAGCCAAGGAGAGAGGCTATTGGGTCGATGTTGTAGTACGTGTTGAGCAAATATGCGATGTACATTGAAAGCATCACAAACTCTCCGTGAGCAAAATTGATTGTCTCCATCACGCCGTAGATTAAGTTTAGTCCTACTGCCACCAGCCCATAAACCGCTCCCAGCAGCAGTCCAGAAACGATTGACTGAAAAAAAGAGTTGGGGTCTATCAAGATTTTATGGCCAGCCTGGGAACGGCACCCCTTCAGGCTTTACGGTGGCGACGCTCCAGGGCCAGACCGTTCTGTATTTGCCTTTTTGCAGCTGTACGACGAGACCTGTTGCGAGAATGTTCTGCCCTTTCTCGTCAAACTTGATCCCTGCCCATGGCATTGGTGTCTTTTCCTCGCTCCAGTTGGTCTCTACAAGCGCTTTTCTGATGTTTTCAGGGTCGATCGAGCCGGCTCTTTCTAGCACATCAACTACGAGAAGGGCTGCGGTGTATGCTCTCGCAATCGTCCCGTCCATGTCCTTTCCGTAAGCCGCTTTGAACTTATCGTTAGCCTCTTTGATCGCGGGTTTTTTCTCTCCTAAGTCCCAGTTGAACACCTCTCTGCTGAAGAAATATTCAGAGTCTTTTCCAACCGAGTTCAGGTAGTCAGAGTGAATGTGTCCAGCGTCGTTGGCTATGAACACTTTAGGGGCGACACCCAATTCTTTAAGCTTTTTCGTGTACAGTATTGCATCCGTCACGTAGCTCGCGAACAGAACGATGTCAGGCTTAGCTGTTCTAATCTTCTGCACTTCGGCTGAAACATCTGTCGTTCTGCTCGGATACTGGAGGTCAAGCGCTATCTCCAAGCCGTACTTTGCTGCATTTTCTTTCACTATCCTACCGGTATCCTGCCCCCATAGAGTGTTCTCATAAACTACGGCGATTGTCTTAAGCGGAATACCCTGCTTATCCCTAAGGTCTCTCAGGAACTCCAGCATGCCAACGACAAGAAGGCCGTCGTGAGGTGTTGTCCTGAAAAACCACTTAAATCCTCTTTCAGTAAGTGCCGGTGATGTAGAATCAGGGTTTACAAAGGGGATTTTATATCGTTCGGCGACCGCGCTGGCTGTTTCCGTAACAGCACTTTGATAAGCTCCGATAACCAATGCGACCTTCTCCACTGTGATAAGCCTCTCGGTTTCGTCAGCTCCAACTCGTGGGTCTCCTTTAGTATCTCCAGGAACCAGCTCAAGCTTTGCACCGCCAAGCGACTTTATTCCGCCTTTCGAGTTGACCTCGTCAAACACAAGCTTAATCGCGTTGATCTGATCTTTTCCTATTGGCGCCAACGAGCCGGTGAGCGGATAGACGGCACCGATCTTAACCACCTCTACCTTAGGCCGGCTTGGTGTTGTGAGCATGTATGCGGAGAGGGTGGCTAGCACAACCACAACAACCACGGCGGCGACAATAACTCGTCTGCTCAAGATTGCCATGTTAACAGGGCTGAGAGCGGGAATATATACTTAAAATGATGAACTACGTGTTTACATGAAATCACTGAGTCTTTAAATCGAGCCGTGAAATTTAACGTTCAGGTGAAAAAATCTTGGTTCCGCAGCTGGAGAAAACAGCCCCAAACATCTGGCGGATACCTCAAACCTACCGGAGAGACATGAAGGTTCCGGTCGTGGTTTATGCATCGGAAAAGCTTTTGGAGAAGATGAAGACAGACCGGACTCTTGAGCAGGCGGTCAACGTCGCAAGCCTTCCAGGCATAGTGAAACATGCAATCGTCCTGCCAGACGCTCATGAGGGGTACGGCTTCCCAATAGGAGGCGTAGCAGCCATGGACGCCACCGAAGGAGTCATATCACCCGGTGGAGTCGGCTACGATATCAACTGCGGCGTGAGGTTAATGGTTACGAACCTTACGCTCAACGAGGTGAAGCCCAAGATAGTGGAGCTTGTCAACACTGTTTTTAGGAATGTTCCAGCAGGGCTTGGTTCCAGGCGGAAAGACTTCGTCGTAACACACTCCGACCTCGACAGAGTGGCTCTCGAGGGTGCCCGTTACGTCATTGAAAAATATGGTCTGGGTTGGAGCGATGATTTTAAGAGGATGGAGGAGGAGGGACGGTATCCCAGCTACAAGGCTGGAAACATACCCGACCCAGACCCGGGGGTTGTGTCAAAAGAGGCGAAAGCCCGCGGCGAATCCCAGATAGGAACACTCGGAAGCGGCAACCATTTCCTCGAAATACAGCGTGTAGACAGAATCTTCGACCCCAAAGCCGCCAAGGCTATGGGCATCTTTCAGGAGGGGCAGATAACCGTTCTAATTCACTGCGGAAGCCGTGGCTACGGTCATCAGATTTGCAGCGATTACCTAAGGGTGATGGAGAGAGCCGTGGCCAAGTATGGTTTAAGTCTCCCCGACAGAGAGCTGGCCTGCACTCCAGCAAACAGCCCGGAAGCTAACCAATACCTCAAAGCCTTCGGATGTGCTGTAAACTTTGCCTTCGCCAACAGACAAGCCATAAGCCACTGGGTCAGACAGAGCTTCGAACAAGTCTTCAGAAAAAAGGCTGACGACATGGGGATGCAGATAGTTTACGATGTCTGCCACAACATCGTCAAGCTTGAGAAGCATAAAGTCGACGGCAGCGACCGCGATGTTTTCGTCCACCGGAAAGGCGCCACCAGGAGCTTTCCAGCAGGCCATACGTTAATACCGGAGGTTTACAGAGAGGTTGGCCAGCCCGTTCTCATCCCAGGCTCTATGGGTACAGCGAGCTGGGTTTTGCTGGGCAGCGAGAAGGCGATGAGCCTCAGCTTCGGCAGCACCGCCCACGGAGCAGGCAGGGAGATGAGCAGAAGCGGCGCCAAACGACGTTACAGAGGAGACCAGGTTTTGAGGGAGCTTGAAAGCAGGGGCATATACGTCAAGGGCGACAGCATGGAGACGGTCGTCGAAGAGGTTGACGCCGCATACAAGTCTGTCGACGAGGTTGTCGAAGTAAGCCATCAGGTCGGGATAGGGACTAAAGTTGCCCGCCTCGTGCCGATAGGCGTTGTCAAAGGGTAAGCCTTCCGTCAACCCTCATCGAAACCTTCAGCATCTTCTCAAGCAGCGCCAGCCTCTCCTCATGCGATAGCAAGGCTGACATCAGAAAAACATCAAAAGCATCGCGGGTTGGATACATGCTGCCGGCGTGGACGTACCGGTATGAATAGTCCACCAGACGGTCAAAAGACTCCCTCTCATCCTTGAGCAACGCCCTCCTAAAAGAAGCCCATTCAGCTATCTCCGCTTCAAGCCTCTGCCTGTAAGTCATGGCTGTCCTTCCCAAACCACAGTCCAGAACGCCTATGTCGTTGATAAGTTGAGAGAGTAGCCTGAAAATGCGTTAAACCCTGTTGACCACGTAAATCGTGTAAACAGACTCGCCCTCAGATGAAACGGCCACACGGACTGATGAGTATCCGCTGAGCATGGTTTCATTCACGCCAGAGGGTTCAACGGTCAAAGACCCAGCCTTCCTCCAAACCGACGCATCAGACGTGTCTGCAACGGGGCAGAGGGTTGTGTAGAAATCTACGCGCAGCCTGTTGGGGCCGTGGTTGACTGCTTGGAAAGCTGTTTCACGCCATTCACCCGTCTCAACCGGCGGGTCCAAAAACTCGGGGACGCTCGACGACTTTCTCTGCCAAGCCAGCAGCCAGTACAGCGACGTCTTAGCCGGCGGCTCCTCCAGCTCGTAAACGGTCGAGTAGCCGGCGCCATCCCAGTCGATGATTCCGAGGAATCCGTGCGGTGTGTGAAAGACGTGTGTTGTCTCGTAAAGCCCTAGCGAAGAAGGCCTGTAAATCTCTCTGTCGCCCGTTGTGCTTAAGGGCTTCATGACACCCCATCTGGGTCTGCAGTCCCTGTCCACTGCGACGAAGCCGCCGCCCGCCTCATGGTTGAAGACTGTGACGTTGCCGCCGAGCTCTGCGAGGCCAAGCCGTAGGGCTGCGTGAGGCTTGAGAGTGAAAAAACAGTTTTTAGAGCCCTTGGGCGGGGGACACGACCAGACTATGGCCGCTCTATCCTCAGAGATTTCATAGACGCCCCTGACCCTCTGGTTGACTGCGGCTAACACTTCGCCTCCGTAGCTGTTGCCGTGAACGCCGCTGGCAACGTTTCCATAAATCCTTGAAAGCTTTGCAAGTCCCTTGCCGAGGTTGAGGCTCCAGACAGCCTTCCCCTCATGGTTTATCCGTCGGAGATAACCGTTCCCATAGTCGGTCGTCAGCATGTCCTGAAAATCTTTCGTCGGCATGAAGTCGTGGGACCACACGGCGTCTGAAGGCCTGTAGCTCCAGCGGACAACTTTCCTAACCCTGTCGACGACGATGAACCTGTTGTCCCGGTCTGCGCAAAGCACGTCACCCGGCCTTGCGTTAAACCCAGCTATCTTCTCAACAGCCATGCGTGCTATGTGGGGGTTTGCCTTAATGCCAGTTCCCGGAACCTTAAACTCCCAGATAATCTTCCGTTTACTCGGGTTGTAGATGAACGCCGACCTGCGGCTGTGCGGGTCGGCCATGACAACCACCTCTTCCCCTGTCACCGGGTCTTCAACATATTCGGCGTAATGCGGCGTGTAACCTTGTTTTCTGAAAAGTATACGTGCCTCCGCACCCGCTACAGAAACCATAGCGTTTCTGTTAAAGCATCCTGTTCAAAAATGTGTCGCTTCACGGATTTATTTCGGCGTGCATATACGTATGCGGCTTTGCTCGGCAGAGGCCGTCAATTATACCGTGAGCTTGTTTCGATAGCTTTGAGCGAGGGTTTTCAAATCACCGAAAAGGCTTTGAAGCTTCTCGAAGAAAGCGAAACTCCAGTCGAAGACCTTGTCAGAACAATCGACTACATAAAAAGCAGCAACCCCGACCTGATAGTGATAGACGTAGACCATGTGGTGAAAACTCTCGCCGCAGTGGAAAAAACCCAGAACAACATACAGGTTGTTGAAGAAACGCCAGCGTTCTACAAACCAAACCTCGCCATCCAAAACTCGGCTGACGAGAACGAGAAGATAGAAGGAAGCATAGAGGAATTCCGACATTATTTTCAAAGCAGATACTACTCGTTGAGAAAGGTTTTGGAGAGGCGGAGAGTCAACTTCATTCCCATCTCGGAAGCAGCTTCAGTCAAGGATGGGGAGGAAGCTTACTTGGTTGCCATGGTTCAGGGTAGGCAGGAGCGTAAAAACTCCGTGGCGATAGAGGTTGACGACCCTTCGGGCGTTCTCACGGTAATAGTGCCGAAGAAGAATCAACAGCTTTTTGAGCAGGCAGGCGACTTGTTGCAAGATGTAGTCGTAGGCTTGAAGGTGATGAGAGCAGGCGACCTGTATGTCTTGAGGGAGCTGCTGTATCCAGATGTCGAGGATATGAGCCACAAAACCCTTCCAACAATGCCAGAAGCCTATGTCTGCCTCATCTCAGACTTGCACGTCGGAAGCAGACATTTCAGAAAAGACTTTTTCGAAAAATTTCTTGACTGGCTGAGCCGGGGCAGAGACGGTGTTGTTAAACGTATTTCACACATAGTTGTGGACGGCGACTTGGTGGACGGGGTTGGAGTCTATCCAGGGCAGGAGAACGACCTACTCGTGAAGAACGTTGAAGACCAGCTGAGACAGGCTGCTGACTTGCTGGCCGAGATACCTGAGAGAATCGAAATAGTTTTCAGCCCGGGCAACCATGAGCCTGTGAGAAAAGCGTTACCGCAGCCTCCTCTCCAACCAAGATACCGTGACATAATCAACGTGAGAAGAAAGGTTACATTGGTGTCAAACCCATCCACACTTGTTTTCGACAGCAGGAAGGTTTTAGTCTACCACGGTCAAGGACTTGACGAGCTGGTTCAATCTCTTCCCGAAGTCTCATACAGCAACCTCAACGAGACAGCCCCCAAAGTTATCGCATCAATGCTCAGGTTCAGACATCTCGCACCTGTTTATGGAGAAAACACCCAGCTGATGCCCACTAGGGAGGACAGGCTCGTAATCTCTGAGCAGCCGAACCTGCTGCAGACGGGCCATATCCACGTAACGGTAAACACCAGCCACCGAGGCGTCCTACTTGTCAACGCGGGAGCCTGGCAGGACCAGACCAGTTATCAGAAGTCGATGGGCCTTGAGCCGATGGTGGGCTACGCAGCGCTGCTAAACCTCTCCACCATGACCGTCCAGCTAAAATACTTCGGGTCCTAAGCCGCCCGTGCTATAGCCTGCCAGAACATAATTCCTTCCTTCAAAAACACAGGCTTGAAAGATGCTTGCTTGAGGAGATTTATAACTTCCATTGGGTTTGTCCCGTGGCCGAAGAAGCGCGAGGCCACTGTGTCGAAAACCATGAGCAACCCATCATCCTTCAGCCTTCTCCTAACCTGGTGAAAAGCCAGACGTATGTCTTCTAAGTGGTGAAGGCTGAGCATGAAAACGGCTCTGTCCACCGATTGTATAGGGACGCCGTTCAGGTCTTCCGCCCTCGTCTTGACTGTGACAATGTTTTCCATCCCCAGCAGCGCAGCCCTTCTTTCAACTTCCCGGAGGTAGTCATCTTTCACGTCGACGGCATAGACGACGCCATGCTCTCCGACGACGGAAGCAGCCGGAAGCGACAGGAACCCTCTCCCACATCCGATGTCTAGGAAGACATGGCCGCTGGATAGTTCGATGCTGGCCAAAAGTTTGTAAGGGTTTTGAAAAAGCCGTCGGAGACGTGAGCCGACGGCAATTCGTTCAAGCTTTGTCAACTTCTATTCCTGCTGGAGAAGAGGAACGATTTTCTGATAGAAGTCGAGGCTTTCCGGGTTCATCAACGCATCCCTGTTGGGCGCCGTCTTGCCGTTGATAATGTTCGACACAGCTATTTCCACCTTCTTCATGTTATACGTGTAGGGAATGTCAGGTGCTTCAAGTATGATGGCTGGAACGTGTCGCGGCGAGGCTCTCTCCCTGAGCTCTTTCTTCAACCTTTCCTTCAACTCTTCAGTCAACTCATAACCCTCCGCCATTTTGACGAAGAGAATAATCCTCTGGTCGCCTTTCCAGTTCTGGCCCACGGCGATGCTGTCCGCAATCTCTTTAAAGCTCTCGACTATGCTGTAGATTTCAGCCGTTCCTATCCTGACGCCCGACGGCTTCAGAACGGCGTCAGACCTACCTAAGAAAGTGATGCCTCCGGTGTCGCTGTGGAATATTATAAAGTCGCCGTGCCTCCACACTCGTTTATGGGTGTAGAACCTGAAGTAAGAGTCTAGGTATTTTTCGTTCCCCGGGTCGTTCAGGAAGTAAAGCGGCATTGAAGGCGCCGGCGCTTCGCAAACAAGCTCTCCCGTTTTATCGTATACAGGCTCACCGTTCTCGTCGTAGCATTTTATCTTCATTCCAAGCGCCGGCGACTGCAGCTGGCCAGCGTACACGGGAAGGGTTGGACTGCCGATAGCGAAACATCCGTTGATGTCTGTTCCTCCGGATATGGAGTTGAAGTGATGGTCTTTCTTTATTTCCCGGTATACCCATTCGAAACCGTCGGCGGACAACGGTGAACCTGTCTGAGATATTTCACGAAGCGATGAGAGGTCGAAACTATTCCGAGGCGAGGCGTTGACGCTTCTCAGATAGTTGATGTAGCTCGCGCTGCAGCCGAAGAACGTGACCTGATGCTCGTCAACAAGCCGCCACATGGTTTTCCAGTCTGGATAGTTTGGGTCGCCGTCATAAAGGAGTATGGTTGAGCCGACTGCCAGAGAAGTCATCATCCAATTCCACATCATCCAGCTCGGCGATGTAATGTATGTTACCACGTCTTCCGGCTTGATGTCGCTGTGGATGACAAGGTCTTTCAACTGGTTGGCAAGTATTCCTGCGACTGACTGAACCATGCACTTTGGCTTGCCCGTCGTCCCTGAAGAAAACATTATGTAAACCGGCGTCGACGAGTCGACCTGCTCGAAGATGAAATCATTCCCTCCGCTGATAAAATCCTCGTAGGATACGGCTTTGTCGATAAAATCTATTTTGGGTCTGTCGCGGAGATATGGGACGACGATGACACTCTTTATTGACGGGATTCTCTTCACTATTTTCGCCACCCTCTCTAAGATGTCGAAGCTTTTCCCTCTGTAGTAGTAGCCGTCGACGGTGAACATAACTTTAGGGCTGACTTGCTCAAACCTGTCGACAGCTGCGTCGACTCCAATCTCGGTGCCGGCGGAAGACCATGCGGCTCCAACGGAAGTAGCAGCAAGCATGGCTAAGCATGTTTCGGCGGTGTTTGGCATGTAGCCAACGACCCTGTCACCCACGCCGACACCCACCTCCCGTAAACCACCTGCGATGCCAGCAGCCTTACGATAGACCTGCCGGTACGACAGCTTTCTGAGAAAGCCGTCTTCTCTGACAGCGATTAGGGCAGTTTTGTCATCCCTTCTCTTGAGAAGGTTTTCGGCAAAATTGAGTCTTGCACCGATAAACCATGAGGCCCCTGGAAACTTGCTTAGGTCGTCAACAACGATGCTGTAGTGCTTCGAGGCTTTTATTCCTACAAAGCTCCAGACCGCATCCCAGAAAGATGGGATGTTTTCTACAGACCACTCGTACAGCTGGAAGTAAGCTTTGGGCCTGTAAGGGTCTATCTCAAGCCCGTTCCTCTCATTTGCATACTCGATGAAGCGTGTTATGTTGGCTTTTTCGACAACATCGTCGGAAGGCTTCCAGAGGAGCAATCCAGAGAAAATTATAAGAACGCCGGATAATATATTGTTTCGATGTACTGTTTAAAAAGCATGCCAAACCATCTAACACAGCCATGCTGGAGCTGGACCCCACGCTCTCAATAATGCTGATCGCCTTAGCATTCCTCTTTTTCTTTACTACGGGGACGGTAGCCAGCAGAAGACGTGTCGCACATCTTTTCAAAGCTGTTATGGAAGCTGTTTCAGCAGCGGGTGGAAAAGTTGTCGACGGGAGAAGGGGAACCACGACCGCGGTTCTCTCATGCAGACATATGGGTGAGCTGGCTGAGTTCTCAGTAGTTATCGGAGTCCAGTCTTGGTCAAACCCTTTGTCATACCTTGTTTCAAAGCTGATGGGGAGAAGCGACCTAGCTATCCTAAGGGCTAGAACAAGAAAAACCCCTACGGCGTCGCTGACATTCGTAAAAAAGGGCACGCAAGCCGAACGCTATGCGTCTAGATGGGGTAATAAGATTACCGAGGTCGACGATTATTTGATAGTATCAGACGAGGAAGAGGTCCCGCAGGAAAAAGTCTCCACATTAATTGAAAGGATAAAGGGGTTGCAAAACGTTTTACTGCTTTCCGTTGGTAAGAGACTGCCTAACCTTCAGGTTTACTTTACGCCCGGGGATGCTGATGGGATAAAAGAATTGCTGTGCGTTCTAGAAAAGCTTATATAAGTTATATCTTCTATTTTTCTCGAAAAATGGTTCTAGATACCCCTCTAGGTTTTACGGCGATAGGTCTTGTGGTATTTCTTGCCGCATACTCTGTCTACAGCAAAATTGTCGACCGCAAGATCTGGAGCCCTGACCGAGCTAGGCCTACCCCGGCCCACATGTACGCCGACGGCGTCGAGTTCTTCCCAGTTGGACGGTTTGTCCTATACGGCTTTCAATGGAACAGCATCGCGGCGTTGGGTCCTATAATAGGCCCCGGTACCGCTGCGCTTGCTTTTGGATGGCTTCCAGCTTTCCTCTGGATAGTGTTCGCCGCTCTGTTCATCGGATGGGTTCAGGACTACAGTGCGATGTTCCTGTCTGTAAGGAAGGAGGGAAGATCGTTTGGACCTATGGCCTATGAGCTGTTGGGCCCGACCGCACGTAAGCTTCTCCTCGGCTTCCTGCTCTTCTACCTTCTGCTGATAAACGCCGCCTTCCTGTTCGTGGTCGCAACCGTCATGAACGCTTTCCCAGGCTCGTTCTGGTCGCTGCTGGTGCTGGTGATAGCTGCTGTCATAACAGGCCATCTGCTGTTTAAAGTGAAGATGAGCGTAGCCCCTGTCACTGTCCTTGCCGTTATTCTACAAGCTATCGGAATAGCTTTGGGTGCGACGGTTCTCGCCAACGTTCCACCTCCAGGAACTTTCGTCTTCACACCGCCGCCGCCTGGTGTCACACCCGCCGCCAACCCATACACCTACTGGCTGGTTCCATTGGTGGCCATACTGATTCTCGGCTCCCTCCTGCCTATGCCCAAGCTCATAACACCCATGAACTACATAGCCTACTACTCGCTGATAC
>Ga0209289_100226_pt1 | contig 33227 bp, 31 predicted proteins | sample GXS110809BmetaG_FD_184121 | JGI IMG/M metagenome (GOLD analysis project Ga0209289, IMG submission 184121) | Hot spring microbial communities from Gongxiaoshe hot spring, China to study Microbial Dark Matter (Phase II) - GXS 110809B (SPAdes)... ...
GGCTTGAACTGGTTTTAGAAAAGATAGAAAACTTCGTAAAATCTAACTGAAACTCACCCTCTTTTATCTCCCCTCTCTACGAAGTAGAGAGGGGTCAGGGGGTGAGTAAAATCAAACTCACCCCTTCATCTTCCCCCTCTTTACGAAGTAGAGAGGGGGTCAGGGGGTGAGTAAAGTTAAACTCACCCCTTTCACCTTCCCCCTCTCTACAAATGTAGAGAGGGGGTTAGGGGGTGAGTAAGAACACAGCAAAACTCGCCCTCTTATTCCCCCTCTCTACAAATGTAGAGAGGGGGTTAGGGGGTGAGTAAACCAAAACAAAATTCCTCAAAACTATGTCCCTTGAAATTACATACAAAGACTTGCTTTCAATCCAGCAAGCGCGAGAACTCATAGCAAAAGCAAAAGAAGCTTTCCTTGAATACAAAAATTATTCACAAGAACAAGTTGACAAAATAGTTCGTGCAATGTTTGAATCTGGATACGAAGCCTCAGAACGACTTGCAAAACTTGCTGTTGAAGAAACGGGAATTGGAAAATGGGAGGATAAAAAATTAAAAAATGAATTCGCCACAAAATTTACATACGAATCAATCAAAAATTTAAAAACCGTCGGTGTTATAAATTACGACAAATCAAAGCGAGTTGTTGAAATTGCTGAGCCAATGGGTGTAATATCTGCACTTATTCCAACGACAAATCCAACTTCAACCGCGATGTTTAAAGCTTTAATTTGTGCAAAGACGAGAAACGCGCTTGTCGTAAGCCCACATCCAAGAGCTGTAAAATCCACCTACGAAGCAATCCAAATAATGCAAACAGCAGCTGAAAAAGCTGGGGCACCGAGAAACTTATTCCAATGTATGACAGAAGTTACAATTGAAGGAACAATGGAGCTCCTAAAACATCGGGATGTATCTTTAATCCTTGCAACCGGTAGCACTCAAATGGTCAAAATGGTCTATAGCATTGGGAAACCAGCATACGGAGTAGGTTCTGGAAATGTCCCCGCTTTCATTGAAAGGACCGCGAATATAAAAAAAGCAGTTGCAGATATAATCTTTGGCAAAACATTTGACTATGGAACACTTTGTTCTGCTGAAAATGCCGTTGTTTGCGATTCACCGATAAGAGAACAGGTGATTTACGAATTCAAAAAACGAGGTGCTCACTTTTGCAATCCTGATGAGAAAGAAAAACTTGAGAAAATAATTCTCACCCCCCAAGGCGGAATAAATCCAGAAATTGTCGGAAAACCAGCAGCCTACATCGCACAAAAAGCAGGTTTTTCCGTCCCCGAACAAACAACCGTGTTAATAGCTGAACTTGAAGGTGTGGGAAAACAATATCCGCTCTCCGTTGAAAAACTCTCACCAATCCTCGCCTTCTATACAGTTGACGGATGGAGAGAAGGCTGTCATAAATGTATTGAACTACTTGAATTCGGAGGGCTTGGACACACAATGGTCATACACTCAAGCGACCCCGACATAATTACGAAATTTGCCCTTGAAAAACCCGCTTTCAGAGTCCTCGTGAATACAGTTGCTGCACTTGGAGCTGTCGGCTATACAACAGGTCTTGACCCATCAATGACACTTGGACCAGGAACACTTGGACATTCAATTATTTCGGAAAATGTCACTGCAAGACATCTAATCCAAATAAAACGATTAGCCTATGAGCTACTCCCTCTGCACGATATTGAAGGCAACAGAATCCAAATCTCCGATGCAAAAAGATTTCATACATCTACCACCGAAACAAAAGATATAAAAAGCATACTTGAAGAAATTGAAGAAAGAATACGATTAAAAGCTGGGAACCCACCTGTTTCAACTGGGACGAAATTAGAATCAACCACTGATGAAAGAAAAACCAAAATCTATGGCTCTGGTATAACCGAGGAAGAAATTGAAAAAATAATCAGGGACTTTCAATCAAAATATCCCGGCAGGTGAAAATGAAATACAACTCACCTGAATTAATCTTTCTTAACGGGAAAAAACTAAATCAAAAATTTTATCTTCAGCCCACGCTCAAAATTGCACGTGAACTCCTCGGTAAAATCATCGTAAGACGACTTGAAGATAAAATTTTAGCAGGAAAAATTGTTGAAACCGAAGCTTATATAGGTGAAGATGACCCAGCCTGCCACGCTTACGGTGGTATAACCCCGAGAAACAAAGTAATGTATCTTTCAGGCGGACACGCTTATGTTTATTTCACCTACGGGATGCATTATTGTTTTAATGTTGTCACTGAGAAAGAAGGTTTTCCAGCAGCTGTTTTAATTCGTGCGGTAGAACCAATTATGGGTATTGAATTGATGAAAAAATTCCGCAATACAAACGACATCAATAACTTAACAAATGGACCTGCAAAGTTCTGTCAGGCATTTCAAATTGATAAACGCCTCAATGGAGCATCTTTACTTGAAGATGAAATTTTTATAATTGAACCAACTAATACTGAAACATTTAAAATTGTAAGAACACCAAGAATCGGAATTAAACAGGGTCTTGATAAAAAATGGAGATTTTTTATACTTGGAAATCCATTCGTCTCAAAAACAAAGCCAACCCCTAAGCCTTAAAAATTTAAAAATAAAACCACATTTAAAAGTATGCCCAATAAAGTCTTACTTGAAACAAGATTTAACAATAAAACAATCCGAATTGTTCATGGCGACATAACAGAAGAAAATGTTGATGCAATCGTAAATGCAGCAAATGAATATCTCAAACACGGTGGTGGCGTTGCAGGTGCAATTGTTAGGAAAGGTGGATATGTAATACAAGAAGAAAGCGATAAAATTGGCTATGTCCCAACTGGAAGTGCAGCTATCACTGGTGCCGGGAAATTGCCAGCCAAATTTGTAATCCACGCAGTTGGACCTGTATGGAAAGACGGAAAAAGCGGTGAAGATGAAAAACTTGAAAGCGCTGTTTTTTCAAGTTTGAAAATAGCCGATGAAAAGAAGTTGAAATCTATCTCCTTTCCTGCAATAAGTGCTGGGATATTTGGCTTCCCAAAAGAAAGATGCGCTAAAATTTTGATTGAAACAGCCGTGAAATTTCTTGAACAAAATCCTAACACGACAATTGAAGAAATAAGATTCTGCCTTTTTGACGAACCAACTTTAAACGCGTTTGTAAATGAATTCAGCGCCCGATTCCCCGAATCCAAAAAACTTACTTGAAAACAAATCTTAAAACAAAACCATGAAAAAAGATTACACAATACTTGTGACAAGACAGATACCGGAGGCGGGGCTTGAAATCCTTAAGAAAAATTTCAAAAATGTGATTGTAAATACAAAGAACAGAAACCTAACACACAATGAACTAATCAAAAAAGTCAAAGGTGTTGACGCGATTTTATGTCTTTTGAGCGATAAAATAGATTCAGAGGTGATCTCAAATATGGACAGATGCAAAGTAATATCAAATTACGCAGTTGGTTTCAATAATATTGATATTAACGAAGCAACAAAACACGGAATTATAGTCACGAATACCCCTGGGGTTTTAACAGATGCAACAGCAGATTTAACTTGGGCATTGATACTTGCAGTGACGCGGAGAATAGTTGAAGCAGATAAATTTCTGAGAAAAGGGAAATTTAAAGGTTGGGCACCTACGCTTTTGCTTGGGACTGAACTTGCTGGAAAAACACTTGGAATAATTGGAGCTGGCAGAATTGGAACAGCAGTTGGTTTAAGAGCGAAAGGATTTAAAATGAAAGTTTTATACTTTAACACAAACAGAAACGAAACACTTGAAGAGGAAGTTGGTGCCAAAAAAGTTTCGTTTGAAACACTTCTCAAAAATTCAGATATAATCACAATTCATGTTCCGCTAACTCCAAAAACTAAACATTTAATTGGAGAAAAAGAGATAAAACTAATGAAAAAAACAGCTTACCTAATAAACACATCCCGAGGTGAGGTTATTGATGAAAAAGCATTGATACAGGCACTTAAAAGTGGAAGAATTGCTGGAGCTGGACTTGATGTTTTTGAGCAAGAACCTTTTGTTCCAAAAGAATTAATTGAACTTGACAATGTTGTTTTAACCCCTCATATAGGAAGCGCAACCGTTGAAGCGAGAACGAAAATGGCGATCATGGCTGCCGAAAGCATAGTCAAAGTTTTATCAGGAAAAATTCCAGCAAATGTTGTTAACTCAGAAGTTTTAAAAGTTATCAAACTTAAAACCTGCTAATTTGAAATTTTCTTCCTTTTGTTTAACTTAAAGTAGAAAAACAAAAAAATTAAAATAACCATGCTCAATGCACATCCCTTCAAAGATGCAATTTCAACAATTAGCGTAGGCAGAAAAAAACTTAAAATCTTCAAACTTGCCTGGCTTGAAGACCAAGGACTTACAAACATATCAAAATTACCCTACTCAATAAGAGTTCTCGTTGAAAATATCCTCCGAAATTGCGATAATTACTTAGTAACAGAAGATGATGTAAAATCCATTGCATCATGGCAACCTAAGCCACCGCTGCGTGAGATCCCATACATGCCAGCAAGAGTATTGCTTCAAGATTTCACAGGTGTTCCTTGCGTAGTTGACCTCGCATCAATGCGCGATGCTGTCAAACGACTCGGCAAAGACCCCAAAATTATAAACCCACTCAAACCTGTTGACCTTGTAATTGATCACTCTGTCCAGGTTGATTATTTCGGAACATCCTATGCATTTGACTGGAATGTTAAGCGCGAATTTGAACTTAACAAAGAAAGATATGTTCTTTTGAAGTGGGCTCAAAATTCATTTAAAAATTTCAGAGTGGTCCCTCCTGGAACAGGCATAATCCACCAGGTAAATCTTGAATATCTATCAAAAGTTGTCCAAGTAGAAAATGGATTTGCTTTTCCTGATACGCTTGTCGGCACCGACTCACATACGACGATGATAAATGGAATCGGAGTTCTCGGCTGGGGAGTTGGAGGTATTGAAGCAGAAGCTGTTATGCTCGGGCAACCTTACTATATCACAATCCCAGAAGTCATCGGTGTTAAATTAACAGGCGAATTACCCGAAGGAGCAACCGCAACCGACCTCGTTTTGACAGTTACAAATATCCTTCGCAAAAAAGGAGTAGTTGAAAAATTTGTTGAATTTTTCGGACCAGGCGTTTCAAAACTTCCCATCGCAGACCGTGCAACCATCGCAAATATGGCCCCTGAATACGGAGCAACATGCGGATTCTTCCCAATAGATGAAGAGACAATTAATTATCTGAAGTTAACAGGAAGAGAAAACATCGCTAAAATAGTTGAAACTTACGCAAAAGAACAGGGGCTCTTTAGATATGACGATTCCCCATTCCCCGAGTATACTGATATTGTAGAAATTGATTTAAGCCAAATTGAACCAACCCTCGCTGGTCCAAGTCGACCCCAGGATAAAGTTTTACTCCGTGAGATAAAATCCCAATTTGAAAAGATCTTAAAAGAAAACTACAAAGTTAACGAAGAACCCAAAAAAACAGTTGAAATCCTATATCGCGGTCAAAAAAACGAATTGACTCACGGATCAGTTGTAATAGCTGCAATTACATCCTGCACTAATACATCAAACCCGACTGTTCTGATTGGCGCTGGAATTCTTGCTAAAAAAGCAGTTGAAAAAGGCTTAACAACAAAACCGTATGTCAAGACAAGCTTAGCCCCTGGTTCAAGGGTTGTAACGGAATACCTCCAGCAATCCGGACTTATGCCATATCTTGAAGCCCTTGGGTTTCATCTTGTCGGATATGGATGCACCACATGCATCGGAAATAGTGGACCTCTTCCAGAACCCGTATCAAAGGCAATTACAGAAAATAACCTCGTTGTATGTGCCGTATTAAGCGGTAACAGAAATTTTGAAGCTCGCGTCCATCCGCTCGTAAAAGCAAATTACCTCGCTTCACCTATACTTGTCGTAGCTTACGCCTTGGCAGGAAAAATTAACATTGATTTCAATACAGAACCCATTGGCTATGATCCGAACGGAAATCCAGTGTATCTTAAAGACATTTGGCCTACTCAAAACGAGATCAAAGAAACCATAAATAAAGTTCTTAACTCAAAACTTTTCAAGAAAAAATACGCTGATGTTTTTGAAGGAAACGAATATTGGAAAGAAATTCCAATTACAGAGGGAGAACTTTTTGATTGGGATCCAAATTCAACTTATATTCAAAACCCGCCATTTTTTGAAAACTTAACACTTGAACCAGAGCCACCAAAAGATATAACCAATGCATATTGTCTTGGGGTCTTCGGCGACTCCATTACAACAGACCATATTTCCCCTGCTGGCTCAATTTCAGAAAATAGTCCCGCGGGAAAATATCTAATTGAACGAGGCGTTCCAAAATCCGAATTCAATACATTTGGCGCAAGAAGAGGTGCACATGAAGTCATGATACGAGGAACTTTTGGAAATGTAAGACTTAAAAATTTACTGCTCCCTGGCGTTGAAGGTGGCTGGACAATTCACATCCCCACAGGTGAGAAAATGTCCATTTACGATGCTGCAATGCGTTATAAGCAAGAAAACCGCCCACTTATAATAATTGCTGGAAAAGAATATGGCACAGGTAGCTCACGCGACTGGGCTGCTAAAGGAACTTATTTACTTGGAGTAAAAGCTGTAATTGCAGAAAGCTTTGAAAGAATTCATAGAAGTAACCTCGTCGGAATGGGGGTTCTGCCTCTTCAATTTAAAGAGGGTGAAAACCGAGAAACCCTTGGCTTAACTGGCTTTGAAGAATATACAATAGAAGGAATCGCTGAAAACCTCTACCCTCAAAAAACTTTGAAGGTAACTGCCAAATCAAATGATGGTTCTATAAAAACTTTTGAAGTGATCGCCCGTCTTGATACACCAGTTGAGGTTGAATACTATGTAAACGGTGGGATAATGCAAACCGTCCTGCGCAAACTCCTTAAAAATTCTAAATAAATTAAAAAGCGGGGCATTTTAAAGCCCCGCTTTAAAATGATTAATAAATTCTAATCTCACAAAACTTGACAAATTGATTTTAAAAGTGTATATTATAAGTGCAAATAGTAATCGTTATTATTTAAAAACAAAAATAAGGAGTTAAAGCCATGGCAAAGTCACTTGCAGGAACAAAAACGCTTGAAAATCTCAAGCATGGTTTCGCTGGAGAATCTCAAGCAAATCGTCGTTATCTGTATTTTGCCCGCCAAGCTGATATTGAGGGTTATCCAGATATTGCAGGCGTTTTCAGAGATACCGCCGAGGGTGAAACAGGGCATGCTTTTGGGCATTTTGATTTCTTAAGGCAGTATGGAGCTGGTGACCCTGTCACAGGTGAACCCGTTGGAGACACTGTTGCAAATCTCAAATCTGCAATTGCTGGTGAAACTTACGAATATACCGAAATGTATCCTGGATTTGCGAAAACAGCTCGGGAAGAGGGATTTGACGATATTGCCGAATGGTTTGAGACTCTTGCTCGTGCCGAAAAATCTCATGCAACAAGATTCCAAAAGGCTCTTGAGAGCTTGACGGGAAGTAAATAATTTTTAAGCAACGGGGCTTCCCGAGGCCCCGGTTTTTTATTTTAAAAAAACAAAAATTAAGGTTAAGCACATGGTCTTTGATTTAAAAGACCCCAAATTTTGGGATGAAGAAGCCCTTTTTAAAGAAATGTATCGCATTTTTGACATTTGCAATGGCTGTCGCCTCTGTTATAACCTTTGTCCATCATTTGAGTTTTTATTTAAGAAAATTGACGAAACAGACAATTTAAACGATTTAACAAAACAAGATTATTATAAAGTTGTTGAACTTTGTTATGATTGTAAGCTTTGCTTCCCGAAATGTCCCTATACCCCACCCCATCACTATGAGCTTGATTTTCCAAGGTTGATGTTAAGAGCAAAGGCGGTAAAAGCCAAAAAAGAAGGAATCCCGCTCCGCGATAAAATCCTGGGTCAAGCTGATTTAATTGGAAAAATTGGAAGTAAATTTGCGAGTTTAATTAATCTTGCAAATCGTTTGAAATTAAGCAGAGTTTTAATGGAAAAAACAATAGGAATTCACAGAGAAAGAAACTTACCTGAATATCACAGCGAGACATTTGAAAAATGGTTTAAAAGATATTCAAAGCAAAACGGAAAAAAAGAAGGTAAAGCCGGGAGAGTCGTTTTATTTTATACCTGCACCGTTAATTACAATGAACCAGAACTTGGGAAAGCAATTTTAAAAGTTCTTGAACATAACGAAGTTGAAGTTGTCATCCCGGAACAAAAATGTTGTGGAATGCCATTTCTTGATGGTGGAGACATTGATTCAGCAGTTAAAAATGCAAAATTTAATGTCAAATCCCTTATCAACTATGTAAAGCAAGGCTATGACATTGTAATACCAGCACCTACTTGCGGTTATATGTTTAAACAAGAATATACTATGCTTCTCCCCGACGATGAAGATGCGAAATTAATTTCTCAACATACTTATGATATTTCAGAATATCTGATGAAGCTACATAAGGAAGGGAAACTTAAAACCGACTTTAAATATCCACAGGGTAAAATCATCTATCATCTCCCCTGTCATCTCAAAGCTCAAAATATCGGTTATAAGTCAAGAGATTTGCTTGAATTAATACCAGGGACTGAGGTTGAAATGATTCAACGTTGTTCAGGGCACGATGGAACATGGAGCATGAAGAAAGAATTTTTTGAAATGTCAATGAAAGTTGGAAAACCAATCTTTGATAAAATAAATCAAAATGGTGAATCGGATAAAATTGTTGTTTCCTCAGATTGCACACTTGCTCAATTGCAAATTCAAAAAGGAACTGGCAAAAAAGGGTTACACCCAATTCAAATACTTTATAATGCGTACGGTTTAAACGAAAAATAAAAACAAACAAAAAAGAAAGCCATGAAGCCAAATATTGGAATCTCGGAACAAAACCTTGAAGGCGTGATAAAAATTTTAAGCACCTTACTTGCTGATGAATATGTCCTTTACACAAAAGCAAGAAATTATCACTGGAATGTAATCGGAATGCAATTTAATGATCTGCACAAATTCTTTCAAACCTTATATGAAGAATTGAATGAATATGTTGACGATGTAGCCGAGAGAATTCGCACCCTCGGTGGTAATGCAATCGGAACATTGAAAGAATTTCTTGAAGCTACGAGATTGAAAGAACATCCAGGCGAATACCCGGATGCTAAAACAATGCTTTCAAATCTCCTTAACGACTACGAAACCATTATAAGAAATTTAAGAAACGATATAGTAACCGTTAGCGAAAAGTATCAAGATCTTGGGACAGCTGATTTCTTAACGGAACTTATGGAAAAACATGAAAAAACTGCCTGGATGTTGAGAGCATTTTTGTCGTGAAAAATTAAGTCTGCTTGAGGGGGCTTTGCCCCCTCCTTGCTAAAACACAAATACATAAAAACAAATAGAAAAGCAAAATGAAGAAAATTGAACTTGCAGAGGTAAAGAATATATATGAATACGAAAAAATAAGGGAGGATTTTAGAAGATACATAATTGAACTCAAAAAGCGTCGCAGGGTTGAGGTCGGCGATAGAGTCTCGTTAGTCTTTGAAAACAGGGATACGGTGCTTTTCCAAATTCAGGAAATGATGAGGGCTGAACGAATGGTAGACGATAATGAAATAAAATTTGAAGTTGATACCTATAACGAACTTATTCCCGATAAAAATGAAATTAGTGCAACTCTTTTTATTGAGGTTGATGATCCTCAACTTTTGCGCCCTGTGCTTGATAGCTTCATAGGACTTGACAGAGGTAATTATGTTTACCTGCAAATAGCCGATAAGCATAAAATCTATGCTGAATTTGAAGAGGGACACAGCAAAGAAGACAGGATAAGCGCTGTTCATTTTATAAAATTCAAATTCAAACCTGAGCAAATTAACGATCTTAAAAATTTTGATAATGAAATTAGGCTTGTGATTGATCATCCAAATTACAAAGCTTCAACGCTCATAAATGATGAAACGAGAAAAGAACTCATTAAAGATTTAGAATCAGATTAAAAATTTACAGGTGCTATCCGATGGCAAGTCGCAGAGGTAGCAAACAAAGGGAAGCGATCCTTAGAATTCTTCAAAGCACAGATATTCATCCAACCGCCGACTGGATATATGACCAAGTCCGCAAAGTGATACCGAATATAAGTCTTGGGACTGTATATAGAAATTTAAATCTTTTAAGAGAAGAGGGATTAATTCGTGAGGTTACGATACATGGTTCATCAAGTGCAAGATACGATGCAAATCTTGAACCACATCATCACTTTATTTGCTTAAGGTGTAACTCGGTTTACGATTTGCCTATTCATGGGGCAAATTTGAATGTTGAATCTTACCTTGGTGGGAAAAATTTTGAGGTTAAATTTGTTAAGTTAGATATTTTCGGGATCTGCGATAAATGTCGTTCTGAAGGAACAAATTAAAAACAAGGGCGACCGAAAAATGGTCGCCTTTTTTATTTTGACCTAAAGCACAAACCTCAAAGGGGGACTTGATATTTGTCCTTAAATTACTTAAAATTATGATGGATCAAAAAATCAAATTGTGAGGTCAAATCATGAAGTATTTTCCATTCATCGGAGTTTTTTTGATTTTATTTATCTCATCCACTTTTTCGCAGGATGTTGAAAAAGCTACAAAACGAATGACACAACCAGAAGTTATGGTTGTGATTGATGAAATTGTTGATGGTAATTTCACAGGGACGAGAACAATTGCTTCAAGCATTGAGAATGAACTTTTAAAAGAGGGTTTTAAGGTTATTGACTATACTGTTTTTGAAATGATAAGAGCAAGGGAACTTGAACAAGCTGAGGGAAATCCTGAAAAGGCAAAGGAATATGAAAATCGCTTCGGTGCGGAGATAATTATACTTGGATATGCAAACGCCGAATATGGAGGGGAATCCGAATTTTACGATGTTAAGCAACATAAATATACTGGACAAGTTGATATTAAAATCATTTACACAGATACAGGTGAATTGCTTGGCTCTGTGACTGCAAGCGATAGAAAATTTGCTCAAGATAAAAAAGGAGCTGTCAATTCTCTCTTTAGATCCCTCGCCAACAAAGTCTCAAAAAATGTCGTATCAAGAATTAAAGAAAGATTAAAAGAGGAAGAACAAGTTAAAAAAATTGAGATCGCAGTTTATGGAATTTCACCTGATAGAGCAATTCAAATTGAATCCGAACTTCAACAATCAATACCATCAATTAAAGCTTTAAAGTATAAATTTTTTGACACAAATGTTCTTGTTTTTGATGCCCTTATCGCAGGTGAAGAACAGTTTAGAAAGGAACTTGTAGGTTACGGAAAACTTAAAATTGTAAAACTTACTTCAAAACGATTAACTTTATCACCACCAGAAAAAGAAACCGAAGCGAAAACGACGGTTGGAGAAGCTTTTTTGGATATAACCGACTTCTCAATTCTCCCGATATTCCCATCACAATATAACTTTTACGCATATAATCCAATAGGTCAAATCACAATTGAAAATTCATCAAAAAGTGAAATTCGCAATGTCAAGGTTTCGGTTTTAATCCCTGATTTTATGAAAATGCCGAGCGAAATTGTTGTTCAAACGATAAAGCCAAATTCAAAACAACAGATCCCAGTTCCAATAACTCTTGATATTTCTTCCCTTCTCAAATTAAGTGAAAACTTAATTTCGCAAGCCCAGGCAAAAATTACTTATACAGTTGCTGGTAAAGTTCAGGAGAGAAGTTTATCAAAACCCGTCGCCATTTACAACCGCAATGCGATTTCATGGAGGGTTCCTGAATCAATTTGCTCATTTGTGACCCCGAGTGATGAAATTGTCAAGGAGTTCGCAAGACTTGTTCTTGGTTCTGTAAATTTAAAAGATACCGAACTACCGAGAAACATTCTAAATGCCATGGTTATTTACAATGCGGTGCGCACATACGGTATAAAATATGTCTCTGACCCGTGGAAAGTTTCGGGTAATGAAATACTTGACAATGTTTATTTTCCAAGAGAGCTTCTTTACTATAGAACGGGTGATTGCGATGATCATGCAATTTTGCTTGCTTCCTTGCTTGAAAGCGTCGGGATCAGAAGTGCCTTCATTTTGACATCGGATCACATCTTCATGATGTTTGACACAGGCATACCGCACAAGAACGCTCATCTTGTGAGTTTCAACCCGTATGATTACATAATTTACGACGGGAATGTGTGGATTCCTATTGAGACCACACTTATCACTGAATCATTCGCAACCGCATGGAAAACAGGTGCTGAACAATATTATAAGCTCGGTGGTGTTACAAAACTTACCTCCGATCCAAAAGCTGGTATATCTTTAAAATCTGGAAATATTTACATCATTGATATACACAAAGGATGGAAAAATTATCCGCCGGTAAATGTTGAAGCTCTTGCTAAACCCCAGACCAAACCCGATATTACCCTGATTTCCTCAACCACTCAAAATGATATCGCACAGTTTAAAGAAATTTACAAACAAACGCTAAATGATATTGTAAAATCCCTTGCATCAAAAGGTGATGAGGTTTCAATGAATAAACTTGCGAGGATTTTTATCCTTTTTGATAAATATGATGATGCAGAAAAATTTATCTCAAAGTTCTCGGGCTCAATAACTTACAACTCGCTTGGAAATATCTACTTCCTCAAAAACGAGCCTCAAAAAGCGCTTGATTTCTATAAAAAGAGCACCGATATTGATCCCAATGATGGTGGAGTATATCTTAACATAGGACTTCTATTCTATCTTAACGATGATCCTGAAACCGCAAAGCAATTTTTTGAGTTAGCTATATCAAAGTTTGAATCACCTCAAAAAGCATATGAAACGCTTGGCATTGAAGATATTTTAAGGGAACTTGGAGAAGTTGCGGGAGAGAAAAAAGATGTTTCAAAAAAGCAGGTTTCAAAAGAAGAATTAAAAAAACTAATTGAAGAAGCATCAAGGGCATCTATACAGCAAACGAAAAAAGGAAAAGAATACAAAAAAGAGGAAATCTTTGAGAAGGGACAAAATGTTTTCGTCTTTGGAGGAAGAAGAGGTGCTGACCCAACGCAATTGCAAACGGTTAAATCATTGCTCTACTGGAAATTTTAACTGAGTTTTTATTTTGAGTTTTATCATCCTGAAGTTTAAATTTACACTGAAGATATTTTCCTTCAAAATTTTCCAGATGAGAAAAAGATGAAACTTTTTCAAAAGAAAAGAGTTCAGTATGCCCCGTTTGGCGTTCTTTTTGCAAGCTTCTCAATTCTTCTGTCTATTCTTTTTTTCAAGACCAATATATTCGGAGACATCTTTAAAGCACTTGAGTATAAATCGCTTGATATGATGTTCAAAGCCAGGGGTTCAATCCTTCCAAATCCAAACTTGATCGTAGTTAAAATTGATGAGAGAGAACTTATTGACTTTGGATATCCAATCCCGCATAATATCACCGCTCAAGCAATTTATTACATGACCGAAGCAGGGGCTAAAGCCATTGGTATAGACCTTTTCATTAACAAACAAATTGATGAAAATTTTAACAAGCTTCTTGTTTATTCTGTTGAGCATTCAAATGTTTTTCTTGCAGTTGGACCATATAGACCTTCAGGGATAAGCGATGCTGAGCTTGACCTTTACATTGATAGCCTCGTTCATCACAAAATAAACCACTGGGGCATTCCAATCCAACCTGAGTTGAGACAGTATTTTCACCGTTCTGTTACATTTGCCGGGAAATCATTTGATGAGCTCGTTGATGCTTCACACGGAATTGGACATGTTGCAATTTTACCTGATTTTGACGGAGTCCAACGCCGTATACCATTATTTGTTGAGTATGCTGGTAAAATTTATCCATCGCTTGGAGTTGTGCTTGCGTTTGAACATCTTGGGATTGATTATAAAAAGGTCAACATCGTTAAAAAGAGAAATGAGATCATCTTTGATTTTGATGGGTTTAAAATTCCGACAACTTTAAAATCAGAACTTTATATAAATTATACTGGACCAGATACAATTTTCAGACAGGTTTCACTTTATAAAGTGATTGAAGCTGGGATGAAAGGTGACGCTGAGTTCCTTTCACAATTTAAAAACGCAATTGTAATAATAGGTCCGACCGCACGCTCAGTTGGAGATCTCGGACCAAACCCCTTTTCCGAAAAATCTCCAAATGTTTTTATACACGCAAATGTATTTAACACAATCGTATCCAAAAACTTTATACGACCTGTTAGCTGGCGTGTTCAGCTCTTTATAATGGTGATCTTAACTTTGATAGTTGGTGTATCAGGTTTTATAACGAGATTTCATAATAGTTTGCTTTTGACGATTGCGATTTTAATTGGTTATCTTGCCTTTTCGTTTTTATCCTTCACACAACTATTAAGATGGTTTTATAATGCTGAACCAATACTTAGCATTTTACTTTGCTATATATCTTCAGTAAGTTTTTTAACATTCAAGGAGAATAAGCAGAAGCAACAGATAAGAAGCATGTTTGAAAAGTATGTTGACGCATCGGTTGTTGATAAATTGATTGAAAATCCAGAGCTTATGGCTTTGGGTGGTGAGGAAAGAGAGCTTACAATTTTGTTCAGCGATATTCAAGGTTTTACAACAATGAGCGAAAAATTAACTCCACATCAACTTGTCACGCTTTTAAATGAATTACTTGATGAATTATCACTAATAATCTTTAAAAACAGAGGGACGATAGATAAATACATTGGGGATGCGATAATGGCTTTCTGGGGAGCTCCAGTGCCAGATGAAAATCACGCTTATAACGCATGCATCACCGCCCTTGAAATGCAGGAAAAATTAAAAGAACTTCGTGAAAAATGGAAAAAACTCGGACGACCAGAAATAAAAATGAGAATCGGAATTAACACGGGCAAAGTAATCGTTGGAAATATGGGCTCTAAAGTAAAATTTAATTATACTGTAATCGGAGATGATGTCAATCTTGCGTCACGACTTGAGGGAGCAAATAAAGAATACGGAACAAATATAATGATAGGCGAATCAACTTATGAAAAAGTTAAAGATAAATTTATAGTCAGAGAGCTTGATCTTATTGTCGTAAAAGGAAAGACTGAGCCAGTGAGAGTTTATGAATTAATTGCTCCCGCCAACGATACATTGCCTGATGATATGAAAAAATTTATTGAAATCTATCACTCCGCACTTGAACTTTATCGTTCAATGGAGTGGGATAAAGCAATTGAAAAGTTTATGCAAGCGCTTGAATTTCATCCAAATGATTATACCTGTAAATTATATATTCAGCGTTGCCTATATTTCAAGGAAACTCCACCACCACCAGATTGGGCTGGTGTATTTGTGATGCAAACCAAGTAAAATTTACCCCACCTATGGAATTCAACGAAAAAAGCATATCAACTAATCTTAACACAAAAATTTTTGGAAAGAGAATTTTTTTCTTCAAAAGCATAAAATCAACAATGGATTATGCGAAAAAAATTGCCGAAAGAGATGAACCCGAAGGAACAGTTATAATTGCAGATTACCAATCGCACGGACGAGGTAGATTTGGAAGGATATGGAAATCAGAGCCAGGGAAAAATATACTTATGTCAATAATTTTGCGTCCCACAATCCCACTTGAAAAGTTTTCTATACTTCCCTTTTTATTTTCCGTTTCGGTTGCAGAAGCGATTGAAAAAAATACCAATCTTAAAATCACCACAAAATGGCCAAATGACCTCCTGATAAACAATAGAAAATTTTGCGGGATCTTAATGGAAGCATCAATTACAGCTGACAAAGGTGATTTCGTCATCCTTGGCATCGGAATAAATGTCAATCAAAGTGAATTTCCAAAAGAAATTCAAGATTATGCAACTTCGCTTTACCTTTCAACCGGGAAAGTTTACGATAGAGCTGAACTCACAAAAGATATACTTCGCCAAATTGAAGTAGATTATGAAAAACTTAACAAAGATAGAGACTTTAAATCAGTAATTGAAAGATGGAAAAAAAGATGCACAATGCTTGGTCAAAAAATTACGGTGATACAATCTGGAAAAACAATAACTGGGAAAGCAATTGATATTGATGAAACTGGTTTTCTTCTTCTTGAGGATGAAACTTCAAAAATAATTAAATTATCATCCGGTGATGTTACCGTTGTCAAATGAAGCTTCTTAAAACGATAAAAATTTTGCCGAATTAATTAAATTGCGTGTATATGGATGTTTTGGGCTGGATAAAACCTCAAATGTTTCTCCGCTCTCTATAATTTTACCTCTGTGCATCACATAAACACGATTTGCTATTTCACTTATTATGCCGAAGTTGTGTGTTATCAAAAGGATTGAGGTTTTATTCTCAACTTGAAAAGATTTTATCAAATCAAGTATTTGAATTTGCGTTAAAGCATCAACAAGAGATGTTGGTTCATCTGCAATAATGAGTTTTGGTTTTGAAGCGAAAGCCATGGCTATCAATATCCTCTGCTTTAATCCACCTGAAAGTTGGTGTGGATATAGTTCATAAACTTTTTCAGGCTCACTTATCCCAATCCTTTCAAAAAGTTCAAGAACTTTCACCTTTGCGCTCTTTTTGTCAACTCCAAATTGATTTTCAAAAACCTCCCTTACCTGCCTTCCAACAGTTAAAACAGGATTTAAAGAGTTTGTAACATCTTGAAAAATTATCCCTATTTCTTTCCCCCTGATGTTTTTTAGGTCTTCCTCATCCAGCTTTAAAATGTCAATTTCCCCTCGCCATAAAATCTCACCGCTTACAATTCTCCCTGGAGGGTCTATCAGCCTAACGATTGAAAGAGCGGTGACGCTTTTCCCACTACCAGATTCACCAATTAAAGCAACGATTTCACCTTCGTTTATTTCAAACGATATGCCATCAACTGCTTTGATTATTTTATCTTCAAGGAAAAAATAAGTTGCAAGATTTTTAACAGAAAGGATCAATTTGAACCAACCTCAATTATTCTTTTGGCTCCGTTAAATCTTTTTCTGTAATATGTGCTGTAAATTGATGAGACAGTTACACCATCTTTCACACTTGCATGAGCAAATAAGCCGTTGCCAATGTAGATTCCAACATGTGATGCGACTCTCCCCGTTGTATTAAAAAATAAAAGATCTCCAACCTTCAAAGAATCAAGATTTCTAATCAATTTTCCAATTTTAAACTGTTCAAACGATGACCTTGGCAACACAATTCCAAAGACATTTTTAAATACAATCATAACAAATGCGGAGCAATCAATCCCTTTATCGCCGTTTCCTCCCTTTCTGTAAGGAATGCCGATGTAATTTAAAACCTCACGAACGATTGCCTCTTGAATCTCAGAATAAGATAAACTTTTAACGTCGTTCAAACTCACTTTAATATCATCTTCAACTTCAATCTCTTTTATAATAAAATTTTCCGTGAGTTCTGAATTTTCCACATTTGAATATCTCACTGTTGAAGAGCAAGAAAGGATCAGCAAACAGAAGAAAATAATTTTTCTCACTTTCCACAACTCAAGTTATTTTTGATATAAAAAATCCCGACCGCCAATGGTCGGGATTAGTGAATTAACCAAGATAAGATCTGAGGGCTTTGCTTCTGGTGTGATGTCTGAGTTTTCGGATGGCTTTTTCTTTAATTTGCCTTACCCTTTCACGGGTCAATTTGAACTTTTCACCGATTTCCTCAAGTGTGAGAGGATGATCATATCCAATTCCAAAGTAAAGTTTCACAACTTCTCTTTCACGGGGGTCAAGCGTGTTGAGTGCTTCTTCAATATCTTTCTTCAAGGACTCATACATAAGTCCATGATCAGGCATTGGGTCATTCTCATTCGGCATTATATCAAGAAGCTTATTATCCTCGCCTTGAACAAATGGAGCATCCATTGAAATGTGCTTTCCTGAAATCTTCAAGGTATCAGCGACCTCATAAACGCTCATATCAAGTTCTTCTGCAAGTTCATTAGCACTGGGCTCACGCTCAAATTCTTGTTCAAGCTGACTTAACTTCTTTCCAATTTTATTCAAAGCTCCAACTCTATTCAAAGGTAAGCGAACTATTCTTGATTGCTCAGCAAGTGCCTGCAAAATTGATTGTCTTATCCACCAGACAGCATAAGATATGAATTTAAAGCCTCTTGTCTCATCAAATCTTTTCGCTGCTTTTATCAAGCCAAGGTTACCTTCATTTATGAGATCTCCAAGCGGGAGACCTTGATTTTGATATTGCTTAGCAACGCTCACAACGAAACGAAGATTTGCTTGAATTAATCTTTCAAGCGCTTTCTCATCACCTTGTTTTGCTCTACGAGCAAGTTCAATTTCCTCTTCTGGCGTGAGAAGTTCATATTTCCCAATTTCCTGAAGGTATTTGTCAATTGAAATGCTCTCCCGATTTGTAATTGTTTTGGTGATTCTCACCATACCCTTGATTCATTTTTAAATTTTGTTTTTATTGATACAAGTCAATTTTCTCAATTATACCGACAATTGAAGCATCAACAGGTGCTTCTTTCACTCCCATAGGTATCACCGCCTCACGGGCGGTTATATACATTACAGTCTCTCCAGGTCCTGCTCCAATCGTATCAACAGCCATAATTGGAGATCCAACCTTTTCACCTCTTGAATTTAATGGCTGAATTATCTGCAACTTATACCCTTGCAAATTCCTATCTTTAACAGTTGCCCATACAGTCCCTATAACCTTTGCTATAAACACTTAACCCAAATTATTTAGTTCTCAATCCGAAACAACATCAAGCTTATCAACTATTGCCATTATCACAGCGTCAACTGGTTTATTCTTTGTAACAGAAGTAAGTCTTGCGGAACTTCCTGTAGCAACAAGGACGATTTCACCAACTCCAGCACCAACACTGTCAACCGCTATCAGAAAATTCTCCTTGACATTGTAATTAAGGTCAACATGCTTTACAATTTGTAGCTTTAAGCCTGTCAAACTTTCATCTTTTCTCGTTGCCCATACAGTTCCTACTACCTTCCCTAATATCATTCATCCACCTGATCTTTATTGTTCAAAGATAGAATAACTTATATTCTAAAAAAAATGTTCCTGTTATTTACATCGCATATATTTCTTTCTCGTTGCACTTGCAAATTTTTACTGATTTCCTATTGTAACGCCATACCCCTGTTTCTTCGCTTTTCCTTGAGACGACAAGCTGTGCCACCTGAATAGGGGCACCACAGCGTGGACAGGTTTCAATAACCTTTTTTGCATCTTTTGCCACCTTATCGGCGAATGAAGCCACCTTTTTTGCCATATTTATACCAATGATTTTTTGTTTTTAAAAAACTTTTACAACATTTTCACTTGATTGAACTATTTTTAAAAAACTTTTTTTAACTTTTTCAACAAATTCATCAGCGTTTTTTTCTCTATCCCACGCTGAAACTCCTGCGGTTATAGTTACACTAAAACTCCTGTCTTTAAACTTTATTTCCTGATTTGATATAACTTTTCTTAACTTCTCCGCCCATATGTAAGCTTCATTTGGTCCAGACTCAACAAGCGCCACGCCAATGAGATTATCCTCAAGTTTCCCTGCAAGGTCGTATTTGTTCAAATGTTCCCGTATAATACTTGCAATATAAGGTTGAACGATTTCAGCTGAACTTTCACCATAAGTTGATTTAATATAATCAATGTTATCAACTTTTATCAAGATAAGTGAAAGTTCTCCACCATGTTTTGCTTTTCTATCAATTTCCTCATCAAGCCGTGAATAAAAGTAATTCTTTTTCATCAAAAATGTCCCCTCATCATAAACGAAGTAATTCTCCACAAGTTCATTTAAGCTATCATTCTCAAGCAATATGCCAACAATGTTAGCAAGATTTTCAAGTTTTTTTATATCACTATAGGATGAGAAGAAGTTATTTTTAGGGTGTTCAAAAACTATAGCACCGTAACATTTTCTACCATACCTTATCGGGACAACAGCTATTGAAGATTCAAGATTGATTTTTTCGCTATCAGTGAATCTAAAAACTTTCCCATGCGTTCTCGTTGACGGGATTATTCTTGGAACTCCGCTCGTTATAACCTCACCTGTAAGTGTTCCTTCAAGTTTAATTTCCGTCCCAGCATCAATATATTTCCCAAGTTTTGAATATCCGAAAGCAACCACCCACTTCCCATCTTCAAATAAAACAACAGCAACAGCGGAACAATCAAGCGTTTTAATTGCAAAGTTTTGAATCCTCCGGAACAATTCCTCAATTTTAAAATGTTCAAAATCAACCACAACTTCAAGTATTCTCGCTTTGTAGTAAAGGTCAAATTTACCGTTGTAGTTCTCAATTAGATTTGCAATTAGTTCACAAAAAAGACCAACATTTTTAACATCATCATCGCTAAATGTTTGTGTTTGACGAGAATCAAGCAGGATAACGCCAACGGTTCTATTCTTATACGAAACTGGATGAACAAGTAAAGATTTGCTCCCAGCTTTGGGACTTTGATACTTTATAACATCTTCGCTTGCAGAAGAATTAATATCGCCAATAAGTTTTGGTCTGCCAGTTTTAGCAACCATACTTAAAGCGTCGTCATCCCAGTTATATCTGCGAACGAAATTAAAACCAAGATCAGTTATACCCTCTTCAAAAACCATTTGTTTTTTATCCTCGTTAGCCCAGTAAAAGGCGACGGAATCAGCAACGATATTTTTTTTGATGAGCAGAAGAATTTTTTTAAGAAGCTCTTTAAATTCCTCCCTTGGGTTTAATTTCTCAAATGAGGTTGACAAACCTTGTTCTGGTTTTCTTATTACAAAACCTTCATCAGGTGCTTCAAATTGTTTATCTTCGTAAGACGATATTTTGTTGCCCATTTTTTTCCTTTTGCTCAAAATCATAGTATTTACAATCAGACTTAAAGAGATTAACAACGCAAATGCAAAGGCCAATCTTACTATTTTATTATCAATCGCCACTATAAGAAACATGGATATCAACACGAATGTAAGCAAAAATATGAACTTTGCGGGATTATTTTCCACCCTGCTCATCTTGCTAAATCCAAATTAATGAAAACAAACTTTACTAAAAATTAACTCAATTTATCACAAAAATCAAATTAATGACATAAAAAACAAATTTATCTTAACCCCGCAAGTTCTTGGAGCAAACGCCAATTTTTCAGTCGGTCTTCTTGAGCTTGTAAGAGCATCTCATCTGGATTTCCATCTTTATCAAAATGCTTTGCAAACCTTCCCTCTGTTCTTGCAAAGTAAATAAAATCTATAACTTCGCCTGTCTTCGGATGAACATACCAATCGTCCTTAAGCGCTGGGTTCCCCTGTAAACTCAGCCTTTCTTTTATTGTTTCACCCTTTCTTGGGTCATAAATCAAAAGAGGAAATGCTCTTGATTCAACAGCAAGCTTAGCTTGCTGCATTGCCATATCGTCACCAACACCGTGCTCAGGTTGACATGTCGTATAAACTATGACAACAGCAGGACCTTGAAATTCATTAGCTGATAGAATTGAGCGATAGAAATGATTAATGTGCGCGGGCGTTGTCTGAGCAACGAATACATCAGGATGCATCATCACAATTTGTGCGAGTTCTTTTCTTCTTTCTGATTTACCTTTGATTTCTTTCCCGTAAGCTGAAAGTTTGGTATCTTGACCCAGATAACTTGATGTTGAAGACTGACCGCCCGTATTTGAATAAACTTGCGTGTCAAGCACAAGAACCTTTATATCCATTCCCGAAGCAAGCATTCTTGAAAGAGATTGAAATCCTATATCATACATTGCCCCATCCCCACCTATAACCCACAACCTTTTATGTTGCCATCCCATCTGGTCCCATCTTGCTCTAATTCCAATCGCAACAGCTGGGGCATTTTCAAAAAGAGAATTTATCCATGGCACCCTAAATGGATTATATGGATATGTTGAGGAATAAACAGTATTACATCCGGTTGCTGCGACAATACCGATATTTTCAGGTCCGTATACAAAACCTGTTGCTGCAAGCATCATTCTTATCGCTGTTGCTTCACCGCAACCCATACATGAACCAGCCCCACCAACATAAAGCAATGACTTTCCAGCAAGCATCATGTCTGCAAGAACCTTTTCCTGGATATATTCCTTTGGCGTCTCGGGAAGCTTAGTATAAAACTCAAAAACTTCTCTATACCTTTTCAAATTTTCCCCTGTCTTTTTAATCATCTGCAAAGCGTTGTGATCCCCACATGCAGAAACACATTCAGCACAACCTTTACATTTAGTTGGATCAACTGCTATCATAAATAAACCTGGTTCAATTCCCTTTTTCTTCGGGACCTCGTAATATTTTGTTGTCTTGGCAAACTGTCTGCGAATGTGTTCTCTCTTAACAGGGTCCTGAATTTTGTTAAGTTCTTCTTCAAGCTTTGATTCAGGCACAACTTTACCAAGAATTGCGGTGTCAGGGCATTCCGTCACGCATTCCATACAGCCAACGCAATTATCAGGATTAAAAAGTGGAATCTCAGGAGCAATATAACTAAAATCTCTCAAAGCTCCAGTTCCAGCAGGTATGATGCTTCTTGCGGTATAAATATCAGCAGGCAATTCCTCCTCGGCTATTCCACGGTTATAAGCCCCAACAACTACCTCGTTGAAGTATTCAACATCAATGATATCTTTATAAATATCTTCCAATGGTTGTCCGCCATTAGTTGAAATATTTTCAACTTGTTTTTCTCTATCTTCCATTTTTTCTTTCCTCATTTTGTTTAAATTTCAAATTCTGCTTTTACTTCCGTTACCTCAATTAATTCTCTGGGAACCTCCATAACTTCATAATACCCGCGCTTCACAGCTTCAAGGTTTGCTTGAACGACTTTTTCACCACGCTTACCAAAATATTTTCGGATTGATTTTTCAACACCTTTAAACAAATCTTCCTCGCTTAGCCCGTATTCTTCTCTAAATGGTGTAACCTTCAAAAAGATCCCAAGCAAAACAATTCCCTGCATTCGTTGTTCAAGATCTGGGGTTGGCGCAACCTCACGAGCTATTTTAACTGTGTCAAGATAGTAAACTTTTATCTTTTTGTCCTTTATAATTTTCTTTGCGTAAGATGGAATTTCACTCCATACATCTTTTGGATCTACTTTGTCGCTTTGGATGAAAATCATTCCATTTTCCCTTAGACCAGCGAGAGGATTACCGAGATTAAAGGCATTAACATCGTTCATAGGGACAAATTCAACATGAGTAAGTTCGCAATGCGTTCTAATTTTTTCTCTTGATGCTGTCAAATAGTATGTTGTTGGCAATCCTTTTTTCTCAGAGCCATACTTTGGGTACGCTTGAACCTGAAGTTTAAATATATCCTCAAGCAAAGTTGCAATAATTTTGTTTGTCGTGACCGAGCCATAACCTCCAACGGAATGTCCGCGCATTGAAAAAGCCCCTTTCGGTCTGACATCCGGGTCATACTCTCTTTCAAGAGCAAGTTCATGTTTTATACCAACAACGAAAAATTCCTTTTCTTTGCCGTCGTTCCTCATCATGTTCTTGAAAATTGCAATGAAATCTCCCGGTCTAACGTCTCTGCTCCCAAGCCCACCAGCACCAGAAAAGATTCTTGGTATCCTATCTATTTTCGGATAACCTCTTGAACCAATGAAAGCATCGGCAAAGGATGCTTTAATAGACATAGTTAACGGATTTGATTGAGCAAGCGGATTATCCATCCTCTCAAGCACAGCAAATGCCTTTACATGTTTTAATGCTTCAACTATTTGCTTACCTGGAAAAGGTGCAAAAACCGTAACAGTTAAAGCTCCAACTTTTAAACCCTCAACTTCTCTTAAATAATCAACTGTAGCCATTGCTGTTTCCATAAAGGACCCCATTCCAACGACAACATATTCGGCATCTTCAACCTTGTAGGCATCTATAAAATCATACTTTCTCCCAGTCAATTTGTAATATGTTTCCATTGCTTCTTTTATTGCCCCAGGAACTTTATCGTAGTAATATCTTTGTGCGATTTTACCTTTCATATAACTATCTTGATTCTGAACGACGCCTGACATAAGCGGGAAATACGGATTCATAAGGTTTTTCAGTCGCTTGTTCGGGTCATCAATAAATTGTTTCATCAATTCTGGTTCGGGCAAAAGGACATTCTCTATCGTATGTGTTGTAAGAAAGCCATCTTGAACCATTAAAAATGGCGTCTCTGAATTTTCAGCTGCCCGATGTGCTATTAAAGTTAAATCAGCAACTTCTTGAACATTTCTTGCAAAAATTATTCCCCAGCCACAATCTGCAACTCCCATAACATCATCATGTCCTGCATGAACATTTAAAGAATGCGATGTCAAAGCTCTTGCGCCAATGTGAAAAACAACTGGCAATCTTTTTCCAGCAATGGTATAAAGAACTTCTTTCATTAAAATTAGACCCTGCCCTGATGTGAAATTCGTTATTCTTCCACCCGCCGATGCAAATCCTTCACATACAGAAGCAGAGCTATGTTCTGATTCAGGCTCAAAAAAGAAAAGTTTTTCACCCCAAAGATTTCTTTTTCCATTAGCAACCTCAGCTTGAAAGCCCTGACCCATTGTGGTTGATGAAGTTATTGGATAAGCGCACGCACCTTGACTTATATGAGTTTCAACCCAAACAACCGCACCTGCTCCGTCAGATGTTGTCGGTATCCCTGGAAATGGGAATTTATTTTCTTGCATCTTATCTTGCTCAATTTATTTTTGAATAAAAGTTTGACTAAACAACCGTCATCTGAAAACACCGATGTCAGAACTCCTTAAACAGGTTTTAATTTAAACAACATAAAGCGAAATTTCCAAATTATCTGCCATTGGAATTAAATTTTTCAACTTCTTCTATCACCGCTTGAACAATTTCTTCTTCTTTCACTCTTCTCACAACTTCGCCATTTCTATACAAAATCCCAACACCTTTGCCACATGCAACGCCAATATCAGCTTCGCTTGCTTCACCTGGTCCATTAACAACGCATCCAAGAACGGCAACCTTAACTGGTTTTTTAACATTTCTCAATTTATCCTGAAGTTCATTTACAATTTTAAAAAGGTCAACCTCAAGCCGACCGCATGTTGGACAAGCAATTATTTCAACATTTCTGGAAGCAAGCCCAAGCGAGCGCAAAATTTCCCTTCCAACTTCAACTTCCTTAACTGGATCATCCGTAAGGGAAACTCTTATCGTATCCCCTATTCCCTCAGCAAGCAGTGTCCCAATCCCAACGGCCGATTTTATAGTTCCACTAAAAAACGGTCCAGCTTCAGTCACCCCTAAGTGAAGTGGATAATCAGTTCGGTTTGCGATTAGCCTGTATGCTTCTATCATCAATTGCACATCTGTTGATTTCACTGATATAACAATGTCAGAAAATCCAAACTCTTCACATATTTCAACATGGCGCATCGCACTTTCAAAAAGTGCTTCAGCAGTTGGATATCCATATTTCTCAAGTAAATCTTTCTCAAGTGAGCCAGAATTAACGCCAATCCTTATTGGAATACCCCTTTCCTTGGCGGATTTTAGAACCTGTTTTATCCTTTCTTTTGAACCGATATTCCCTGGATTTATCCTTACCTTTGCAACACCTGCTTCAATTGCCTTCAAAGCGAAAATATGATTAAAGTGAATGTCAGCAACGACTGGGATTGGGGAGGCTTTAACAATTTCAGGAAGCGCTTCAGCTGCTTCCTTGTTTGGAACAGCAACACGAACAATATCACATCCAGCTTCAGCAAGTTGATAAATCTGTTTCAGGGTTGCTTTTACATCTTCGGTTTTTGTTTTGGTCATAGATTGAACCGAAATTGGCGCATCCCCACCAATAGGAACGCTACCAACATAAATTTTTCTGCTCTTTCGTCTATTTATCATAAAAAAGTTTTTTACTTTGTTTTTCAGCGTAGTTTTTTGCTCGCCTCATAAAGAATCTTTTTCTCACGCTCCGTCAAACTATCGTAGCCATGCTGACTAATTTTATCAAGGATAGCATCTATCTGTTCCTGTGTTATAATCTCATCATCAACGAGAAGATATTTTTTCCCTGTTTTCTTCTTAACTCCTGGAAATTTTATCCTAAAAACAAATTGAGACAGATCAAATCCAGCATACATCAGTTTTATATAAATAAAGCCAACGATTGCGCCACCAAGATGGGCAAAATGTGCAACCCCATCACTTCCAAACACACCCATAATCAAATCAAAGAAAACCAGGATCGCAACAAAAATTCTTGCTGGAATTGGTATCAAAAAATAGAGAAAGATATATCTATCAGGGAACATCAACGCAAAGGCAATCATAACACCATAAATTGCGCCCGATGCCCCAACCACAGGACCAATTTGACCAAAAAGCGGTGCGAAAATTAAATGTGTTATCCCAGCACCAATTCCAGATGTAAAGTAATAAACTAAAAATCTTCTCGTCCCCCAAAGGTTTTCTATCTCAGTTCCAAACATCCAAAGCATCAACATGTTGAAAAGAATATGAAAAATTCCCTTCGGATCGTGGATAAACATGTAAGTTATTAACTGCCATATTTGGAAACCTTCCCCAACTGGATTCAGAGCAAAATATCTATAAACATACAAGTAAAGTGGAACTCCCGAGATTCTGAAGTTCAATCCAAAGAACACAAGCAAAATATAAACAAGAACATTTACAACAATAAAATACTTTATCGCCGATGGGAAAAATTTAAAGCCACGGAAAAAGCTTGGTCTATAATACCTATAGCTCATTTAATTAAAGATTTGCTTTTATGTTTTCTTAAAATATACGATGCCTTTTGCAAAATTAAAAACAAACACCCGCCGAAAAATTGATTAGCAAATCGCAATGCTTATTTATCTTGAATAGCAGATATCCCAGGTAGAATTTTACCTTCAAGAAACTCAAGCGATGCACCGCCACCAGTTGAAACATGTGAAACTTTATCAGAAAGCCCAGCTTTTGCAACCGCTGAAGCCGAATCTCCACCTCCAACTATTGTCACCGCCCCTTTCTGTGTTATCTCTGCAAGAAACTTTGCTATCTCAAATGTCCCCTTAGCAAAATTCTCAAATTCAAAAACCCCTAATGGACCATTCCACACAACCATTTTAGCATCTTTTAGAACTTCACAAAACATTTTGATCGTTTCAGTTCCAATGTCAAGTATCATCCAATCTGGTCTAACTTTATCAACTGAAACAACTTCAAAATTAGCATCATTCGCAAATTTGTCAGCAATGACACAATCAACGGGCAAAACGAACTTTACATTTCTTTTTTCTGCTTCATTTAAAATTTCCTTCGCAAAATCAATTTTATCCTCCTCAACGAGTGATTTCCCAACTTCATATCCTTTTGCTTTCAAAAATGTATTCGCCATTCCACCTCCAATTAAAAACGCATCAACTTTTTCCATTAAATTTTTAATCACTTGAATTTTATCTGAAACCTTTGCTCCACCAAGAATTGCAACATAAGGCTTCTCTGGGTTTAGAAGCGCCTTTGAGAGATATTCAACCTCTTTTTGCATAAGATATCCAATTGCTGTCTCTTTGACGAATCTTGCAACGCCTTCAGTTGAAGCATGTGCACGGTGGGCGCTTCCAAAGGCATCGTTTATATAAACATCGGCAATTGAAGCAAGTTCCCTTGCAAAATTTTCATCATTTTTCTCCTCCTCTGGATGAAATCTAACATTTTCAAGTAAAAGAACCTCTCCCTCTTTCAATTCAGCAACCATCTTTTTAACCTCCTCCCCAACACAATCAGGTGCGAACTTCACAGGCATGTTAAGCAATTTTGAAAGATGTTCAGCAACGGGTTTCAAACTATATTTCGGATCAAATCCACCCTTCGGTCTTCCAAGATGGCTTATTAAAATTGCTTTACCACCTTCCGAAATAATTTTCTTTATCGTTGGGAGCGATTCCCTTATCCTTGTGTCATCAGAAACCTTTCCAGACTCAATTGGGACATTAAAATCAACTCTGACGAGAACTCTTTTACCTTTAAGGTGCAAATCATCAATTGTTACCTTTCTCATGGTGCTTCGCCAATTTTATTTTTAAATGTGAATCTACCTGTTTCATAAATTACTTTCGCCGTCCCTAACTTAACAAACAAAACTTTAGGGAAAACTTGAATCTCATTTCTCACTGGAAGATAAACTCCCCCGTAACCTGCAATATCAAGAAATTGTTTGCTTTGATTTTTTCCGACCCTCTTTGATTGATAAATTATATCATATTCACATCTAACGGGGAAATTATTTTCCCTTTCAATCAAAATTATTCCATTCCCCTCTGAACCTATGCTATCATTTTTGACTTTGAAGTCAACCCCGAGCACATAGCAATCTTTGCCGTTGTATTTTTCAATTCCCTTGAGTTTGAAATCTATTTTTTTATCGGTTGAATTTTCCGACAGCCGAAGAAATGGAAAAACAAGATTTTTAATTTTTAAATTTTCTCCTTCTCTAATTTTCTCAATCCGCTTTGCTATAGCCAAACTTTGCGAATCAACCTTCTCTGGGTTTGAAATAAGCCTTCTCTCTTTTATTTCTCCCTTCTCAAACTTCACATCATATAAAAACTCATAATTTCCCTTCTTCACAGTCATATCATAATTCAGCACAACCTTAAGTTTGAACTCGCCAGACAGTGATTCAATTTTTTTATCATTTTCTTCAATTGCCACAACTGCTTTATTAAAAATTTCATTAGCATTTTGAGCAAAAACGAAATTCACAAACATGACAAAGATAATAAATAACATAAAACCCCCTGAATTATTTAAAAATAAACCCTCCCCCAAAACCCATTGAGGGAGGGATGACTTAACAACTGTCAATCACCCATCATCCTTGCAATCTTCCTTGTGAGATCAACAACCCTGCATGAGTAACCCCACTCGTTATCATACCATCCAACAACTTTAACAAGATTTCCACCCATAACCATAGTTGACTTTGCATCAAAGATGCACGAATGCGGGTTCCCAATTATATCGCTTGATACAATTTCATCTTCGGTATATTCAAGTATTCCCTTCAGATAAGTTTCGCTTGCTTCTTTAAATGCCTTATTAACTTCATCAACGGTCACCTCTTTGTCAAGTTCAGCAACGAAATCAGTCACAGATCCATCTGGCACGGGAACACGAAGTGCAAAGCCATGAAGTTTCCCGTTTAATTCAGGTATGACTTTACCAACCGCCTTTGCTGCACCTGTTGTTGTTGGGATTATTGACATCCCAGCTGCTCTTGCCCTTCTCAAATCTTTATGTGGCAAATCAAGGACACGCTGGTCATTTGTGTAAGCGTGAACAGTTGTCATCAAACCTTTCCTAACCTTGAAATTGTCATGCAAAACCTTAACCATCGGGGCAAGGCAGTTTGTTGTGCAGGACGCATTTGAAACAATCACATCATCTGGAGTCAATATGTTATCATTCACCCCAAGAACTATCGTTTTTTCAACCCCATCTGCAGGTGCTGTGATTATAACTTTCTTCGCACCTGCCTGAATATGTTTTTCCGCATCGGATTTTTTTGTAAAAAGCCCTGTTGATTCAATCACAATATCAACACCCAAATCTTTCCACGGCAATTGAGCTGGATCTTTAATAGCAAGAACTTTAATCTTTTTACCGTTAACAATTAACTCATTATCCGTATACTCAACAGTCCCAGGGAAACGACGATGAATTGAATCATATTTTAAAAGGTGCGCAAGCGTTTTTGTGTCAGTGATATCGTTTATAGCTACAAATTCAAGATCATCAACATTATTTTGAACAGCAGCTCTGAAAACAAGTCGTCCAATTCTTCCAAATCCGTTGATTCCAACTCTTACTGCCATTTTATACCTCCTGATTTTGATTTTAATTTTTAAACTCATTCAAATTTAAACAGAGCCCGTTTAAAAAACAACTACATTATGCGAAAAATCATTAAACTGAAAAACTCAAAGATAACTTGAACTTGTCACCATAAGTTTATATCTTTTTTAAAAAAATACCAAAACTAAAGCCATGACTGATTACATCGTTGTTTTAATAACAACTCCAAATGTAATTGAGGCAAGAAAGATTTCAAAAACGCTCGTGGAAGAAAAACTTGCTGCATGTTGTAATGTAATTGAAAAAGTTAACTCAATTTATTTCTGGCAAAACAACATTGAAGATGATTTTGAATCACTTATCATAATTAAAACCAGAAAAGATGTTTTCCCCGAACTTGTAAAGCGTGTAAAAGAATTACACAAATATACAGTTCCTGAAATCATAGCAATTCCAATAATTGAAGGCTCTGACTCGTATCTAAACTGGATTGATGAGACCGTAAAGCAAACTGAAAAGTGAAAATGAAAAAGGCTGGTGATTTAATTTTCAAAATCTATATCTTTAGCGTTTATGCCTTCCTTTATATGCCAATTTTTGTTTTGATCATCTTATCATTCAACGCATCACGATGGACAACTATTTGGGAAGGTTTCACACTTCAATGGTATATCAAACTTTTAAATAACAAGATTTTGTTGAATTCATTAAAAAATAGCCTTATTATCGCACTTATCTCAACACTTGCCTCAACCACGCTTGGAACCATCGGAGCCATAGGATTGAGAAAGGTTGATTTCAAATTTAAGGAAAGTTTCAAAGTTTTAATCTATCTTCCAATTATAATTCCAGAGATTGTCCTCGCTGGGGCACTGCTTAGTTTTTTCGGGTTTGTTAAAATAACCCTTGGGTTTACAACAGTTATAATAGCACACATCGTTTTCAGCATATCTTATGTCATCCTAATAGTTCTCGCAAGGATACAAAACATTGAAAAGGAAATTGAGGAATCAGCACTTGATCTTGGAGCGAATGAATTTGAAGTTTTCAGAAGGATTACACTTCCTCTTCTTTTCCCAGCGATAATTTCTTCTGCCCTTATCGTATTTACGCTTTCAATTGACGATTATCTTATAACATCTTTTGTCGCAGGTGTTGCATCAACAACGCTCCCTTTGCAAATCTATTCAATGTTAAGAACAAGCGTAACCCCGGAGATAAACGCTATCTCAACGCTAATGCTCATAACTACGACAGTGGCAATAATTTTATCACAAAGGTTGATGTTGTCAAAATGAGAAAAGAAATTTTATTTTCAATTTTCATTTTAATCACTGGTCTCATTTTTATCTCATGCTCTGGAAACAAAAATAAAGTTAATGTCTATATCTGGTCAGATTATCTACCGCAAGATGTCATTGAAGAATTTGAAAGGGAAACAGGAGTGAAGGTTAATCTTGATACCTACGATTCCAACGAAGCTTTGCTTGAAAAGTTACAAACAGGGGTTAGCAGATATGATGTCGTCGTCCCATCAGATTACATGGTTCAAATACTTATTCATCAAAACCTTCTTCGGGAGATTGACAAAAGCAAAATTCCAAATCTAAAAAATGTAAATTCAAGGTTTTTAAATCTTGAATATGACCCCGAAAACAGATTTTCAATCCCATTCTTCTGGGGAACAACTGGATTAGCATACCGAAAAGATAAGCTTGGCAAACTACCCGAAACATGGAAAATTCTTTTTGATGAGAAATATAAAGGGAAAATTTTAATGCTTGACGATATGAGGGAATGTTTTGCTGTAGCTTTAAAACTTCTCGGGTATTCAATAAATGAAACAGACACATCAATTCTTTTAAAGGCAAAAGAACTTCTAATGGCTCAGAAAAAACTTGTTAAACAATATAACAGTTCTGGTTTTGACCAGGCAATTTTATCGGGAGATGTATGGATTGCGCACGGGTGGAGCGGTCAACTTGTGAAAATTTCGGAATACGATTCAAACATTGTTTATGTTCTACCTGAAGAAGGAGGAACTCTCTGGATTGATAACCTTGCAATCCCGAAATCAGCTGAAAATATTGAAAATGCTCATCTTTTCATTAATTTTCTCCTTAAGCCAGAGATAAGCGCAAGAGTGAGCGAATTTTCTGGTTACGCAACTGTAAATGATTCAGCTAAAAAGTTTATAAACCCCAAATATCTGACAAAACAAAGATATCCGGACGAAGAAATGCTTAAAAATTTTGAATTGATGAAAGACCTCGGACCCGTTACAAGAATCCTTGATAGATTTTGGACGGAGATAAAATCACAATGAAACGATTTGACAAAAGTCAATTTTTATGAAATTTCTTATTCTTAAATTTTAAGCGCATAATTCAAAAACAAAATCAGGAGAACCTCAATGGCGTATATCATTGCAGAACCCTGCGTTGGGGTTTGCGACACCGCCTGCGTTCAAGTTTGCCCAGTTAATTGCATCTATGGTCCCGAAGGTTATGATGTTACGAATGAAGAACATCTGAAAGAGATGAGAGAGAAAAAGATGCAGCTTTATATTCACCCTCAAGAGTGCATTGATTGCGGTGCTTGTCAGCCAGAGTGTCCAGTTGAAGCGATATTCCCAGAAGCAGAGGTGCCAGAGAAATGGCAACAATATATTAGAATTAACTACGAGAGATTCGGATTGTAATCTCAAAAAAGCCCGACCTCTTTACGGTCGGGTTTTTTGTTTTTAATTAAATTTTATACCAAGGTTATGAAAACTTATAAAGATGCAGGGGTTGATATTGAAAAAGCTGAATTACTCATTGAAAAAATAAAGCCAACTATAAGAAAAACATTCAACGAGCGAGTCCTCACAGATATTGGCTTATTCGGGGCTTTTTACGATGCGAAATTTGACGAATTTAAACATCCAGTTCTTGTCTCAAGCACCGACGGAGTAGGGACAAAGCTTAAAATTGCGTTTCTTACAAATAAGCATGACACAGTAGGACAAGATCTTGTCAATCACTGTGTAAATGATATTCTTGTCTGCGGTGCAAAACCGCTTTTTTTCCTTGATTACTTTGCTACTGGTAAGTTGCAAATTGATGTTGCCGAACAAGTCATTTTCGGGCTTGCAAAAGCATGCGAAGAAAATAACTGTGCCTTGGTTGGCGGAGAAACCGCTGAAATGCCAAATTTTTATCAAGACGGTGAATACGACCTCGCTGGAACAATTATCGGAATTGTTGAAAAAGAAAAAATCATAAAAGGCGACAAAGT
>Ga0209289_100227_pt1 | contig 33221 bp, 36 predicted proteins | sample GXS110809BmetaG_FD_184121 | JGI IMG/M metagenome (GOLD analysis project Ga0209289, IMG submission 184121) | Hot spring microbial communities from Gongxiaoshe hot spring, China to study Microbial Dark Matter (Phase II) - GXS 110809B (SPAdes)... ...
AAGGGCGTTGACTGACTCTGTTGCGGGCTGGATCAGCTCTGCAGACCTTCAGGAGCTGCTGAGGCGAAACTCATCGCTTGCTCTGGAGGCTCAGAAGAGATTAGCGGGAGAGGTCAAGGAGCTGCGGATGCGTTTAGCGGAGCAAGCGTATCTTGGGACGCGGGAGCGGCTGATCAAGCTCATCTTAGAGTTGGGGGAGAGATATGGGCACAGGAGCGATCACGGGCTTATTATTGACTTAAAGCTGACAGAGCGCGAGCTTGCGGGGATGTTAGGGAACACGCCGGAGTGGGTCTGCAAGCAGATAGGTGTGTTGAAGAGCCGGGGGTTGATCGCGTATCGGCGGGGCGAGCTGATAATTTTGAATGAGACTGAGCTGCTGAGGTATATTACCCCCCCCCCGTGAGCGTAGAACGCCCTTCTGGAGCGGAAAGAGAGCGATGATTGAAGTAGTTCATTGAAGTAATTCAATGAAAAAGATTGAACTAGTTCATAGACAGGGGAGTGGAGTGAGTTCTACAATTCTAAACAGAGGTATCTATGGCTGAACTCGTAGAAAGTCGTTATAACTTTAGGATACAGATAGATGACGGTAGAGTTGGTTTGTACAATAGCAAAACTGGAGCCGTCATAGTGGCAGAAGGTAAGCAGGCAGAAGAGTTACTGGCTGTTCTAAATAGGCCTCAAGATCATACTGAGAGCTCTTTCTTACCCACCCTTAAAGCTCAGGGATTCCTTGTAGACAAGGATACTAATGAGCTTGCTGACATTCGCACATGGCATACCACATATCTCAATGACCAGCGTGTAGTGCATCTCACTATGTTGCCGGCCGAAGCATGTAACTTTGCATGCCCTTATTGTTTTCAATATCAGAAACGCCAGATACTTATGCAGCCATGGGTTTATGAAGCAGTCCTGAGGATGCTAGAACGTATCATAGTGAGCAACTACAACCTAGGAGAGAAAACACATATAAAGATCTCCTGGTTTGGAGGTGAGCCAACTCTCGCAGCCCATCAAATCCTAGCGTTTCAGCAAAGACTTAAAGAGCTATGTAAGAAGTCCCCTGTTGTTATCCGTAGCGCGCTGGTGACAAATGGCTACTTGCTAACCCCACGCTTGTTTCAAGAACTATGGGATGCCGGGATCCATGAGTTCCAGGTAACCCTTGATGGCGATAAGCCTACACATGATCGGCTTCGTGTACTCAAGACCAAGAAGCCTACTTTTGATATAATATATACTAATTTAAAGGGTATTAGTACACTTCCTCGCTCTTTTCAGTTTAAGTTAGCAGTACGAGTGAATTTCCTACGGACGACAGTTTCTTCAGTGTATAGCCTACTTGATAAGTTTGTGAAGGATTTTGGGAACGATGAGCGTTTCTCAATATACTGTCGTCCTGTATATAATTTCCCAACGATGCAAAATACCATACAAGATGTGGCACCAGATATCTGCACCCTGGAAGAGGGGCTTGCTCTACAAAACTTGTTCGCTATGAAAGTAATGGAGAGCCTGCGGTTATCCTCTCTCACTAGAATGTTTGATCCTTTGCCAATGCCTGCTCCTGCGTGGTGTCCAAATGAGCGGCGCTATAGTTATGTTGTTGGAGCAGATGGCCTATTATTCCCTTGCGACACTTTTGTGGGCAGCAAGGAGTACAGCATTGGGTATCTTTCGAAAGATGGGACCATTGTATATGACGAGAAGCACAATAAATGGAAGAGGTCACTCTTTGATAGCAGTGAAAACCCATGCCTAGAGTGCAAACTCCTTCCTATATGCATGGGAGGATGCAAACGCATAAGGATTTCCACACCATATGGTACAGCTTGCTTTTGGAGAGAGGAAGATATCCTCTCAGCCTTGCGTGAGTATATCAAGCTTCGGGACCGAATTGGTATTACGAAGGTGAGCAAGGCTGTTGATCCTTCTCAAGAGAGCCTACCAGGGAAAGGGGGTGACGAAAAATGAGAGTGCTCCGAACAGCTGTGTATCCCGAGCGATTCTTGCACCCTGTGGAGTGGGACTGTGCATGGTTCGGTCTCTGCTGTTTGAGCGGGGCGTGTTGTCATCACAACGAATTGACGTAAACTGTGTAGTGGCCTGATGCGGTAGATAGCCAGGGGGAGTTACCTGGCTATCTGGTTTCTTTATGCTGAAGGAGTTAGTAATGGTCGGCAATGTGCGCAAGATATTTGCCTTCTACTCCCTCCTTGGGGTTCGTCGATTAGCGCCTATACTCCTTGGTGGGTTGCTTGTCACCTCGCCAGTTATGTTTGACTTCTTTGTGCCTTTACTCGTGCGTGAGATCATCGATGAGCTCGCTCGTGTCAATAATCTGAACCTAGAAATGATCCACCTTCTGGCCATAGTGTATGCTTGTTCATTTGTCTTGACATATATCGGCGAGCAGATCTACATCCGCGGCAAATTCGAAGCAGCAGCAGACCTAAGGAACCGAATCTTCTCCTACTCATTCTTCTTCCCCTGGCAGAAGCTGAAACAGAAGGGCTCAGCTTATTACGCAACACTTATTAATAATCAGATCAATGATGCCTTTATTGTGTTGGATTATGGGTATATCCGTAACATCATAGTGTTGATACGCATGATCTTCATTCTTGCCATCGTGCTAACTTGGAGCCACACTTTCTTTGTTCTCTTCCTGCTCAATATTGCCATTGTGAGTGCTTACTCGTTTATTATTGACCGAGCGACACACCGCCATTACTCGCGTGGATATGAGCTAATCAGGCAAGCGACAGCTTACATTGCTGAAACCTTCGAGAATTTACATGAAGTTCTGGCGGGTGGACTTAGGGCTAAGCGCTGCGAGCGCTATGAGCGAATGAGCAATGAGATTACAGATACAGCCCTTAAGGCTGAGCGAATACGTGTCAGGCTCGACCGGGTAATGGTGGATCTCCCAGTGTACCTCTCGCGGCTACTCTTCCTTCTTTACGGCGGCTTCTTGGTCGTACACGGGCACATGACTATAGGAACCCTATGGGCCTTGTGGGTCTACTTCTCCTATGTGATAGAACCACTATACCTGTTCCGAGAATTGGCCCGTATAGCTGTGCAGGCCACAGCGAATCTCGAGGCTATCCTGGACTACTTCAGAGAGGCTAAGCGGTTCCAGGAAACCTTTGCGACCAGCAAGCTGGCTCCTGTTCCTGAAGCTCCTGTGTACAGCCTGCACAACGTTACCTTCGGCTTCGATCCTGCTAAACCAATACTTAGACAGGTCACGTTTGAGGTGGCACGGGGGGAGATCGTTGCCATCGTAGGACTGTCAGGGGAGGGGAAATCTACGCTTTTGAACATTCTCCTTGGACTACAGCAAGATTATGAGGGTGAAGTAAGGCTTTTGGGAAATGAACTCCATGGCGCTTCTCCTCATGCGGTCTTTGAGCATGTGGGGTACTATTCCCAGACAGTTGGGATCTTCAACGACACGCTGGAGAACAACATTGTGTTGGGAAGGCCATTTGACTTAAGGCGCTTAGAAGAAGTGATCACCAAGCTCGAGTTAAGTCATCTTCGCGGCAGGCTCCTTGGGGAAGGGGGCAGCTTTATCTCAGGCGGAGAGAAGCAAAGGGTGCAACTGGCCAGACTGTTCTATGGTGGCAAAGAGATAGTTGTAATAGACGAACCACTGACCAATCTAGACCTCATAAACGAGCGATTCCTCCTTACCAAGCTTGAGCATTACCTAACTATGCGTTCAGGTATCATCATCTCGCATAAGCCAAATATCGTCCGCCTTGCCAAGCGTGTCATTGTGTTGAAAGACGGGCAAGTGGCAGCCACAGGCGCGTTGCGCGAGCTTGTGACTTCCGACGATATTTGTCGAGAGATCATCCACACCTACTTCAGCACCGCCCGCGAAGTTGGAGTGGAAATTGGTGAGACTGGTAGTTGGCAAGAGCCGTGGTAAATGCTCAACGAAAGGAAGGCTCACATCATGACAAAAACTCTGACTGCAGCGAGCTGGTTGCTAATAATAATCGTTCTGGGTTGGCCTATCTCCGCCTGGGGGCAACCCAAAGTCGTCGGCGAGCCGGTGCTCAAGGAGATCGGCAAGCGCGGCGGCCAAGTTGTTATCTCCATTAGTGACCCCAAATCTTTCAACCCGATCACGACCTGGAGCCCCGCTGATCCCTTGATCAATCTCACTCATGCTGGGCTTCTGGAAATCAATCCCGTCACGGGCCAGCTGGAGCCAGCCCTAGCCGTGAGCTACGAAGTCTCCCCTGATCGCAAGAGCATAAAGTTCATATTGCGCAAAGGGCTCAAGTTTTGGGATGGTGACGACCTCAAGGCCGAAGACATCCTCTTCACTTATAAAGATATCCTCTTGGACCCTAAAAACCAAATCCCGGGCTCGATTCCAATGGAGGTTAAGGCTCTCGATGAGACGACGATCGTGATGACGGTCGGCGCTCCACTCCCCATGCTGCCCGCAGCCATCCTCTCAGGACATTTCTTTGATATACCCGTGCTGCCCAAGCACAAGCTGGATAAGATCGTTGCCCAAGGGAAATTCAATGAAGCTTGGTCACTCACCACCCCTTTGGGAGAGATCGCCGGAGCCGGACCCTTCAAACTTGCTAAGTATACCCCAGGCTCGGAGATTATCTTAGAGCGCAACCCCCACTACTGGAAGGTCGACCCTAAGAACCAACAGCTCCCTTATCTTGACAGAGTCATCGCCAAGATCGCTCCCAACAGAACAGAAGAGCTGGCACGCCTGGGACGCGGCGAGCTCGACCTGCTCACCCTCAGAGCCGAAGAGACCTTTGATCTGAAGCTCCCCAAGGGCTTCAAGCTCGTCATTGACGGGCCGGAGTACTCCTTCGACTTCTGGGCCTTCAACCATGATGTAGCTGATCCTGATCTGCGCAAGGTCTTCCGCGAGAAGCTCTTCCGCCAAGCGATGGCTCAGACGATTGATCGCACGCGGGTCATCAAAGAAGTGCTGAAGGAGTTGGGCGAGCCGTGGTTCACCACGGTCAACCGAATCTCGCCCTACTACGAGCCCAATATCCCCAAGTACGACTTCGACACAAAAGCCGCTGCAGAGAAGCTCGACCGACTGGGCTTGAAGGACACCGACCGCGATGGCATCCGCAATATCACGCCCAACAAACAGCTGGAATTCGAGCTGATCACTAACGACAACAATCCGATTCGCATCGCCGCAGCCAAGCTCATCATCGAGGAGCTGAAGAAGCTAGGAGTGAAGGTGAACTTCAAGGCCATTCCCTTTGCGGAGTTCAGCGCGAAGTTGACAGGAGGGCAATTCGTGGCGGCCATCGCGGGCACGAGACACCTGAGCGATCCATTTCTGAACGAGTCCTTCTATAGGTCTTCAAGCCCTGGGCGCTGGTGGCATCTATCGGGGGCGAAGGAGCCCTTTGACTACGAGAAGAAGCTCGACGAGCTGCTGGACAAGGCCGCGTTTGAGTTTGACTTTGCCAAGCGCAAGGCGCTGGCTTTGGAGTTACAGAAGATCATGGCCGAAGAGCTGCCCATTGTGCCCTTGTGGAGCCGCAAAGCGATCTTAGCGACTTCAGAAGCGCTGGGCAACATCGAGGCGTTCACAGCCAATGCCTTCGGGGTGCAGGAGTTTTTGGCTGTCATCTTCAGGAAGTGATATAATCTTGCTAAGACTGGCACAAAAGGAGAGGTGCCCTATGGCAGTGGTAAAGCTTGGAGCGCGCCGCCAGCTGACCATCCCCAAAGAGATCATCGAGCAGCTGGGGATCAAGCCCGGCGATTACGTTGAGGTCACTCGCAAGAACCGCTCTATTGTCATCACCCCCTCAGAGGACGCCTGGTTCTGGTCCAAGGAGTGGCAAGAGAAGGAGCGCGAGGCTGATCAAGACATCAAAGCAGGGAGAGTGAAGCGCTTCAAGAAGGCTCTTACTTAGCAAGCGCGAGGGTTGAGATTAGGTCTCATCGCAGCTTGCCCAGCTCGTTCCGATCCCACGAGCTTTTCGGATAGATCGCCAACGCTCTCTTAAACGCTTCTCTCGCTTCGGCGATCTTCCCTAACTTCGCGTAGGCGACTCCGCGCCAGCGATACGAGAGAAACTGAATTGTCTCGTCCGACGTTAGAGCCTCGCTTTCTTGGAATTCGCTTACGGCTCTCTCAAGATTTCCCCCAAAGAGCGCCGGCGCGTAGAGATAATAGACTCCCAAAGCAAGATGGGCTTCAGCGTTTTGAGGGTCAAGCGCGAGAGCGCGCTCGAGATTGCTCTTAGCAGTTCCGGCGTTCGTGAGAGCTTGGAGCCAGCCCTTCAGACTGATAATGCGCATCTGGCTCTCCCCCAGCAGCCGGTAGCCATCAGAGAAATTCGGGGCGCGCTCCGTGAGCTTTTGGGCGATCTGCTCAGCAGTAAGATAGTACGGCAGGGCTTCTTGCGATTGAGCGGGATCTCCCCACGCTGCCCCATGATACCAATTCCCTAGCTCGAACTCTAAACGAGCTTGCCAGTAGAGCTTCTCTGTATCGCTGAGCTCGTCGCTCAGTTGATGAAGCAGAGCTTGCGCACCCTGAAGCAGCTCCCGCGCCCGAAGGTACTCCTCGCCGAAACTCGAGTTATAGAGCTGGCGCTGCCCTTGACGATAGAGATTCTGCACGTCTTCTAGAGAGGGCTTCTTGCCCAAGACCGGCAGCACCGATGACGGCTTCTCTGCAGGAGCAGGGTGCACCACCGGCACGTCATACTCTCTTGGCGGGGAAGAGCCACGCTGAGAGATCAAGAGACTCCCACACGCGACGAGCACGCCGAGACTCGCGATGACCACCCATTTGAGCTTTTTCACAGTCTCTATCCATACCGAATTGTCAGAGACTCTGCAACCGTAATCCAACGGACCTTGGGAACGATCTCTTGGCGCAGGGACCGGCATGGCTTGACACCAAGAAGCACTCTAGCTATAATCGCGAATCGCGCTAGGGTGGCACCGCGGAAGGTCTTGCCAGACGGGGCAGTCCTTTCGTCCCTAAGGGGACGAAAGGATTTTTATCTGGAGGGAATCCGTGATGCAGCGCACTCTGGCATCGGAAGTGCCAAATAAGATCGGCGAGATGGTCTTTCTTCAGGGGTGGGTCAACAATCTGCGTCCCCTGGGCAAGCTCTGCTTTATCGTCCTGCGCGATCGTTCAGGGCTGATCCAAACAGTGCTCTACGGCCGCCCCGATCTTGTCAAAGCTTTAAAAGAAGAATCCGTCGTCGAGCTTACGGGGCGGGTGCGGCCTGACCCACGTGCGCCCTACGGCTGCGAGGTCGAAGTGCACGAGCTCAACATCATCCGCACACCTATAGAGACGCCCCCTATTCAAATCAATCGTCCATATCATGTGTTTAACGCTAAACTCGAGACGCTGCTGACGCATCGTGTGCTCGCCTTACGAAACCCCAAGATCGGCGCGATTTTTAAAGTCCAAGCTGAACTCATCCACGGCTTTCGCGAGTTCCTCACCCAAGAGGGCTTTCTCGAAGTGCACACGCCCAAGATCGTCGCCTCTGGGACAGAAGGGGGAACCGAGCTCTTCCCCGTACAGTATTTTGAGAGAACTGCGTATTTAGCGCAAAGCCCGCAGTTTTACAAACAGATGCTCGTGGGCGCGGGCTTCGAGCGCGTCTTCGAAGTTGGCCCGGTCTATCGTGCCGAGCCGCACAGCACCACCAGACACCTCAACGAATATATTAGTCTCGACATTGAGATGGGGTTCATCGAGAGCGAGCAAGATCTCTTAGCGCTCGAAGCCCGACTGCTGCGATATATGTTTGAACGAGTGCAAGATCGCTGCGCCAAGGAACTCGAACTATATAGGGCGGCGGTGCCCAATGTTCCCGAGAGGATTCCCCAGCTCAAGCTCTCGGAAGCTCAAGAGATCTTGCGCAAGAAATTCAATAAACACTCTTCGGGTGACTTAGACCCAGAATCCGAGAGACTGCTCTGTCGCTACGCCCAAGAAGAGCTGGGCTGCGAGCTGCTCTTTGTCACGCACTATCCCAGAGAGAAACGCCCGATGTACGCTATGCCCGACCCAGTAGATCCAACCCTAACGCGCAGCTTCGATCTGCTCTACAAAGGGCTTGAGATCACGACCGGGGGACAGCGCATTCATGAGTACGAGAGACTTGTTGAGAGCATACGCGGGCGCGGGCTGGACCCAGCGAACTTTGAGTTCTATCTTAAGGTCTTCAAGTATGGGATGCCACCGCATGGGGGCTTCGCCATTGGGGCTGAGCGCTTAACCATGCAGCTCTTGAATCTGGCGAACGTGCGCGAGGCGAGCCTCTTCCCACGAGATCGCACGCGGCTCACGCCCTAGTGGTGCCGAGGGAGGGAGTCGAACCCTCATGGTGCTTTGAACACCACGGGATTTTGAGTCCCGCGCGTCTGCCAGTTCCGCCACCTCGGCCCAGACTTTATACGGTGCAGGCCTGCCTGCCAGCCTGGGGCTGGCATAAAATTATATCTCTCCAGATCAGCTCTGTCAATGGCTCTCGCGCAAAGAAGTGTCAGAAATCGTACGTCTTGATTTATAATTATGTTATCTGCTAGGATGCGGGTCGGATGGAACACGACCTGAGCGCACTTGCACAGCAGATCCGCTTGGCTTATGCTGAGCATCTCATGCGTTGTACTGACCTGCCTCCGGCAGAGATGGAGGACTTCTTGAGCTTAGATGGCGATCTCGATCAAGCACGGCGCTGGCTCGCTATAGGATATGCTAAGCGTCGCTATGACCCTGACCATGTACGAGGCTTACTCGTCTATCTCTTTAGTAATTATTATCCGTCTCCTATAGACGACCCCGCTAAGGGCGAGCTGCTCAAGCAAGCTATCGCGCGCAAGAGGGTAAAACTGAGCGAGCTAACGATCGAGAAGATCAGCGGAACCAGGCTCGAGTGGGCGGAGGTCTTCCAGCTTGTGGGGAAAGAGTTCAATCCCACACGCGTCAAGGAGCGCATTATAGAGATCTACGAAGAACTGAAAGGAGCCGACCATGAACGAACAGCACAACGATGAGTGGAACTGGTTTCGGAAGCTGCTGGTGCCGCGGTGGGGAAGCGTACGCCAGGGCAGGCACCCCTCTCGAGCAGTCTTGCAGGCCTATATGAAGGGACAGCTGCGAGATCTCTGGCGGGTTGGGGTGCGCCCACTCGACCCTGAGAACTGGACACTGACGGAGGTCTCACAGCACACGCTCACGTGTAGAGACTGTGCGCGGCAGCTGGCGCTCCTGCGTCGTCAGGAGCTGGAGCGTTCTCCCTCCTGGCGCGATCTGTGGCAGGGCTTCCCCAGCGCGATCCGCGCTCATCTTGTAGTATACGCTCTCGCGCTCCTCGTGCTCTTCGCTGGGAACGCTTTCTTCGTGATGGTGCTGCCCCCGCCTATAGTCTCGCTGCCCTGCTCAGCTCCTGGGGCTCTGGCTGGGCCAGCACAGCCCGCTGATCCTCAGTCAGCTGAGCTCAATTGGAGATTTGAAGGGCTGAATCGCCCTGTGTCGTTCTCGTGCGCGCCGGTGCCAGCGCCACGCCCATGGTGGCAGACATGGTGGATCGGCTGGGTCTTTCTCATCTGGACCATGCTGCTGGGGCTGCATATTCTCTGGGATTTGTTGGGAAGCGCAACGCCGCAGCGTCCTGCCCCGGCGAGCGCCCGGGGTATTGGGTTTGTTTCCGTCTTCGTGTGAGACCATGCGCTGGGTACGATTTCTGGAAAACGGCCAAGCACAGTGGGGAGAGCTGGTCGGCGACACTGTACTTATTTCCGGGAAGCGCAGACAGCTCTCAGAACTCAAATTGCTTGCCCCAGCACAGCCGACGAAGATCGTCTGTGTGGGCGTCAATTATCGCGAGCACGCCCAGGAGATGGGACGAAAGATCCCGGAGCGCCCTGCTCTTTTTCTCAAGCCACCATCAGCGCTCATCGGCCCAGAAGACACTATCTACTTGCCCAACTCCCCACGGGTGGACTACGAGGGCGAACTTGCTGTAGTTATCAAAGAGCGCTGCAAGCGCGTCAAGGCTTCGGAAGCGCACACAGTCATCTGGGGCTATACGTGCTTCAACGATATCTCCGATCGTGCGGCACAAGCATGGGAGCTGAACTGGGTGCGCGCCAAGGGCTTTGACACCGCGGCTGCCCTTGGTCCAATCTTGGTCTCCCCTGATGAGCTTTCTGAACCCCTGACAATCGAGACGCGCGTCAATGGAAGGGTGCGTCAGCATTCTGATACATCCCAACTGATCTTCTCTATCCCTCAGATCATCGAAGAGATCACGAGCTTTATGACCCTGGAGCCAGGGGACGTGATCGCCACGGGGACGCCCGCGGGCGTTGGCCCTCTCGCCCCTGGCGATATCGTCGAAGTTGAGATCAGCGGGATCGGGGTGCTGCGCAATTACGTCGCGCAAGCACCGTAGCAAGCGCTTGGGCAAGTCTATCAAGCTCTTCGAGAGAGAGGGTCTCACCGCGACGCTTGGGGTCAAGTTGCGCCCGCTCCAGAGCTTCCAGTGCGATTTCCATCGGCAGGCCAAGCAGCGGTGAGCACGTGAGAGATTGTTTTAACGTCTTGCGCCGAAGGTTGAATGCGGCGCGCACGACTTTAAAAAATATGTCTTCTGGAGCGCAAAACTTGGGACGCTCACAAAATTGCAGGCGCACGAGCATAGAGTCGACCTCGGGCTGGGGAAAGAAGACATGGCGCGAGACTGAGAATAATCTCTGCACGTCCGCGAAGCTTTGGACGAAGATCGTGATCGCACTGGCGTCGCGGCTGCCAGGTATAGCGCAGAGCTTCTCCGCAACTTCGTGCTGCACCAGCAACGTCGCAGATTTCAAAATCTCGTGGGCTTCGACAAGCTTCTCCACGATCGGGGCCGTCACGTAATACGGCAGATTACCGACGATGGAGAGCTTGCGCTCAGAGATTACGGAGCGCAGATCAAACTGCAAAAAATCTTGGTGCACGACGACGACGTTCGGATAGGGGCGTAAATGTTCTTGCAGCAGCGGGATGAGTCGGCCGTCAATCTCGACGGCGATGACGCGTCCAGCGCACTGGGCCAGCTCTTGGGTGAGTGTGCCGATCCCTGCGCCGATCTCGATGACTGTGTCTTCGGGAGCGAGCTGCGCCGCCGCCGCAATCTTTTTTAAGATATTGGCGTCGACGAGAAAGTGCTGCCCCAAGCTCTTCTTTAAGCGAATCTTATGCTGAGCTAACAGATCGCGCACATACGATGGGCTTGTGAGAGACATATTTAGCGCCAGCGCGTGAGGATCTCTTCACGCCGAAAGAGCTTGACGTTCAGCCCTAACAGAGCTATATCAAGCACGAGCAGGGCCGCGCACAGCCCTCCCAGGAGCGCAGGCTTGTCCAAAAGATTCTGAAAGATCAAGAAGAACGCCGACATCAGGATGGGCAGCATCGCAAAACTGCTCAAAAGCTGCGCCGTGCGCAGGTCGCTCACGCGCGTCGCGATGGCCATCGAAGCGAGGGTCATGAACGTCGCGGCCAAGGGCGCAAAGAGCAAAAGCGTCATCAACCAGATCGAGCCGAACTGTTGCCACGCCAGCTCCAACACTGTTGACGGCAGAAGAAACTGCATGACTGCAAGAAAGAGCCCAAAGGCGATCCAGGTGATGGCGAGCGCGGGCAAGACCGATGCGAGCGTCTTGGCGAGAAAGAGCTCGTCAGTGCGCAGCGGCGTCGCCAAGAGGGGCTCTAAACTCTTCTGTTCCTTCTCGCTCATGATCGCGTAGATCGCGATCGAGTGCGGGATGACCATAGGGAACATGAGAAAAAACAATAACGGGGTGAGGAAAAGCATACTGACCTTCTCAAAGAGTTCCTTAGTTTCTTCAGTAGAGATGCCTCTCAAGTCGCCCGCATAAAGAAACGGAAAGAACGACACACCGAGAAGCACCAAAGGGAGAGCCACTGTGCCGATCCAGAACGTCTTGCCCCCCTTGAACGCCTCGCGCCACTCCTTGACGATGACAGTGTTGATGCGCTTGAGCGTCATGCCTTCTCCTCCGCGATCAGATCGAGATAGACTTCTTCGAGTGAGCGATCGTGCTCGCGCACAAATTGTATCTGCGCTCCCAGCTCGACTAATCTCTTAATTAATAAGGGGTTTTGCGCTTCGGGGTCGTCGAGCTGTACCAAGAGCCTCCTCCCGTCGGCTTGCACGTCGCGCACAAAGGGCAACCGCAAATCTTCTGAAAGAGTTATGGGCTCCTTCAGATCTACGACGATTTGGCGCCCATACAGCTCGCGCTTGAGCTGTTGGGGCGAGCCGACTTTGATGAGCCGTTGCTTGATCAGCCCGATCCGCGTGCAGAGCTGCTCCGCTTCGTAGAGATTGTGCGTACAGAGAAAGATCGTGCGCTTCTCTGACGCAAGCTGGGCGATAAAGTCGCGCACGGTCTTAGCAGATTCCGGGTCGAGCCCCGACGTTGGCTCATCTAAAAAGAGCACTTTGGGCTCATGCAAAAGAGCTCGCGCAATGGCTAATTTTTGCTTCATGCCCTTGGAGAACGTCCCGACAGGCTCGAAGCGGCGCTCCCATAATCCGAGTAAGTTCAGATATTTCTCGATCTGGGCTTCGGCGTTAGGCAGATCATGAAGATCGGCGTAGAACTTGAGATTGTGCCACGCCGACAGCTTCTCATACAGTCCAGGGTGTTCAGTCAGTATGCCCACCAGAGAACGGACGCGCTGGGGTTCTGCACACACGTCTACACCGGCAACGACGGCACGCCCTGCCGTGGGCGCTAACAGCCCTGCGAGCATTCTCACGGTAGTTGTCTTGCCCGCGCCGTTGGGACCGAGAAACCCGAAGACTTCGCCCTCAGCGATCTCTACAGAGAGATTCTCAACAGCAAGGCGATCCCCGAAGCGGCGCGTCAAATTCTCTGCAATAATCATGGCTGGCTCTTATGCCGTTGCGCCTCCCACCCTGTCTTCTCGCCGATCGAGATCTCAAACATACATTGGGGCATCGTCGCGTTCTAACGGACGGAGATAGATCGTCTCTCCAACGAGAAACAGCTTCCTCATGCCCTGCATTATAGCACAGAGAGATAACTATTTACAGATCCGAGTCTTCCAGAGGAGCTTGGAGAAACTCCGCGATCAGCTCGCGGGCCTCGTCGGCGTGTTCTTCAGCGACGCGCACGTCAATCTGCCCTATAGGATAGGCCGACCCCAAGTCATACGCGATGAAAGACTCAATCTGAAACTCCTCGAGAAACGATTTTATTAGACTTGCTTCGTTCATATCTTTGGCGATATAGACAGTCACGAGAGGGCCGCTAGGGGGAAGCTCTTCTTCGGGCACAAGCTGCTCGACAAGTGCGACGCCGCAATCGGGACACTGCTCAATCCCGGCTCGATACTCATAGCGACACTGCGGGCAGAAGGGCATAGAGATTACCCCCGATCTGAGAGAAACTTCCGAAAATAGACGATATCGCGGCGCTCTTCATAGCCGAGCTTGCGAAAGAGCTTTAGAGACGGCTCGTTGGGGGCTTCGACGAGCGCTGCGACGATAATAAGCCCTTCGCGAGCGAGCGCGTCTTCAGCTCTCTTGATGAGCTGCTGCGCTAGCCCCTGGCGGCGATAGCGCGGATCTACAGCTAAGCGATTGATCCAGCCCTTGCGCCCGTCGTGGCTGCCAAAGACCGTCCCGATGATCTGCCCATCGGCTTCAGCGACGAACATCAAGTGCCCAGAATCTTCGATCTGGCGGGAGATAGCCGCTCGACTGTCACGCCCCTGAGGCTCAAACGAGAGCCCCGCACGCTGCCACAGCATAATGACAGCGTCATAATCTTCGATTCTCATCGAGCGAATTTGCACGTTCATGGTCGTAGCTGTTCACGACGCCCCTGGGCTCAGTCGAGTATATGCGTGGAGAATTTCGCGCTCATAAATTCAAGTATAGAGCCGTCACACCGCCGATGCAAAGATGGCAGAACAATAGGGCATCCAGTATGATTACAGTATGCGTGAAGAAGTCCGCTGGTGGCAAGAGGCTGGTCGAAGAGACCTCGCTATGGCCGAGCGCCTCCTCAGAGCCAAGTTCTATGAAGGGACAGCGTTTCACGCGCAGCAAGCCGCTGAAAAGTTTCTTAAAGCGTTATTAGCGAAATATCTCATGGAGTTTCGCACTCACTCGTGCGCAGCCATGTTGAAGAAGCTCCACAAGAAGCTCCCCGTTGATAAGAAGCTGTTCACGCTGGCACGAAAGTTGGACGTACACTACAGCGACGCACGCTATCCCAATAGTGTTGGCGGCTCGCCTCACGAATTCTATGATGAAGCTATCGCTCAAGAACTGCTCGACGCAGCCAAGGAGTTGATCGCCTATGCTGAAAAAGGACTATCAGAGGGCGATTGAGCGTTTTATCCGCCGGCTCCGCCGCGAAATTCGTCTGCAAGGGGTCATTCTGTTTGGGTCGTGGGCGAGGGACGAAGCCTATCCCAGCAGCGATCTCGATTTGGCCGTGATCTCTGAAGATTTTCAAGGGCAGCATCGCATAGCGCGACGGCTCTTCCTCGCCGAACGCTGGACGAGCGATGCCCCAGCGGACATCCTCGGCTTAACACCACAAGAGCTCGATACGGCGCAGTCGCTGCTAGTGCGCGAGATTCTGCAGTATGGCCACGTGCTCTTTGACACCGGTTGTGTAGCCAAGGCGCGGGCGCACCTCAAGGCTTCAGGAGGCAGACGATGAGCATCATTCGCGATCCGTCTTTAGCAGCCCAAGGGCAGAAGAAGATCGAGTGGGTCCAGCGACGCATGAGCTTGTTGAACAAAATTAAGTCTGAATTCGAGCGCGAGCAGCCGTTCAAGAATCTCAGATTAGCTCTGAGCATTCATCTAGAAGCGAAGACTGCGTATCTAGCTCAAGTTCTCAAATCTGGCGGCGCTCAAGTCGCTGTGACAGGCTGCAACCCCTTGAGCACCCAAGACGACGTCGCAGCAGCTTTAGCTGCGTCGGGAGAGATCTTCGTCGCTGCCTGGCGTGGCGCAACATCCCACGAATACGAATCCCACTTGAAAGCCGTCTTGCAGACCAAGCCCCATATTATCTTAGATGACGGCGGGGATCTTACAAAACTCCTCCACGGCGAACTCTCTCACTTAGCAAAAGATATTCTCGGCGGCACTGAAGAGACCACGACGGGGGTACGGCGTCTGCGAGCGCTTGTCGCCCAAAATAAGCTCTTGTTCCCGATGTTCGCCGTCAACGATGCCCAGATGAAATTCTTATTTGACAATCGCTACGGCACGGGGCAGTCCACGTGGGATGGGATTATGAGAACGACCAATCTCTCGATTGCCGGCAAAACTGTGGTTGTCGCAGGCTACGGGTGGTGCGGGCGGGGAATCGCCCTGCGCGCCAAGGGGCTGGGGGCCAACGTCATCGTGACGGAAGTCAATCCCGTGCGTGCGATAGAAGCCGTCATGGACGGCTTTCGCGTCATGAAGATGGTCGAAGCCGCGCCTTTGGGTGACATATTCGTCACCGCGACGGGATGCAAAGATATCATTACAGAAGAGTCTCTGAAAGTCATGAAAGATGGCGCGATCTTGGCAAACGCAGGGCACTTTGACGTCGAGATCAGCAAGCCCGCTCTAGAAAAGCTCTCCGTCGCGCGGCGCTCGATTCGAGTGAATATCGAGGAGTTCGAGCTCAAGGACGGGCGTCGGCTCTATCTTCTTGCTGAGGGGCGCTTAGTCAATCTAGCCGCCGGAGATGGCCATCCCGTCGAAATTATGGATCTGTCGTTTGCGCTCCAAGCGCTCACGCTCGCGTACATTGCCAAGCATCATACGGAGCTGAAGCCCGGCTTATACCCTGTCCCGCCGGAGATAGATCAGCGCGTGGCGCGGCTCAAGTTAGAGACGATGGGCATCACTATAGACGAGCTGACCCCAGAGCAGCGGGCCTATCTTGAAAGGGCACTCTAAACTGAGTATACTAATCTGAATTTCTCATGGACCAGGAGGTCTGATCTCTCAGCATGGAGAGCACCCAGACGCAAACCTCGCAAAAGACGCGCTTGCCCAAGATTTTGCCTGATGGGAAGATTCACGCCATTGGGCGCCGTAAAGAATCGGTCGCGCGGGTTTTCCTCAAGCCCAACGGCGACGGCAAGGTGATCGTCAACGGCCTTCCCGCGGAGCAGTATTTCGCTGCCGATGGGTATATTAAAGATCGCTTGACGCAGGTGATCCTTAAGCCGTTCGTCGTGACGGGCACGATGAACCGTTACGACGTGATCGCCACGTGTCGTGGCGGGGGTTTTACCGGGCAGATGGAAGCGATTCGCCTTGGGATCGCGCGAGCCCTGCTCGCCGTTAATCCCGACTATAGGCCGATCCTGCGCAAGGAGGGGCTGCTGACGCGCGATCCGCGCATGGTCGAGCGCAAGAAGTACGGCTATCATAAGGCGCGGCGCGGGCAACAGTTCAGCAAGCGCTAAGCAGACTTCCCAGACTTCGTCGGGACTATTCGCCGTGCCGCCGGAGGCGGCACGGGAGAGAGAAATTAAAGGAGGTTCTATGAAACCAGGGATCCATCCTGAACTGAAGCGTGTGGTCATTCGCTGCGCCTGCGGGGCAGAGTTTGAGACGCTCTCTACCGTAGAGAATCTGCACGTCGATATCTGCTCGAAGTGCCACCCGTTCTTCACCGGCGAAGAGAAGCTCGTCGATACGGAAGGGCGCGTGCAGCAGTTTGAGCGCCGCTATGGCCTGAAGAAGAGATGAGATATGCGCTTTGAGACCAAGGCTGTCCGCGCGGGCTATCAGATTGACCCAGTCACTGGCGCTATTGTCCCGCCGGTGCACCAAGGGGCGACGTTTGCTCAAGAAGCACCAGGGGTGCATAAGGGCTACCCCTATGGGCGCACAGCTAATCCCACCCGTGCCCTCTTAGAGAGAGCTATTGCTGAGCTTGAGGGCGGAAGATATGGACTGGCATTTGCGTCGGGGCTGGCCGCCGAAGACGCGATCCTGCACTTGCTCAAACCCGGCGATCACGTGCTCTGCTGCGACGACGTCTACGGCGGAACGTATAGACTGTTTGAGCAAGTGCGCCGTCACTACGGCTTAGAATTCAGCTATTTCGAGACGACCGCGACCAAGATAGAGCTGCAGAAGAACACGAAGCTCATCTGGCTCGAGTCTCCCACGAACCCGCTGTTAAAGATTGCTGATATTGAAGCGATTGCGCGCCAAAAGCGAGATGCCCTGCTCGTCGTCGATAATACGTTTGCCACGCCGTATCTGCAGCGCCCCCTCGAACTTGGCGCGGATATTATCGTGCACAGCTCGACAAAGTATCTCAGCGGCCACGGTGACGTCATCGGCGGCTTGATCGTCACGTCCAACGCTGAAGTCTACGAAAGACTCAAATTTTTGCAGAACGCTATTGGGGCCGTGCCGGGGCCGATGGACTGCTGGCTCGTCCTGCGAGGGTTGAAGACCCTCGCGCTGCGCATGAGGGCGCACTCAGAGAACGCCCAAGCTCTTGCTGAATTTTTGAGCACACACAAGAAGGTCGCGCGCGTCTACTATCCGGGGCTGCCCAGCCACCCCGGACACGCTATAGCGAAAAGACAGATGAACGGGCTTTTCAGTGGGATGCTCAGCTTCGAGCTGAACGGCGATGTCAAAAGGTTCGTGCAGGCAACAAAGCTCTTCACGCTTGCCGAAAACCTTGGGACAGTAGACTCTTTGACGACACACCCGGCGACGATGACTCACGCCTCGATTCCTCCGGAGGAGCGTGCCCGCAGGGGCATCAAAGAGAATTTAGTCAGGCTCTCTGTGGGCATCGAGCACGCCCAAGACTTGATCGAAGATCTCCAGCAAGCGCTGGAATACGCTTAACGTTATGCGCGTCGCAGAGAATCTTTTAGAGCTGATTGGCCAAACGCCGATGGTCGCGCTCAAGCGCATCAACCCCATCACGAGCGTGCGGCTGCTTGCGAAGTTAGAGTACTTTAACCCTGGCGGCTCTGTGAAGGACCGCATTGGGATCGCAATGCTCGAGGCCGCTGAGCGTGCGGGCAAGCTCAAGCCTGGCGATTGGATCGTCGAGCCAACGAGCGGGAATACCGGGGTTGGACTCTGCATTGCGGCGATCGTGAAGGGCTATCGCGTCGTCCTCACCATGCCTGACAAGGTCAGCCAAGAGAAGATCAATCTCTTGAAGGCGTACGGGGCTGAGGTCGTCATCTGTCCTACGGCCGTCGCTCCTGACGACCCGCGCAGCTATTATTCGGTTGCGCGGCAGATTGCCAAGGAGCGCCCGGCACTCTTGCTCAATCAATACGAGAATCTTGCCAATCCCGAGGCGCACTACCGCACGACCGGCCCAGAAATTTGGGAGCAAACCCAGGGAAAACTCGACGCATTCGTGGCCGGCATCGGCACCGGAGGTACGATCAGCGGCGTGGGAAAGTTCCTCAAAGAGCGTAACGCGGCGGTCAAGATCGTTGGCGCTGACCCCGAAGGCTCGATGATCTACTCTGAGTTCTATAAGCTCCCTCACCACGTGCACACCTACTTCATCGAGGGCATTGGCGAGGACATCATCCCCAAGGCGCTCGATTTTTCTGTGATAGACGAGATCATCCGGGTGACGGACCGAGAAGCCTATCAGATGGCGCGAGAGCTGGCCAAGAAAGAAGCGATTCTGACGGGCAGTTCCGGGGGTGCAGCCCTCGTGGCGGCGCTCCAGTACGCCGAGAAGCTCAAGGAAGGGACAATCGTTGTGCTCATCCCCGACACGGGACGCCAGTATCTCAGCAAAGTCTATTCTGAAGAATGGCTGCACAAGCACGGCTTGCTCTAATATGTGTGCTTAGCGGGGTACTAGCTGGCTGCGCTCTGCTTACTTCTCCGGCGGTCGCGGTACGTCAGGGCTTTGAAGGGCTGGCGCCAGTATCAATTCTCTATCTCCGTCTCTGTAACTGAAGGGGAGCTCTGGGTCGCGCTGGGGATCAGCGTCGCCTGGGAGACGCTGTTTTCGGGTCGAAGTTCGGTAGTCTGTATACTAGCTCTTTGGTATAATCTTTCAGATATTGCGATAATCTCCAAGGAGGGCTTATGCGCAAGTTTTGGCTAACAGCCATCGCTCTGGCTTTCATTGTGGGGTGGGTCGCGCCTCTGGTGCTCGCCAAGACCATCGAGGTCCCCAAAGATTACCAAACTATCCAAGCCGCGATCAATGCCGCCCAAGCCGGCGATGTAATTCTGATCGCACCCGGTACGTACAAAGAGAATCTTACGATCCGCAAGAGCATCGAACTGCGTGGCGCTGACGCTGGGGTCATCGTGGACGGCTCGCGCTTCCGCAGCGCGCCCACGATTTTGATCCAGCGCACTCGCGATGTCATCATCCAAAACTTAGAGATCACCGGTGGGCGCCGCGGTATCCAAGTCGAGCGCAGCCGGAACGTCACCATTAAAAACAATCTCATTCAGAAAAATCGCCGCCAGGGGATTCTCATCACGGATGGCTCTCAAGACATAGAGATCACCGAGAACAAAATTCTCGATACAGCTCCCGACGAGGGCAACGTCTTGGGCAACGGGATCATTCTCAACGGGGCCAAGAACGCTCGCGTTATCAAGAACTTTATCGCGCGCAGTGCGTGGAGTGGGCTTCGGCTCCTGAGCGCTGTCGCTCATATTGAAGCCAATGCTTTTGAAGAGAATCGCCATTATGGGATTGAGATCTGGCCCAACTGGGTCGACTCTCCCGATGTGCCCTCCCAAGCAACCGTGCTCAACAATATTCTGAAAAACAACGTGCGCGCGGGGATTTTTATCACCGAAGAGTCGATCGCTGAGATCCGCAACAACACGATCATCGATACCCAAGCCAATAGCGATAAACAGTACGGGCATGGCATCTGGGTCACCGACGGCGCGCAGGTCTCTCTGTCTGAGAATACAATCACGGGTAGCCAGGGGCACGGCCTCTTCTTCGAGTCTGGACGCATCGTTTTGGAAGCAAATACGGTGACCGCGAGTACAGGATGTGGCATATACATTGAGGACGGGGTATGGCTAACGCCCACGCGATCGGCATCGCTTGAGCTCTTCGACAACCAAGGGGGCGCAGCCTGTGGCATGCCGCGCTTCCTGCATGGGGGGGCGGCGAGCACCCTCACGTCTGTAACTGTTGAGCCTGCTGAAGCCACACCGACGCTCCTTGTCAGACCAGGAGAGAAGATCAGCGTGCCCTTCAGTGTGACCTATCCTGGCCTACTCAAGGTTCGTGCTATCACACTCACCCAAGACGCTTCGCTCGCGGTGTCGCTCTTTGGGCCGGGGCAAGAGACCCCAATCGCTCAGGCACGCAGCCCTCTCCCGCTCGCGCTGAACGTTGAAGTCTCAGACGAGACAATCGCTCTGGGGACGCGCTGGCAGGTCGTCATCGAGAACCGCGGCGAAGTCGGCACGCTCGTCACTGCCCAAATCTCGGCACCGGTGCGGCTTGGCAGCTGCAAAGATATCACTGACGAGTTCGGCATTTTGCTCGATAATGCTGACGACGCGCCGCCGTTTAGCGAGGCCCAGTGCGCCGTGCTCTACTCGTCGCTACGCGCTATGCCCACGGAGATCCGAAGAACGGTCACATCTATCACGAACAACCCCCCGGACGAGCAGGTCGCTGGGACATACACAGGACTGGGACGGATCAATCTCTTTGGCCCGATGCTCCGGCGGACTTTGTCGTTCGTCTTCATTCACGAGATGGGCCACGCCGTCCAAGATCGCTTCGTGACGAGCAGCCAGAACGCGCGCTGGCGCGAGCTCTTCCGCCGTTCTGGGAAAGATTTAGATAACTTCGTGAGCGACTACGCGCGCACCAATGATCACGAAGATTTCGCTGAGACGTTCGCGACGTATGTGGACGATGCCCTTGAGCTCTTAAAAATCGCACGGGAGCGCGCTGCCAGGGGCAAACCCATTCTCTTAGAAAAAGTCAAGTTCATGGCCGAGCTGTTTAAGCAGCTTGGTTCAGATAACTCGATCTTGACGCTGGTCTACCAAGTGCGCCTCAAGACCGACGACGAGCGCACGCGGCTATTGATACGTCGTGTTTCGGTCTCATTTGACAACGAGGGCCTACCCGTGCTGCCTGCGCTGATCGAGTGGGAGGAGTTTTAGTATAATAGCTTCGGTGATGCCAATGCCTAAGGCAACGATCAAGTTCACCTACGAGGACTACAAGAACCTCCCAGAGTCAGAGACTAAACGCTATGAGCTCATCGAGGGAGAACTCATTATGGTCCCATCGCCCACGTTTGAGCACCAAGATATTTCAGGGAATTTAGCATTCGCGCTGGCGAAATTCGTCTGAGAGCACAAACTTGGGAAGGTCCTCAACGCACCCTTGGATGTCGTCTTAGACGACGAGAACGTCGTGCAGCCCGATATTATCTTCATTTCTCAAACGCGCTCGCATATTATTCACAAAGAAGCGATCAAGGAGCCCCAGATTTGGTCATCGAGATTCTGTCGCCCTCTACGGGTGAGCGCGAGCGCACCGTGAAGAAGAAGCTCTACGCCCGCGCTGTCGTGACTGAATATTGGCTCGTTGATCCAGAGAGCAAGACTATCGAAGTGCTGAAGCTTAGCGAGGCGGGATTTGAGCGCGTTGCTCTCCACAAAGAAGACGAGATTCTGACGTCACTCGTGCTGTCAGGCTTGCACATCCCCTTGAGCGAGATCTTCTCACGCTAAGCGCCCTCTAACGTGTTGTACGACCTCTTCAATCGTCAGTAATCGTTCCTCTCCGCTGCGCATATCGCGTAGCTTCACCTTGCCTTGAGCGACTTCATCTGGACCGACGATCACCACAAACGGAATATCATACGCATTCGCGTACTTCAGCCCGTCGCTGATGCCCTTGGCCGAAAAATCCATATCTGTTTTGATCCCCGCGCGGCGAAGCTGCTGGCAAACACGGCGCCCTTCGCTAAGCAGATTCTTAAACGGGATGACATAGACTTGGGTGACCGTCTTGCGCAGGGGCAGATCGCGGCGCTCCTTGAGCACTTCCAAAATCGGCTCCAAGCCGAAAGAGATCCCCACAGCGGGGATCTTCTCGGCGCCTTCTAAAAACTGCCCAATCATGTTATCATAACGCCCGCCCGCCGCTAACGACCCCGTCACCGAGGAATCTCTCGCATAGACTTCGTAAATCGTCCCCGTGTAGTACGAGAGCCCTCTCGCAAGCGATGGCGTCCAGACGACGCGTGTGTCTTGGAGATAGCTCAAGACCGGCTCCAGCTCGCGATAGCCCTCACTGTTTTTGAGCGCTTCTCGGTCCTGGGCACCAGAGAGAAAGCGCTCGGCACTGGCGCGAGAGATGCCGCGCTCGACCATCTCACGGATTACTTCATCCGGTCCGATCTTTTCAAGCTTGTCGAGAGAGAGAATAGCGGCGTCTGTCAGGTCTTGGGGCACGCTCGCCAGGCACGCCATCTCCGAGAGAATCTTTCTGTTGTTGATCTTCACGATCACGTCGATCCCAAGGCGCTCAAAGACATCGAGCGCCAACTGCACACACTCGGCATCAGCCAAGGGGGAACTCGAGCCAACGATATCAGCGTCGCACTGATAGAACTCTCTTGTTCTCCCCTTCTTGATGGGGCCGTCGCGATAGACCGTACCAATCTGATAGCGCTTGAAGGGTCTCTTGATCGTCGGGTTCATCCCGACAAAGCGAGCCAGCGGGACAGTCAAATCGTAGCGCAGGCCCAAGTCCCGGCCCCCTTGATCTTTGAGCTTAAATGTCTCTTTTAAGATCTCTTCGCCGCCGGAGTATTTTGCTGAGAGAATCTCCCAACGCTCGACAACAGGGGTCTCCAGCGGGCTGAAGCCGTACAGCTCAAAGAGCTCTTTGAGCGTGGCGATCACCTTGTCCCGAAGGATCTTCTCTTCGGGCGGGAAGTCGCGCATCCCGCGGGGAAGCTGAAGTTCCATGCCGAAGCCCCATCGAAGAAGAGATGGGGCAGATCTCATGCCGCCTTGGCTTGCTGCGCCTCGACCTTCTGTTTGATATATTCAATAGCTTGCCCAACAGTTTGAAGCTTCTCCGCGTCTTCGTCTGGAATCTCGATGCCGAACTCATCCTCGATCTCCATGATCATCTCCACCGTGTCCAACGAGTCCGCCCCTAGATCCTCAATGAACGAAGCGTCGTCGGTCACCTCATCGAGTTCCACCATCAGCTGTTCAGCGATGATCCTTCTCACCTGCTCAGCGATGTCCGCCATATCATTCCTCCTCCTTGTATGAGCTTGATCATTACTCTGACGGAAAAACCGTCGTTTGTCAAGTCGGCCTAGAGCATAACTAAGCCGCCGTCGGCGTTGACCACGTGCCCTGTTATATACGATGCGCGGTCCGAAAGCAAGAAGCAGACGACTTCCGCCACTTCTTCAGGGCGGCCAAACCGCCCCAGTGGGATCGAGTCCAGATATCTTGTGCGCAGCTCTTTAGGTAATTGCTCGGTCATCGCCGTCTCGATAAACCCCGGCGCGACGGCGTTCACTCTAATTCCTCGTGAGGCCAGCTCGCGCGCGACACTCTTGGTAAACCCAATCAGCCCGGCTTTCGCTGCCGAATAATTCGCTTGCCCCGCGTTGCCAATCTGGCCCGCAACAGACGTAATATTCACAATCGCTCCAGCACGCTGCTTGAGCATCCAGCGCGCCACAGATTTTGTGCAATAGTACGCGCCCTTCAAGTTCGTCGTCAAGACCGCATCCCAGTCGTCGTCTTTCATCCTGAGCAAGAGATTATCTTTCGTCATGCCCGCGTTATTCACTAAGAAATCTATATGTCCTTCGCTCTTGAAGATCTTCTCGATCAGTTCATCTATGTGCGCGCCGTCGGTAACATCAGCTGGCACGAAGACACAAGGCGCGCCAAGCTCTCGCTCGAGGGCTTGTCCGGCTTGCTCATCTCGCGCGAAGACATAGACTTTGGCACCGCGGGCGACGAGCATCTTCACAATCGCTCTTCCAATGCCGCGCGTCCCGCCCGTGACGATCCCTACTTTCCCAGCAAACTCTTGGAGCTCGCTCATCCCATCACCTGAGTGAAGCTCAACGCTTCGATCTCTTTGTCTATTCGCTTGTTGAGCTTGGTGAGCACATCTCCCGGACCAATTTCGACCAAGCGCGTCACCCCTAAAGACTTGAGTCTCAGCACGTAGTCTGCCCACCGCACCTGGGCCGTGATCTGTCGTGTCAGGAGCTCTTGAATCTTCTGAGGGTCGCTCTCTGGCTCGCCGCTCACCGTCGAGATAATGGGAAATCGCGGTGCTGAAAATTTAACTCGCTCGATCTCCGGCTTTAAACGCTCTTCGGCAGGCTTCATCAAAGAGCTATGAAACGGCGCCGACACGGCCAGCTCAATCCCCTTGCCTCGCATAGCTTCAGCCAATCCTTTTGCCCTAAGCACTGCTTCTCTTGGCCCGGAGATCACGATCTGCTCCGGGGAGTTATAGTTGGCGATCTCCGCGCCAGTCTGAGCGCAGATCTCTCGCACTTTTTCATAGTCTAATTTCATGATAGCCACCATACCCCCTTGCCCCACGGGAACGGCCTCCTGCATCAACTTCCCCCGCAGGTGCACCAGCCGAAGCCCGTCTTCTAAGCTGAAAACCCCAGCGCACACGAGCGCCGAATACTCCCCTAAGCTGTGCCCGGCAGCGTAGTCGGGCTTCTGCCCCACTAGCTCGAACTTAATGACGCTGTCTAACAAGATCGCCGGCTGAGCAAACTCTGTCAGCTTGAGTCGCTCCTCTGGTCCAGAGAAGATCAGCTCCTGAAGATCAAAGCCCAATACTTCACGAGCGCGCCGATAAAACCGCTCGACACGCGTACGATATCTTTCGTAGAGCTCCCTTCCCATGCCCACATATTGCGAGCCTTGGCCAGGAAAGACAAACGCTGTCTTGGCTATCGTAGGAGACATTGCTCTCTACGGCGTCCCTCTCAGCGCTGGCACCAAGCCCAGGTGCACTAAGCTCTCGTGCACCCCACGCTCAATCTTCTCGACGACTTTATGCTCGACGGATTCTTTCGCAACCCTGATGGCGTTCTTGATCGCTTCAGCATTGGAGTTTCCATGTGCGATGATGACGACGCCACGCACGCCTAACAGCGGCGCCCCACCATACTGCACCGCACTGATCTCGCGCTTTAATCTGTTGAGCGATGGCCAGAGGAACGGCAGCCCTAGCTTGGCCAGAAAACTCTTCTCGATCTCGCGCTTTAAGTAGCGCACCGTCACTGTAGCTGCTCCCTCATAGGCCTTAAGGCAGACGTTCCCCGTAAACCCATCAGTGACGACCACGTCGAAGCCACCTTCAACGAGTCTATTGGGCTCGACGTTGCCAGCGAAGTTGGGCAACTCTTGCTGGAGATACGCAAAGGCTTTCAGGGCCTGAGAGTCACCCTTCTGAGGCTCCTCACCAATGTTGAGGAGCCCCACACGCGGGTTCTTCACCCCCACAATCTCGCGCATGTAGATAGTGCCCATGATCCCAAATTCCAAGAGATGTTCTGGATCGCACTCAGCATTAGCCCCAACGTCGATCAAGAGCGTGCGCCGCCCATCCAGAGTGGGGACCAACACGCCGATCCCAGGACGATCGATCTCCGGAAGTCTTCCTAAATTAAAGAGCGCCGCGGCCATGACCGCGCCCGTGTTAGCTGGGCTCACAAAGGCGTCGGCTTCGCCGTGGCGCACCGCGCGAATCCCCTGAACGAGAGAGCTGTTCCTCTTCTTGCGCACCGCTTCTATGGGTGCTTCGCTCATGGTGATCTCTTCTGGAGCGTGCAAGATCGAATATGGTAAATTCTGGTGTTTACGGAGTGCGCGCTCGATGCGCGGCCCGTCCCCAGCGAAGACGACCTCAACCCCGTACTCTTGAATCGCCGCGACACCGCCAGCGATTAACTCTTCAGGGGGCCTATCACCACCAAGGGTATCTAGAACGATCTTCACAGCACTTCCCTCCTGGATGGTTTTTACCCTAGCAGACAGCTTACGAGCTGTCAAGTCACTTGCGTGGGAGATAGAAGTTCACGCTGATATGCATCGTAATGCCAAAGCTCGTCGATGCGACGGTCTCCGGCTTGGGCAGAGGGACGGGCTCCTCCGGAGGTGGTTCTCCTGGCGGGGGAAAGGTCGTGGTCATCACTTGAGCGTAGAGAAAGCCGAACTCAAAATTTGTCACAAGCTGGGCGGACCAACTGTGCTCGATCCCCGCGGTCACGGCAAAGGCGAGCGTCGCCGTGCGGCTCTCGTAGGGCCAGGGATACGGGGGCACGATTTTGTCTTGCTGAGCCTCCGAAGGCAGCTCGCCCTCACGATAGATACAGCAGTAATTTCTATAAATACTCTGGGCGCTGATCGCTCGACCAGCAAGATAGAGATCGTCTTGCGCGTTATCAGAGAGCTTAAGCAGCAGTCCTGCAGAGAGACTCGTGAAACTACGAGGGTTCCACGAGTCACTGAAGCTCGACATCCAGCCACCACCCTCGAGCGCTACCAGATCGCTGATCCAATATTGCCCAACAAGCGCTGCTCCTAGGGAAGGATCAACATCGCTGGGGCCAATGGGCATGAGCACGCTGGGCAGAAAACGCGCCCCAACCCCTACAAAGCGCCCCGCAGAGAGATTCTCCTCCTGGGCCCAACAGACTACACCTATCCCAACAAACATCAGGATCAAACCGCCAACAGCGAATGTACATCTCATGAGTCCTCCTTATAAGCTATAGTCAACCTCGTGCGCAGTCTCCAAGAACGCTGCCAAAAGATCAATTGCTGCTTGGATGTCGTCTTTATGCGCGGCTTCGACAACGGAGTGCAGATAGCGCGTTGGAATGGAGAGCGTGATCGCGGCGACGCCCTCGCGCGTCAGCTGGATCGCTCCGGCGTCGGTGCCGCCGCGGGGCAGAATCTCCATCTGATATTTGATCTTCTTGTTCTCAGCAAGCTCGCGCATCGCACGCACGAGCTTGGGATTGGAGATCGAGAGCGAGTCTTTGATTTTTATAGCGACGCCGGCACCAAGCTTGGTGACGTGTTCGTGCTCCCCCACGCCAGGAACGTCACTAGCAACTGTAACGTCGAGCGCGACCCCGATATCCGGCGCAATGTTAAAACTCGAGACCCGCGCACCGCGCACCCCCACTTCTTCTTGGGTCGTGGCCACCGCGTAGATGTCGCAGACGTGATTCTTCGCTCTCTTCACAGCTTCGAGCATCACGTAGACCCCCACCCGATCATCGAGCGCCTTGCACGAGACGAGATTCCCGACTTCCGTGAAGTCCTGCTGGAGCGTGACGAAGTCCCCAATATGAACACGCTTCTTCACTTCGTCTGCTGGCAGTCCCAGATCGATAAAGAGATCTTTGAGTTCGATGGGCTTCTTGCGCTCTTCTTCAGTGAGAACGTGCGGGGGCTTGGACCCGATGATCCCTATGAGGTCTTCGCCATCGGTGTGCACAACGACGCGCTGGGCCATCAGGACCTTGGGATCGAATCCCCCCACAGGGTCAATGCGCAGAAAGCCGGTCTTCTCGTCGACGTGCGAGACCAAAAAGCCGATCTCGTCCATGTGCGCGGCCAGCATGACCTTGGGGCCGCGCCCGCTGCCCCTCTTCAGCGCGATGACGTTCCCGAGCGCGTCCGTGCGTATCTCATCGCACAGCTTGTCGAGCTCCGAGACGACCAATGCCCGTACAGCCTCTTCACGCCCCGGCACGCCGTGGGCTTCACAAAGCTTTTTAAGCAACTCCATAGCCGATCACCCTTGCCGTCATAGATCTTTCACAGTAGCGCAGAGCAGGCCAGAAGTCAAATTGACAAGCTGAGTGAGATTCTCTAATAATACAATTAGGTGAAGAAGAAGATCGCTCTGGTGCTCAGCAGTGGTGGCCCGCGCGGGGCAGCATATATTGGCGTCCTCAAGGTGCTGGAAGAGCACGGTGTCCCGATCTCGCTAGTGGTGGGCAGCTCCATCGGCGCGGTAATTGGCGGGATTTATGCTGCGGGGATCAGCGTCGCCCGGCTCGAGCAGGAGTGGCGCCAGATAGACTTCTGGCGCATCGCTAAGAGCTTGCAGCCCACCTTGCCCATTCACGGATGGTCGAGCGGCTCAGCCGTCGAACGCTTTCTCAGGGAGATCTTGGGCGGCGACCGCCAGATCGAAGAGCTGCCTATCCCGTTCGTCGCCGTCGCTACAGACTTGGATACGGGCGAGCGCGTCTTGCTCACCGAAGGCTCTCTGATCGAAGCCATTCGTGCGAGCTTTTCGATCCCTGGGCTCTTTGTACCCGTGGAGCGCGCCGGAAAGCACTTAGCTGACGGAGGCTTAGTCAGCCCCCTGCCCGTGGACGTCGCGCGTCAGATGGGCGCCGACGCGGTCATCGCTGTGGACGTCAACCTTGGGTCGAAGCGCTATCGCATGAGACATCGGCCTAAGAGCGCCCCGGGGCTCTTTGAGTCTCTAGATCTCTCTATCTCGATCTTCGTGTGGCGTCTGACGGAGCTAACACTTATGCTCACTCCCCCTGATGTGCTCATTACCCCTGATATGCCCGACGACTCTCTTGTAGGGAATCTTAGCTATCATCGCGCGGAGGAGCGGATCGCCCTGGGGGAGGCCGCCGCGCGGGAGAAGCTACCTGAGATCCAAAAGCTGCTCACTTGACAATACCCTCTTGTTATGCTATACTTTCACTAGACTGACATGTCAGTCTAGCTATGGCCCGAACGGTCTTAGATAAAGAGATACGACGACAACAGCTGCTTGATGCAGCGACGAAGGTCTTCTCCCGTAAAGGGTACTTAGAGACGTCTATCGACGATATTATTGAGGAGGCGGGGGTTGCCCGCGGCACATTCTATCTCTACTTCCCCGGAAAGAAAGAGATATTTCTCGCGATCATTGATCACTATTTTGAACTTGTGTCAGAGCTAGTGACTCGCTTCATGGCCGAGGAGTGGCCAGCATATCTCAATCGTGCGCGCTTCCGGGAGCACGTGCTCACCTGGCTGCGCTTCTTCGCGCAGCACCAGGATTTAACGAAAGTGATCTATCGCGAGGCCACTTCGATTGACCCACAGTTTGAGGCTCGGTGGAACCGTCTAGGAGAGACAATGAAAGACTTTCTCAGTGAGAGAATACGTGTCCTCCAAGAGGACGGCCAAGTGAGGAAGACGCTCGATCCCCAGGCGTGGGCGCTCTTTATGGAAGGCATCTTCCATGCTGCGATCTGCAACTATATCTTGCCCGCGGAGCACCCTGATTTGGAGTGGCTTGCTGATCAATGGGTCGACTTCGTGCTGTGGGGGATCACGCCACGAGAGGGAGATGCATAATGCTCAAGCGCCTAGGGCTGTGTGCTCTTGTCGCACTAGGATTGGTAGCAAGTGAGGGCCACGCACAGTCACCCAAGATTGATCTGCTCTTAGTGGACGAGACCCAGACATTCCAAGCTTCTCTCATGGTGCAGATCTACGCGAGAGCTCTGCAAGAGACCGGGCTGTTTAACTTCGAGGCCAAGATCGTCTCCGTGCAATCGAGCTACGACGACCCGCTAGGCGTCAACACGACCGGGAAAAAATACGAACTGATCGTGATCGTCCCCCGGGGGATCGAAGACGGCTCCGTGCTCTCTATCTGGCTGATCACCAAGCCCATCGGGCCGCAGACGCGCCCAGAATTATTGAAGGCGCTCCAGCTCATCCGCGAGCGCGTCACCCAGGGCTCCGGAGGGCTGTTCAGGGCATTGACCCCTATGGACGACGGCGCTTTGGGAATCTTTGCGACCGTCTTTGAGCATCACGGGTGGCTAAAATGAGAAGAGCCTTGGCACAAAAGATCGTCGATCACCCGTGGTGGGTGATCGGGGGTGTTTTAATCGTCACGGTGTTCTTCGCCAGCGCCATTCCCAGGATTCGCTTCGAGCAAGATTTTGAAGCATTTCTCCCCCAAGACGACCCCGCGACAATCGCGCTCCATCGAGCTGAAGAGCGCTACGGCGACCAGAAGCTCTTCATGGTCGCCGTCGAAACGGACGACACGATCTTCAAGCCCGAAACCCTAAAGAAGCTCAAAGAGATGGAAGAGCTGTTCGAGCAGATCCCCGAAGTCGACGAGGTCCGCGGGCCGACAAACTCTCAAGTAATCTATGGCAGTGAGACAGCGATCACTGTCGCGACGGCGCTGCCCGAAATCCCTGAGACTCCTGAAGAGCTTCAAGCGTATAAAGAGCGCGTCTTGGGGGATCGGCTCTTGCGCGGCTTTGTCGTCTCCGAGGACGGCAAGGCCGCAGGGATTCTCATTCGTCTGAAGACCGGCGAAGAGGAAACCGTAGGTGTCGTCAATAGCGTCTTAGAGATCGCCGAGCGCTATCAGGGGCCAGAACGCATCTACGTCGGCGGCATGCCGAGGCTTAATCAGTTCATCGCCGAGAGCATGAGAAAAGATCTCAGCGTGCTCTTCCCTGTGATGATCTTGGTTATTATTATCGTGCTCTACCTGAGCTTTAACAGCCTGCGCGGGGTAGCGCTGCCCTTGGTGACGGTCGTGCTGAGCGCGATCTGGGAGATGGGCACGATGGGCTGGCTCGGTGCGCCGTTTACACCCTTCTCGTTCATCGCCCCCGTTGTGTTGATGGCCGTCGGCACAGCCTATGGGATTCACGTTCTCAACAAATACTATGAAGAAGCACACCAAGGTGGGCGCTCGCGCACGGAGATCGTTGTCGCAACCGTCACAGCGATGCTCTCCCCAACAGCGATGGCAGCTCTAACGACCGTCGCGGGATTCTTTGCGCTGCTCAGCTCGACGCTCTGGCCCCAGCGAGATTTCGGGATCTACACAGGGATCGGCGTGCTCTACGCCGGATTTTTAGCGCTCACGCTCATCCCAGCGATCCTAGCGCTTATGCCTCTGCCCCGGCGTGAGCATCAGAGCCTGCTCGCGCGGTGGCTCCGTGCGGGACTAGCGAGCTTAGCGCACCTCATCGAGCGCACAGCCGTTATTATTCTGATTGGGGCAGGAGCGGTAGCCGTCGTGTGGGCGGTGGGCATCCCTCGATTGAAGATCGAGACTTCCGCTAAAGACTTCTTAGGCAAGGGCCATCCCGTCGTCGAAGCTCTTGACGTCTTGGAGCGCCATTTTGGTGGAAGCCTTCAGACGGGCATCGAGATTGACGTAGGGGTGCGCGACGGCCTCAAAGAACCCGAAGTCCTCAACAAGATCCTCGCCCTCCAGGAATTCCTGGAGACGCTCCCCGCCGTGCGCCGCACCACGTCCATCACTAACTTGGTGCGCGAGCTTAATCAGAAATTCCACGCCGATGACCCGAATTACTACGTGATTCCCGACGACCGCAAGCTCATCTCACAATTGCTGTTGCTCTTCACGTTTCAGGGGGGGAGCCTCGGCCAGATGGCCCTAACAGATTTTTCTGCCGGAGAAGTGATCGTCTCCCTGGAGTGGGTTAGCAGCACTCAGATGGCCAAGCTCGTCGCAGAGATCCAGAGATATCTCGATGAGCACTTCGCCCCAACGGCAACAGCTTCAGTAGCCTTGACCAGCGATGGCTCGCTCCTCCAGATCAAGGCCGAGCAAGTGGGAACGATGCCCATCTATGTGCGGTTGATGGACCAGATCCGCACCAGCCAGATCTGGAGCTTGCTCACGAGCGTCGGGTCCAGCTGGGTGATCGTCTCGCTCCTGATGGGCTCTGTGATCGCGGGAGCGCTCTGCATTGTGCCCTTGGTGCTGACGATCTTGACGGAGTTTGGCCTGATGGCCTATCTGGGATTGCCCCTCGATATGAGCACAATGATGATCGGTTCGATTGCTATCGGGATCGGGATTGACTACGCGATTCACTTTGTCGAGCGCTACCGTCTGGAGTTTGCTCTCGGCAGAGATGCGCGGCGCGCCCTGGAGCATACGCTCACCCATACAGGGGTAGGGATTAGTTATAACGCCCTCGCGCTCACGTTAGGATTCGGCGTACTCTGGATCTCGACATTCAAAGGGCTGAACACGTTCGGGTCGCTCGTCGCCCTGACGATGGTCGTGAGCGCCACCAGCGCGTTCACGATCATCCCAGCGATCTTGTTGCTTTGGAAACCGAAATTCCTTACGAAACGCGCACAAGCATAATAAAGGGAGGTTGCTATGAAAGCTGTCACAAAGTTTGTCTTGGCCGTCCTCGGATTGGCGCTCCTTGTGGGAGCAGGGTCTCTGCACGCACAACAGCCGCTCACCGGGCCGCAGATCTTGCAGAAAGTCGAAGAGAAGGGCGGAATGGGTGGCACCCAAGGGGAGCTCATTAGCGATGTGAAGTTCGATATCATCGGCAAGGACAAGAAGACCGCGACGAATGAATTTCGCTTTATCTCCAAACGCAAGCACGGGGAGCCCGATAAACTCCTCGTGGCGTTCGTCAAGCCCGACGACGTGCGCGGTACGCTCTTCTTGAGCATCAAGCCTCAGGGTAAGGACGCTGATCTTTGGCTCTATTTGCCCGCCCTTGGCGCAGTCAAACAATTAGTGAACACCCAAGAGCGCAAGGGGAGCTTCGCTGGAAGCAATCTCTCGTTTGAAGACTTGGGGAGTGGCTTCAAGTACAGCGAGAGCTACACCGCCGACGAGAAAGTCACCGAAGAGAAGATCAAGATCGGGGACAAAGAGTACACGACGTATGTGTTGACTCTGCGAGTTAAGAAAGAAAAAGAGAAGACCGAAGACTATCCGCTGCGCAAGATGTGGGTAGAGAAGACAGAATTTGTCGTTCTCAAAGGGGAAGGCTATAATAAGACGAACAAGCTTGAGACCGTCTTTGAAGCCTTAGCGTTGGGGAAGTTTGAGGACGACACCGTGCCTGATAAAGTTCTGATAAAGAACATTCTGGATGGTAGCCAAACAACGATCACATTTATGATGCGCAAGCGCCCAGCCCAGCCGTTGCCGGAGAATCTCTTCGATCCAAATAATCTGAAGAACTTAAAGATTGATGACCTCCTCAAGCTCTAGCCCAGCGGGAACGCCATCCCTGCCCGTGGCGTTCCCGAGTGAGGAGCCCTCAGGGG
>Ga0209289_100228_pt1 | contig 33114 bp, 34 predicted proteins | sample GXS110809BmetaG_FD_184121 | JGI IMG/M metagenome (GOLD analysis project Ga0209289, IMG submission 184121) | Hot spring microbial communities from Gongxiaoshe hot spring, China to study Microbial Dark Matter (Phase II) - GXS 110809B (SPAdes)... ...
ATCCCACATCACTCCCTTCTCCATTGGCGTTGCTAAAAAATTCTGTGTGGCTCGGCAGGAGCCTCGCCCTCCCCGTCAAAGATTGCTTGTCATTCCCACGGGCGATGCTGCGCTATTTCCTGCTGACGGATGCGTTCTACAGCATCTCGCAAGGCGTTAGGCAGCAGCGACTCCAATTCTTGGTCTGGGTTTTGCTGCTTCGTCTCCAAAAGGGAAATTGTTGCCTGTGCGACAAAGCGCGGAAGTGCAATCTCGCCTCTTTGCGCTTTCGCTCCCTTAATCAGTTGGGACAAAAACTCATCAGCCACCACCTCATCTGCTTGCCAAGTGTAAGCAATTCCGTGAAAGTTGCGCAACCGACCCGCCAGTTCCAACAAATCGTCATCGCTCAAGGGCGCCTTGTCCAAGTCAACGGTGATGGCTCGGTAATCTCCTTCCACCCCACCTAACAGTCCACCCAAACGCTGCCACAAAGGATCGTGGGACGGAAAGCCTCTTTGATCATCGGTGTACATTTTGGGAGTTGCAGAACATAACATCAGGAAGTTGCGCAAGTTGTCGGCATCATCAATGAACTGGCGCAGAACATCGTAGTTTGCGTCACGCACTCGTGGTTTTTGCGTCATGATCAAGTCCAGTTCGTCCAGAAAGAGCACCAACCCGCTGTAGCCCATGTGCTTGAGAAATTGGATGAGGGAGCGAAGCATGGCTCGGGCATTCTTTCGGTCAATGCGGATGCGAACTCCTTTGGGCTTGATGGGGTCACCTTTGAACCATTGCAAGTAAGGGTCTCGGTCGCTTTCTTCAAACCATGCCCGCAAGTAACCCCGAAGAGCCTGCCGAAAATCGGGGTCAAGTTTAGGTATTCTTTCCAGCTCAGAGAGAGTTTGTTGAAGTTGTTCGGGAGATTGGGCAATTTGCTCGCACCAGCGACGGAGCAAACCATCAATGTCCTCTGGCTCGCCATCGGACTCAGGTGTCGCCAAGTTCTCCATTATCTTCCGCCAGACAGTTTCAAACCTGTCTAACCGCACCGAGCCATCAGGGCTTAAAGTCACTTCGCTGATAACGAAGCGACGCTCCAAAGCCATGTGGGCGGTCATGCGCAAGAAGTGCGTTTTCCCGCTCCCATATTCGCCGATGATGAAGCGCACTGCAGAAAGGTCGTCATCTTTTGCAGCGTCCAAATACCACTTCATTCCTTCAAGCCATCGCTCCCTTCCGACATGAAGGTAATGCACAAGCCATGCGGGAGGGGGCGTGCCCTCTTTAATGCTTTGCACGATGCGCAAAGCGTCTCTCTTGCTAATCTGCGTCATGGCTCATCCCTCCTTTTGTTCAAACAGAAATTGTAATAGCCCGTAGTTTTGCCCGACGCCTGTCTTGAAGTTGACAATAAACAGCGCTTCTTTGGGATTGCGGACAGGAACAAGGTGGAGCCGATAGCCTTGCTGCGTTTGAGTTACTCCTTCCGCCAGCAGTTTCCCAATGTCTACGGCGAATTCATCGGGCAAGTAGGGGGCAAACTTTTTGCCTTCTGCGTCGGAAAAAGCGATGTCCTTTTGCTTCAGCCAGACAACAAATTTGTGCACAGTGAAGATGTTCGCATAATTTCCGATGCGCAATGCTCCTTTCTCGTGGGTGAGAGCAAGCAGGTAAGCGTTCCACAGCATTTGAAGGAATTCGTGCGCCTCAAAGGGGTGGTGGAACAAACGCTGAACTTGCTTCTGCACAGCATCAGCAACAGTGGTAACAGAGATGTCATCGTGAATCGTGACGGCGTGGAAGTCTGTTCCGATACGAGCCCGTCGTTTTCTTTCGTCAATCACCACCTTTATGACCTTGTTGACCCGATATTCAGGAAAGCGTCCTTCCACTGTGCAACCATCCGACTTAAGGGCTTCCATTAGCAGGTCACGGTAATGAAGGATTTTCTCTTCGGTTTTGCGCTTTAATTCCTCTTCCAACTCTTGCAATTCCTGCACATGCGGGCTGTTGAGGGAGCGGAGTTGATCAAGGAGGGACAGGATGACGAAGGGGCGAGTTTCGGCTTCGGGTAAACGCTTCTTGAGCGTCTCCCATGCCTTTTGTTCCTTGTGAATCCTTGCTTTTGTTTCTTTACTCTGCTGAATTGCTCGTTCTACAAGTGCCATCCACTGTTCCATATCGCCACCTCATCAGAGAAATTTTAGCTCCCACATCGGTCGAGGGAACATATCAATCATAATCGCTCTATATTATCCACGCAAACGCCCGCTCACCCCACCACCACGCCTGCAGACCCGGCACCTCCAGCTCTACGCCGAAGGGCAGAAAACTCACCGGCACCGGCGGCAGGGGACTGCGCACGCCCCGACTGTCTATGGTAAACCCTGGTGGCAGCATCTCCACCACCGGCGGCTCAAAGACCGCCCCTTCGCGCAAAACAGGACGCAACCCCGGCATCTGCCGAATGTCCCCGGGCAGGACCGTCCCCCGAAAAGAAGGCTCGCCTTCCCGGACCCGGGTGAGCTCTACTTCCTCGACAACAAGCAGCTCATCCTCTCGCCCGAGCGAGAGCGGATAGGCCGGGTCCCAGAACGCCTTCGCAAGCTCCTCAAGCAGCGCCTCTTCCCCACCGTAAAAGAGCGTGTAGCGGGTGAAAAACAAAAGCTCCCGGAAGTAGGGCGAACGCTCGGCAATCTTACCTCCTTTGATCTTGAGCACGGTCCACATATCGCGGGCGCGTCCGGGCTCTTCATCCATCCAGACCGAGACCTTGAGCCCGCGCAGGGGGCTATCGGGCGCCCAGAGCTCGCGGTCTGAGAGCCCCAGCGCCGCTCCGGCAATGCCCACAAGCGTCGTCGGTGGCGGCATCGGAAGCGTACGCTGGTAGTTGTGGTCCAGCGGTCGCCGGAAGGACGCCACCGGCGCCCTAACGCTGGCAGCTAAAATGGGCTCTCCCATGTTCTGCATGCCTCACGCCTCGCCTTTCTTCAAAACCGACTCCAGAATCGCGGTCAACTGGGGGAGGTCTTTCTGCACGGTACTCCAAAGAATATCCAGGTCAATGTCAAAATACCCATGTACCAATCGGTGCCGCATGCCGATGATGTCTTCCCAGGGAATCTCCGGAGTCCGGCTCCTGGTCTGCGGGGAAATCTGGTAGGCGGCCTCGCCGATAATCTCAATGGCTTTTACCAAAGCCAGTACCAGGATGCGGTCGCGTTCTAAGTGCTCGCGGGTTTTCCCCTGAACAAAGGACATAGCTTCCCGGGCGGCATCCAACATATGTTGCAGGCGTATCCGGTCACTCTTCCGCATAAATGACCTCTGCTTGACGCAGGACCTCTTCGCGGAAGTAGCGGCTTAAGTCTCGGGGCGTGCGCAGGTCCACGGGACGCCCACCAAAGAGCCTTTCCAGCTCCCGCGCCAGGCGCGCCATGCCCAGAAGTCCTGGCGTGTGGTCGGCATCAAACTCCACCAACACGTCCACATCGCTTTCGGGACGAAAGTTCTCCGTCAAGGCAGAACCAAAGAGGGCCATCCAGCGAATGTGGTGCTTTCGACAGAACTCGGCGATGGCTTCTTTATTCACCTGCACACGGACCATACCCTCCTCCAGAGGGCGCCGGTTACGATTCGCCCCATAGTGTTTCCACATCCTGCTTTGCCTGCCCGAGCGCCTCGTGTACGGTGAGCACCGCGCCGTACTGCCCGAGCGTTTCGCGGATCTCCTCTTCATTGCCGAAGATGCCCGGCTCAAGCCCGAAGAGCACCTGCTCCCGGTAGCCCTCGAACTTCCGCAGCGCATGCACGATGGGACCCACCTCCAGCACGTAGCGACCGTCCTCGTAGTGCGCCGCAAGCGCTTCGAGAAAGACCGGATGCTTGACCCGAAGTCGGGCATAGGCGAGGAACTTCGGGGAAAGGTCGGCAAGCATCCGCGCCGTGCGTCCCCCGCCCCAGAGGATGTTCAGTGCTTCCAGGAGCGTCTGCAGACGCCGGCGCCGTTCGTCGGCGGGCAGACGCTGTTCGGCATCCTGCCCGATCTCGAGGGGCTTGAACACGCCCACGCGATCCAGCTCCACGAGGATGGTGCCCTTGAAGAGATTGGCGTAGAGCTCCGTCTCGAACATGTTGCCGCCGGCAGCCATCGCCTGCCCGAAGCGCTCAAAGGAGCGCGTGCCCAAGTCGCGATCGCCCTGGAAGGGGAAAAGCCCCACGGCGGCCGAGACGCGCACGGGCGAGGTGCGCCGCCGCCCGCCGGAGGGATCGAGATAGCCGAACAGGTCCTCGTCCACGAACTCCCACGGGCGCACGGGTGGGGTGACTTCCTGCCCGCTGACCTGGGCAAACGGCTCCGAAAGCGGATAGCCCAGCTCCTCGAGCCGGTCCCGGAGCATCCGCCGAATCGCCTGCCCGGAGATGTAGGGAATCGTGCTCCCGTCGGGGAGGGTGACCTTCTTGGCCACGACCACATTGCCCTCGGTGTGCGAAGCATTCACATTCGCCGCCGAAACCTTGGCGAGATAGCCGATGACGAGGGATTTGCTCATCTCAGTCCTCCTGTGCTGTCTGGACTTCTTCCTGCTGTGGTGCACCTTTGCGCAAATACGCATTCATCGCGTAAATCGACAGCAAGGTCTTCACCCGCACCCAGGGAGCACCGGCAATGCGCTCGCCCTTCTCGATGCGCAGGAGCGCCTCGGGGACGGTGACCTGGAGCCGAAACTGCGCGTCGTTCAAGACCCGGTAGAAATCCTCAGGGTTTTTGGCGTTACGCAGGGCATAGAGGAGACCCATCTCGCCCTGCTGCTGGGCTGCTGTGCCGAGCGAATGCCCGAAACCGGCAAGCGTGCGCTGAAACTGCTCGTTCATGTGGAAAACCTCCCGCAGGTATTGGTTCAACACCTCAATCGTACCCCGTACCAGCGGACGCGGATTCTCCTCCCGCGCCCGGGCTTCGAAGAGAAACTGCTCCACAAAAGGCGTCGGATCACCAAACTCCAGAAGCGCCCACGCAATGCGCTCCCGCCAGATGGATTCGTAACTGCGCCCCTGCTGCACCCAGAATTGACTCCAGATCAGCACTAGGCGCTGGTGTGGGTTCGAGTCAATCCCGCGCTGGCGAATCACCTCAAGCCAGCCCTCGTAGAGCCGGTAGAGGCGCTGCAGCTTGGAAAACTCCCGCAGCGCCTTCATCTGGAACGCTTGCCCGGGCGTGCCGGTGACGGCATAGAGCGTGATCGGGGCCGGCGGTACCGCCTCCGTTGCTCCGAGAAGCGAGGCCAAAAGCTCGCGGGCATCGTCTGAGAGCACGTCCGACTGGCGCACGTGCTGAAAGAAATGGAGCAGTAGCCCCAGCGTGGTCTCGTTCACATACGGACCCGCAAACGCCACCGGAGCCGTGCCGCCTTTCTCCTCCTTCACGCGCAAGGGTTCCAGCACTTCTCGATGCAGGCGCCGCATCTCGCGCAGCTCGGAGTGGAAGAGGAAGAAATGCAGCGCATCGCGCCCCTGCGCCTTCCAGAGCCAGCCCAGGTACCCAGCCAGCCCTGCCAGGGCACAGCGGGCGCAGAGTTTGAGTCCGCGCCTGGTGCCCGGATAGAACGTGCCAAACTTCTGCGGATCCACCACGAAGGGGTACATCCACATGGTGGCATCTGTCAAAGGCGCCCGCTCCCCGCAGAGGTCGCAGACGTCGGGTTTTTTGCCGAGCTTGAGCGACAGCTCAAAGCGGGGCGGGTGCAGGAAGTAGTCTTTGCCGTCTACTTTCTTCTTCGGCGCCTGCCCGGAGACCTTGATGAAGAGGTTCGTGGGGTAGACCCAGTTGACCTTGTCGTACTCGCGAATCTGCCCGCTGGTCTCGTCGAAGTACTCGCCCTTGTTCCCGCTGGGCTGAAGGAGCCGGCTCTGAAGCCAGTCGAGCACCTGCTGCAGCTCGTGTTCCCCCTCCCCAAACCGTTCCAGGAGAACGACCAGCCCTGTGTCCACCCAGAAGTTGCCGGTAGCACGGTCTGCCGAAAGGTGAATGGTTGGGGTGGTGCCAACGTGACCCATAGACTCTTCACCGTGGAGTGTGGTCGAAAATACAGACTTCGCCCGTTACCGGCGAATCGTACAGGAGCCGGCGCGCCTTCCCATGCAGCGCGTGGGCAACGGCCAGATAAAGCCAGATGGGCGCCTGCCCTGTCAAAACAACCTCATTGCCCTCGCCGGCAAGCTCCCGGGCGCGGGCCAGATAGAGAGGCAGCTCGTCCAATCGGGCGCGTTCGCCGTAGAGCTGGCTCAAGTCTAGCACACGACGACCGCCACGCAAGGAGTGTGCTCCCGCATGCTCCAAAAGCGCCCGAAGGCGCTCGGGGATTTCCTTTGCACGGCTAGAGATACTCTCAATCCCGGCAGCTTTCGTCCGCATTCCGCAATGTGCTAGGTCATTGCGCAAATCTCCCAACCAGTCCCAAAGCTCGGCACACCGGTCTGCCAAAGGGAGGGCATTCCACCACGGTGGGAGCTCTTCCTGCTTACCCTGGGAGCGACGGGCTGCGGCATTGAGAGTTGCCTCCAACTTCTTTTCCCGGAAGTGTGCATCGCGCCAGTCTCCCTCTTTGCAGTGGAGTGCGACCCAGTTGACCACCCATTCGCGAGCAAGAGCAACTGCCTGCACGATGAGCCCTTTCTGCAGGTAGTACTCCACCAGCTGGAGCTGTTTTTCCAGGCTCTGCCGGCTGAGCTCGTCCGATGTCCCAAAGGCAAATCCCTCAAGCTCTTGTCGGATCTGGTCTGCAATGAGTGCGAAAGGCTTCGCCCACTGGTGGAATTCCTCCCGCGCATCGCTCAGCAGCGATACCAGTTCTGCCGACAGGGGCATGACCTCTCGGGGACGGCTCAAGTGGAGAGCCTTCGAAAGGTTCTGCAACTTCTGTCCCAGGAGCTTGAGCTTCGTGGGTTTCTGTAAGGTTTCCGCCCCTTTTGTCCAGAGTCGCTGATGGGTCTCGATTATCTTTTCGGCGATGAGCCCGGCGTCTCCACGCTTAAGCAGGGCTTCGGCGCCGCTGGTCCAGTCCAGCAGCTCCAGAAGCGGCGCAAGGTCGAAGACGGGCACGCGGTCCTCCGGTTGGGGCGGCGTGCGGAAAGGTTCTCGCGCCTCAAAAGCGCCGTAGAGGATGTGCTCGATGGTCACGTTTTTCGTCCGGCGCAGGTAGGCAGCTACGTTGAAAACGATAAGCGGGATGGACCGGAAGGCATGGGTGATATCCAGGATAACCGTCTCCCCGGCTCCCACAGCGTCCGCAACTTGGCCAAAAATCTCCCACAGTTCGGCTTCCGAGCGTCCTTCGGGGATGGATACGGGCTTGAGTTTATCGCCCAGTGCGTTGTGGAGGTCTTTGAAGTTATCGCTTTCCCGGGCCTGGCGTGTCAAAAAGACTACAACCCTTTCTACTGGAAACAGCTCGGTCGCGGCAATAGGAAAAAGATGAATGGGCTTTGCCGCTTTCTCACCCCAGCAGTAGGTGACGCTCTCGTACCGCCCGGTACCGAGGAAGGTAAGCAGGGTGGTCATCGCACCTCCTTTTCAATCCAGCGCTCGACTTCCCGGCGAGCGCGCTCAAGTTGTCCCGGGGTCTGCGCCGTGGTCGTGAGCCGAAAGCCGATCCCCCGGACCCTCCGCCCCGGCAAATAGAGAACGAGCGCATTCGGAGCTTCTGCCCTCACCTTGGGTTGTCCCTCCCGCCATCCGATGTCTTCAATGCGTTCCACAAAGAGGAAGCGATTGGCAATGCGGTTTGCCCATTCCTGTGTTTCCCGGACTGCCTTGGGTTCTTTGCTTGCCAGCTTGATTTCGCATTCGTCAACTCGGGGTTCGGGTAACGCCTCCACGCTTTCGAGCACCTGCAAGACCGTCTGCCCCAGGGTGGTTGGTCCACCAGCCGCGAGCAGTCCGTTCTGCTCAAGAAGCCCTCGCACCTCGGGGCGCACCGAGCCGCCTTTGAGACCAGCAACGATTTCTCCCAACAGCGGAAATAGCCCGATGAAGGGTAGATTCACCAGCTTGATCTGTTCGACCGGCGGATGGAGCGCTCGATTCTGCTCCTCTCGGCTCCTGTTTCTGAGCTTGAGGATGTGCCCTTCCTCTTCGAGTTCTGGATCCTCCACAAGCACATGGAACAGGCGCTGAGCGCCGTAGAACTGCACCGCCAGGGCCAGGAGCGCTGACATCGCCTTGCGCCCTCCGGCGATGCAGACGTAGACCTCCCAGCCCTTCTTACGGTAGTCCCTTAGGGCGCCGCAGGCATGCTTCATGAACTCCAGGGCGGCAGCGTCAGAGTCCACATCGTAGAAGGTCTCCAGAAAGCGGGCATCCTCAAGCGCTACCTTGTCCTGGTAGTAACCTGGCAGATGCTCGGATAAAAGGTCGAGCGCGCTCTGGGCATAGGTGTCTCTGGTGGTCAGCACGACCACGGAATCCACGAAAATGCCCTCCGCCCGCAGGCGGTCAATGGCTTCCGTGACGACGGCGGGGCTCTCTCCCAGCGTGGCGAGGAGGACCTTCTTCACGGCGACCTCCACTTGCCGCAAACCATACCAGGAAGCGGCTGGCATACCCGAGTACTTCCGTCAAATCCTCTCTCGATAGCGGGGACAGGCGGGAACGCCATTCCTGTATGGCAGCAGCAATGGTTCTCGCTGCCCGCTGAGGTTCAGGGCGAAGTGCCGGAGAACCCGCCATCGAACGGGCAAGCTGAATTGCCTTGTCCAGCCCTCGGCGCGCGGCATACTGTGCCCACCGCTCCCACTCCGTCCGCCGCAGACCGCCCAATCGTTCGGCAAGCTGACGTGCCAGCTCCACCTTTTCATCCATCGTCATCAGTACACCTCCCGGGGGCACCGTTCATTTTTGGGTTGGAATCCCTCCTTCAGGGCAGTCCAGGATGCTCCGTGAAGAAGCCCGTCGTCCCGGCACGCCTGGAGGTACCGGGAAAGGAGCGAAAGCACCTCTTTGCCTTGAACTACCTGGGGATTCAGTAAGGCGTTCACATTCCCGCTCCAGAGCCGCAACCGCACAGGGCGAAACTCGACCGAGCCGAAGCACCGAGGCTTGGCGCCGCCCAGCTTAGGGGAAAAGGCAATCTGAACCGACCCCGCTTCCAGCTCCCATCCGAGCGCGTGGAGGAGCAATCCCAGCTCTGCTTCACTCACGTTCTCAAACAAGAGAGCGCCACGAAACTTCGCTTCTCTCCGCACCGCCTCTACGAAGCGAAAGCCCTGCTGAGGTGCAGGATTCCCGACCGACTGAAAGGTTTTGCGCGCATAGAAGCGGCGCCTGGACGGGTCATGACGCTTGGGTTCCCAGAGTTCGCCGATCTTCACAACCGTAGGCTGCACTTCTCCCTGCGGCAAGAAATCGGTGAAATGCACCCGACCCCGGTAGCCGGTCGTCCCAAACAGCCGGCACGCCGGACAGAGCGGGCTTTTCTCGTCACGAAACCGGCAGGGCTGATGATGGTTGGAGGCAACCTGCTCCCTACGATGCCGTTGCAAGACGCACGAGTTGGAAATCGCTTCTACGATCGCCCGGATGGCGCCCTTGAGGCTTGTGCTCGGCACGCAGAGCTGATCGTTCCGACGATAGAAGGTATACCACACATCGGGGCGCCGATTCCCGTGGTTCGGGTCGAATTCATATGCCCCGTAGCCCACGAAGAGGTATTCTGAAACGACCGTAAAGGTGAGCTCCAGCCGCCCGGTAAGCCCTCGAAATCGCTCGTGCGTTGCGACCGAACGGCGGTCCGGCGGCTCTTGCGGGATATGCACCAGCACAAACGGCTTCGGCTCAGCGTTCGGGTTCCTCGGCATCGGTTTCTACCTCCCGTGGACTGACAAAGCTTGCGATCCTGTCTCGATAGAAAACCCGGCACTTGAGGCGGGCTTCCGGGGCGTTCACCACAGGATACCGCGCAAACTGGGGGGCAAAACGCTTGTCTTGCAGATTGAGGAGCCGGGTCACACACTCCGATCTCTCCCAATTGCCCTCGACCGGCTTGAGGGCATCGGGCAAATCGCTGCGCTCGACATCGCTCAGGACCCAGACCCGATAGCGCTCTTCGCCTATCCGCTCCCAGCGGATCTCTGCCTCGCGGTTGAAGGCGCATCCGGCATCCCGGAGTTCCACGCCACTCGGGAAATCCAGCCGCGCAAGCTCCTGGCTCAGGAACACCCGCTCCGGCAGCCGCTCGATGAGCCGCTCAAGCGCTTCCGCCCCAAGCGTGCCCGAATAAACCCAGCCCCGCTTCATGCTGCCTCCAGCATCCGTGTGAGGGATGTAATTGCCTTCTCGGCTATGCCCTCCCAGGCTTCCCGGTCATAGGTGCGCCGAAGGAAGACGGCAAGATCCGCCTCGGTCCCCTCGGGAAGCTCTTCCAGCCGGTCATCGGGTTGAAGTCCGTAGCGACTGCACTCCGACTCCTCCACAAACGCGCCCACGCCCCAGATCGCACCCCGAGAAAGCTCGGGCTTCTTTGCCAGCTCCACCGTGGCGCTCTCGACGCTCATCATAACCTCCCCGAAACCCCGGTTCTTGCCGAAGCCCAGCTTCACAAGCCCGTCGTTGATCGCCTGAAGGGTCAGTGCCAGAAGCCCCAGCTGCCAGACCTCGAAGTTCTCCAGCACGAGCGAGGTGCGGAAGCGCCCCTGTACCAGCACTTCGATGTCAAAGGGACCCACAGCGACCGCATTGGTCAGCCGCGAAATCGCCACACCGTAGCGGGTTTCGGTCTTCCACTCCCCTTCCGGGAAAGCGTCCGTAAAGGAAAGCCGTCCCCGCAGGCGCGTGTTGCCGTAGATTTTGCAGGCGCGGCAGGACTGCTGATAAATCCGTGCGGGATCCTCTTCGTTGCCCAGCCGGCGACCGCAGTAGCCTGGACTGGAAGGGAAGGGCTCGCAGGCGCCATTGGCTTGAACCGTCCGCAGCACCTTCTCCGTGAAGCTCCGAAACGTGCCCTTGAGCGAAGAGCCGGGGATAAAGACCGTCTCACCCTCGGGCGTCCACGTGCGCACAAACTGCATATCGGGAAGCGAGGGATTGGGCGAAGCCAGTCCCGACTTGATGAGAAGGGGCGCACGAGGCTCAATCACAAGATCCAGCTTCAGGGCGTTCCAGCGGCGCTTATGCATGGCTTCCTCCCTGCAAAGCATTCGTAAGTTCCTGCAGCAGGTTCGTATAAGGAACTGTCCCGGGCTGTTCCGTGCCCGTGAGGTAGCCCAGGAGGTTTTCCTTGCTGATTTTTTGGACTGTAAGCTTCACCAGTTCGCCCCAGCCGGGACCGCGGGTGGTCTTGCCGCCCACGGGGAGCTCGCCCTTCCGCATCGCCTCCAGCACCAGAAGCAACAGACCCACTTCCCACTCCTCCGCGTTTTCCACAACGATCGTGATGTCGAACTCCGCGCCCGAGGGCACGGTCTCGAAGTCGTATTTGATGCCGGATTTTGCGGAACCCAGATCGCGGTCAATGCCTACGCCGTCGCGGACTTCCGTGAGTCGGAGCAGGCTCTCTCTATTCGCCAGCATGGCGTCCTGAAACGCAGCGCGCGATGCCAGCCAGGGCGAGCCAAAAATCCGGCAGGCCGTACAGGAGTGCTGCCAGATAAGCTCTGTAAAGCGGGCATCGTCCTCCTCAGCCTGTTTTAAAAGCTCTTGCTTGCGCGCCGCTGTGATACAGCGCTGCGCGTCATCCAGAGGATCGCACGCCCAGAGCCGCTCGCCCTGGTGGGTCTGCCCAAGCTCCTCCATCGTGCGCAGGAGCCGCTCGACGTACGAGCGCACCACGCCCTTGAGGGAGGAGCCCGGAATGAAGGGAACGCCCTCCGGGGTTTTGATGACGGGGAGATCGGAACCGGCGGGCATGAGCGACGCGCGGCTCCCCACGGAAAGGGCGGTTTTCATCCGCAAGGTCCCCGTGATGATCCAGCGGTTTTCGAATTGCCAGAACGAGTGCATGGGCTATCCCTCCCTCTGCTTTTCCAACCACACGGCAACTTCTCGGGCAAACAGAGAGTACCGTTCCGGGGCCTGCTGGAGAGCTTCCAGCACATGCCGAAGATCAATCCGCACGTATTCGTGCACGAGCACATTTCGGAAGCCACCGGCTCCGCGCAGCGAGACATAAAGGGATTGGGAGATGATGCCCGCCGCGCACAGCTCCCGAAGAAGCGCTTCGTATGTCTCCGGCTTTCGTCCAAAGTGTTCGGCGAGGATGTGATCAGCCACCTGGAACATCAGCGTCAATCCCGCCAGGAGCCCTCGCTCTACCGTCCAGCGGAGACTCCAATTGGTCTCTAGCTCCAGCAGGGTTACGGTTCGATATTTCGCCAGCTCTGCACTGACCTTCTGGAGCTCCTCCAGCGCTGCGGCGATGAAGGTGCGGTTCAGTCCTATGGCGTCCTCTTTTTTCCGAAGCGTCCGGAGACCCTCCTCCCGGAGAAGCGCTCGCGTAGCGGCTTCCCAGCGCATTCGTTCGCCCGACTCTCGCTCGTAGAGGCAGATTCCCGTGCGCATGATCTCCTCCCGCAACCAGAGAGGCGCTTGGGGAAGCTCCACCAGGTCCAGTCGGTCGGTGCCGAGCGCTTCGGAAAGCTCTGCATAGAACGGCTGGAAGCGAAAGTCTGGGGCAGGCAAGAGCGCCAGGTCCACATCTTCTGCCTCCTCCGGCATACGGGCTGCCGAGCCGAACAGGTAGACAAGCCGCACCGGGTGACGGGCGAAGAGGGCATCGAGCTCCGAAAGCCGGAAATCTCTTCTCAAGGATGGCAAATGCGCGTATTTCTCTCGCACTCCCATGTCGCTCAGCCCTTCCGCTCCGCCACGAACTTCCGTACCAGAAAGCCCAGATAGAGGCGGATCAGCTCCATCCGCACCCAGCGGAGGAGTTCGGGATCCCTCTGGGCAATTTGCTCCGCCCTTCGACTTAGCTCGCGCATATCCTCCAGAATCTGACGCCCCACCTCGGCAGGGATCTTTCTTCGCCCCATCTGGTAGCCGATGAAGTTTTCAAGCACCGGTACGGAATCGGTAGCCGAGGCCAGATTTTGAAGGTTGCGCAGTTGCGATTCCTCCAGCTCTAAAGCCGCTGCACGGGTGCCCGTAATGCACGCCTCAGCTTTCTGGACGACGTCGTCAAGGCTGTGCTCAATCTGCTGCAAAACCTTTGCGGTAGTCATACCGGCATCACCTCCCTGTGGAACGGATGGCAGACGAGGATTTCTCCAAGCCCTTCATCGGTGCGGAGCCCCACACCCCGGGCCTCGAGCTCTTGCAGAAACGGCAGAAGCGCCTCCGGGGAGGCGTTCACCCGGAAGACATACACGCTTCCCATCGCCGCACCCAGATGGGTGGGTTTTGGGAGTCCCCACGCAGGGGAGAATCCTCCCACAAAGGCGGGCTGCGTTGCCCAGAACACCGGCTCCAGCATCTCTCCGTTGAACTCCAGGAAAAGCTTGAGCGTGGGCAGTCCCTGAGGATCCCGAAGAACGGCGGGTGCAAGCAGGTCCACACTGAAGTAGGTTCCAGACGGCGCATCCGGAGCGGAGCCGCCCACCTGTCGGGCGAGCGCCGCCAGGTCACGCCATACCTCCCGGAGCTTCTCGTTGAAGACCCGGAGGCGCTCCCCGATGGGGTCCGGGCGGGGTTCGATCTCCCCAAGGCGGGCGGTGCCAAAACCCCGGGTGGTCAGGGCGCCGATGCCCACGTTTTCCACCGCACGCTTGAGTTCCTCGATAGCCGCCTCGTCCTCGGTCCAGAGCCGACCGACAAAACACCCTTTCGGGCGCACGCCGACCACCCGATAGAGCATCCCTTCCTGGGCGGCGCGGCGGTGGCGGCTTAAGGCGACTTTGGTCTGAAGCACCCTCTCGGGTTTTACGGTCTTCCAGCCCTCAGGCATCGGGGCGTAGAACCCGCTCACCCGCTCCATCCGACCGCCACACCGCTGCCCACCAGCTTCGTGCGTGCAGCGCAGGAGCAGGGGCACGGGGAAGCGGGCGCCCCGGCGCTCCAGCTCTGTGTATGCCAGCGCGATCAAGAGGCTGTCCCGGATGCCGTGCCCGGGTTTTTCCTTCGGGATACGCCGGAAGCCTCCGTGCAGCTTGCACTCCAGCGCCGTCATGGGAAATGGCAGTGCCCACACGGACTCCGCAGGGCTGGGGAAGAAGTTCCCGAAACGAACCTTCTGCACGGTTGGAACAATCTGACTTGCTCTGCCCTGGAGTTTGAGCCACTCGGCCAGGGCGCCCCGCAGGACGCTTCCGGGCAGGTAGTCCCGTGTGTCCAGATAGTCCCCTCGGGGTTTGAGGGTGCCTGTGCGCAGGGGCTCTTCGGGCGTAAGGCAGAGGAAGTACTCGGTCATCCCGCACCCTCCGTCTGGGACATCCATGCCTTGCTCTGGTTCTGAAGGTCTTCGTCTGCGAGCTTTTCACCGTCCACAGAGGCGGCAAAATCCGCAAGCTGTAGCCAGCCCAGCCCCCGGGAGCGCGCCGCCCCGATGGCAAAGCCAGCTCTTGCCGCCAGATACAGGAGAGCTGCGGCCCGTCGGGCTTCGGCCTGGGAGTCGAACCAGCCCTGGATGCGTGCCGTGAGCTCCCTCTGCCAGGCGACCTCCGTGGAGAAGAGCCGCTCTTCATACGCCGTCTTGCGGTGTCGGCTGAGCGAGACGTTCATGCGCACGTCTGTTGTGCTGTCCTTGAGCACCGCATCCGAAAAGCGCAGGGGCGGGCGCCTGCGGGGCGCACCGAAAAGGGCGCAAACCGGACACGACCCGCACATCACCGCGGGACGGGAACCATCACACGCTGGGTGTCCCAATCCCCGGAGCAGGCGCTCGGCGCTCTCCCGCAGCCAGCCCTTGAGCGTGGTGGCGGGGACAACGGGAGTCTTGCCGTCCTGCGGGTCTGTCACCAGCGCTTTATCCGTCCAGAGCTGCGCCCGCTCCCCGGTCACATGCACGCCGGAGTGCAGCCGAAAGGTGAGCAGGACCTCAAGCCGTGTGCTCATGCGAAGCCTCCGGAATGGGATACCGGTGGGCATCCAGCTCAATGAGTTCGAGCGCATCCAGAAGGGAGGTGCGCCACTCGGTGTTCTGCTCCCGGCGCCAGAACCACATTCCCTGCGCGTTGGGGCTGTCGTTCAGAAGGGCGCCCAGCTCCCGGAAGGCGCGCTGGAGCTGCTGCCGGACCGCCTCCCGGGCTCGCGCCGCTTGATAGAGTGCGGAGTTGAGCGACACGTGAACCCCTTTCTCAAGCGCTTCGGCCAGCGTGCGCCGCGGGGCGGCGGACATTTCTGCCAGCTGTCGGGCAATGTGCGTGAGCCGGCAGGCCTGCTCCAGCGTGTAGGGACGGGCGGTGAGCCGGCGCGGTCCTTCGGGGCGCTTGTAGAGCGATTCCAGCAGGTCCTTTGCGCTCTCCGAAATGATCGGCGCCCGCAGCCAGAGGTGACAGAGCGTGCTCGTTTGGGCTTCCCGCGCCAGTCGTTTGGCCTCTTTGAGCAGCCCTTCGGTCAGGGAAAGGAGGAAGCTCACGGGGTATTTCACGTCCGCGATCGCCAGCCCGGCAGAAAGACTCAGCGAGACGGGATGACGCAGGACGTCTCCCAGACGCTGCCTGAGTTCCTCTTCGAGCTGCACGATGCCCTCATGCCGCTTGAACTCATGGAGCACCTGGAGCGCCAGCGCCCAGCCGTACTGGGCGGGCACGATGACCACGATGTCATCTCCACCCAGGGCGATGATCTCGAAGGGCAGCGCCTCTTTCGTGCCCTTCAGGCGTTCTTCGCCGAAGACGGACAGCAGTGCCGAGAAGAGCGCATCCTGAGTGGCCTTCTCCAGCACCCGGGAGAAGTGCCGGTACGAAGCGGGCGAGGGCATCAGTTGCAGCAGATCCCCCATGTTGTTCCCGTCGGCGTAGAGCAGGGCGATCCGCCCGTCCGAGCCGGCCAGGGTGTCCAGGTCCATGGGGAGGTTCCCGGAAACGGTGAGTCCGCGCTCTGCAGCCCAGTCTACAAACTCGTCGCGAAATCCCCGGCGTTCGCCTCTGCCTTTTTCCCGTTTCTGATGGCAGATGGCACAAATCCATTCGTCCCGAACCTCATCCCACCTCTCTGCCGCCCGCTTGCCGCAGGATTCGCACCGCCGGTGGATGGGCAGGGTCTCCAGAAACGGAGCCGTGAGCTTTGCCCGCTTCTCTTGCTGGAGCCTGCCCGTGAGCCCGGAGACCAGTTCGCCGAAGTTCTTGCGCTTCGTGCGCTCCGTAAGCAGGGCATCAAAGTGGCTGAAGAGCAAATCCCTGGCAACCCCGCTTCCGGAGAGCGCCCGCACCTGCGCATCGTCGTAAGGCGCAAGCCCCCGCCCGATGTCGGCATAACCGATGGGCTCTGAGGAGACGACCGTCAGGGTGGCCGTCCGGGTCTTCTCCAGATAGAGCCGTTCGATCTCCCGCTTGAGCTCTCCGGCCTGACTTGCCGGAACGATGGCCAGAAAGCCGCCTCCTCCGCAGTAAATGAGCGCCTCTTCGCAGAGCCGTTCCGCAAACAGCGTGCGGACTTTCTGCTCCAGTTCCTGGAGGATTTCGCTTGCGCCGCGGATCTCGGGGAGCGCGCTCGTTTCGTACACGTAGCCCTTGATGGCGTCGGCATCGCCCAGGAGGAGGCAGACGGGCTTCTCGGCGCCGAAGAGCTCTTGCTCCAGGCTGCGTGTCTCTGCGGAGAGCCGCTGGAATTCCGCTGCTGTGCTGGCGCGGGCAAGTTCGGGGCGGTCGCCGGCGGAGGCGTAGCTATCGGCAAGGCAGATGAGCTTTTCCAGTCTGCTCTGCGGATGATCCCGGAGGTGGTGGCGTTCAATGGTGCCCAGAATCACAGAACGGAGTGCATCCGGAAGGTCGTATCCGGCAAGCCATTCTTGGGCGTATTCCACCCCTCGCCGTACGTGCAAGCGATACTCGGTTTCGCCCAGCCGGGCTTTCCCGATATCGTGCAGCAGCCCGCAGAGACGCACCAGCGCTCGGAATTCTCCATCCGGGAGCGACAGCCCACAGATCTGTTCTGCGGAAAGACCGCGTCGGCGCAGCTCTCCTGCCATTGCCACGGCAAGTCCGGCCGTAAGCGCCAGATGGTCATAGAGGGAGACCGAGGGGATGCGCGTGTCGGCCAGCAGGTACGGTGCCTGTTCGAGTTCGGGAAGAAGCCGCTCGAATGCCCGAATCAGGTCCTGCACCATCGCTTGCCCTTCCTTGCAGCACGCTATCGGCGGAGGAACTGCACCGCCTCCTGGAGGAGCTCCGCAAATGCCGGCAGGTACTCCTCCCAGATCATGATGCGGTGACGCTCTCTACCCTGCCCATGTGACTCCGTGATGAGCACAAAACGTCCTCCACCGCGCTCCTGTTCGATATCCAGGAAGTACGTGCGGCTCCCTGCCCGCAACATCCGAGAAAAGAGCGGTTGGCGTCTGAGCTCACTCATCGGGCTCCTCCGTGTTGGAAAGGTGGGACTGACGGGGAGTCGGTATTTTACCGAGCCGCAATTTACACAACGCGCGAATCCCGACGAACTACTCCACGAACGGTTCAGACAACGACTTTTCCTGCCCTAGCACTTGCTTCTGGCATAGCGAACGGTCGCGCCAGCGGTAGATATAGACGCTATCGTAGTCTGGGTCAATGACATCGCCGAGCTCAAAGCGGAGACGCTCCAGTTGTGCTTCGGTCAGCTCCCCCTCGAAGGCGCTGTTCTGCACCCAATAGAGGTAGCGCCGGAGAAGCTGGCAGACCTTCGCCACGCGCCGCTGTTCAACGTCATAGACTACCACGACGTACATAGGTCCCTCGTGCTGTTCTACCACCAGGCACGGAAGGCACGGTAGGAGTCCATCCCGAGCAAATGGCGAATGAGACGATACCCCTCTAGGCGCAAGAGCTGCCGGTACGAAACAGCTCGCTTGAGCTGCCGGTGCTGAACTGTTGTCTGCAGCGTCTCTTCGAAAGCGCGTACGAAGCGCTTGCGAGCCGGCTCGGTGAGGAGAACTCCGGGCACTTCCCCGAAGCTCTCGCAATCGCTCTCATCCAGCTCCCCGCGATTGAGCAACCGGAAGATAGTACGGTCAACGAGCAAGGGCTTGAAAATCTCGGCGACATCTAACGCGAGCGAAAAGCGCCGCTGCGAGGGCTCGTGGAGATAGCTCACCGTTGGGTTGAGCTGCGTGACGTAGAGCTCGGTGAGGGTCGCCGTGTAGAGCAGTGTGTTCCCAAACGAGAGCAGGGCATTGAGCAAGCTGTTGGGAGGACGCCGGACACGACGGTCGAAAGGCGTCTCCAGCTGCAGAATCTCGTTGAACGCCTCGTAGTAAGCCTCGCGCGCCCGTCCTTCCTCGCTCATGAGAGCAGCGATCGACTCGCAGTGTGGTAGCCGCTCAAGGCAGCTGTTGACAACCTCCAGCGGGGACTCCAGTTGCCGTCCGCGATTGTGGTAGTACTGCAAATTCCGCCGGATATGGAAGAGCGCCCCAGCCACGAATTCCCGTGCCAGCTGCAGTCGGCGCTCTGGATCCAGGTAGTGCTCTACCTGGCGCACCAGCAAGTGCCCGCTGACATTGGTCTCCCGCGGGTAGAAGCTGCCAACGTAGAAACCGTGGTAGTTGAAACAGTGGACCACAACGCCATACTGCGCCAAGAATGAGAGCAAACGGGTGTTGAGGCCGATTTCTCCGAACAAGTACAGGTCGCGGACGGTCTCAATCGGGATAGGCTGACGCTGGAGTGTGCCTGTCTCATCAGGCTGCTCAAGGTAGAGCGTGTTGTGGTGGCGCCGGAGTGTCCCACTGCGGAAGATATAGTAGCTCTGCGCCATGGTTTGCCTGAGGCTTCGGGGACTGTCATCTGCCGGTGTGAAACGCTGTCACCGCTGTGCGAGGAATCAGGAGGCGTTACTGCTGCCAGGTGCTCCACCTTCGGTTGTCCATTGCTCCTCTGCGCTCCGAACTTGCTGCGCGGAGGCACTCTCTTCCCGCTGGAGCTGTTCGATCCACTGCTGGATATACTGGCGCATGCGCTCTTCGACCTCCTCATGGCTGGAGCCCTTGACCATGTAGGCAAGCTGAGGGCAATAGGCGGCATAGTCATGCTCACCACGGCGGCGGATGAGAATGTCATAATCCAGGGGGTTTGTGCTCCGGAGTTTTTCCATTGGCATGGGCTCATACGGTGTTGGACATTACCGGCAAGATACTGAGCTCGACCGCCTGCTGCCGCAGGCGCTCCAGGGTATCGCAGTCGGTCAGCTCATACCGGATGGGCGTGATGGAGACGTAGCCCTGCGTCAGGGCAACATCGTCGGCGTCAGCGTAGTCAGAAGCCAGCACGTATTGACCTGCCAACCAGAAGTACTCCCGTCCCCAAGGGTCGCGGCGCCGCTCGTACCAATCGCGCCAGACAGAGCTCCCCTGGCGGGTGAAGCGGATACCGCGGATCTCCTCCAAAGGCAGGGCAGGAATGTTGACATTGAGCAGTGTCCCTGGCGGGAGTCCCAGCTGAGGCAAGGCTTTGACTACTTCCCGAGCGATGAGCGCAGCTGCTCGGAAATCCGCCTCCTGCTCATACGCATCGAGCGAGAACGCCACCGAGGGAATACCCAGCAGCGTCCCTTCCGTCGCAGCAGAAACCGTCCCGGAGTAGAGGATATTGACCGCCGTATTCCGACCGTGATTGATGCCAGAGGCGATGACATCAGGGCGCCATGGCAAGAGAGTTGTCACTGCCAGCTTGACACAGTCGGCCGGGGTTCCGTTGACGGCATACCCGAGATGGCGTCCATCGGCGTGGAACGGCACGACGCGGAGCGGCTCGCTGACCGTCAGAGCATGCCCGACGGCACTCTGCTGGCGGTCGGGAGCGACAATGAGGACTTCTCCCAGCGGACGCAACGCCTCTGCCAGGGCATGCAGCCCGGGAGCCTCGATGCCATCATCGTTCGTGACCAGAATCCGCATCATCGCCGCAGGTCATTCCAGAGGACCAACAGGAGCAACAGTGTCAGCAGTGCCACCCCGACTTGCTGGATCGTCAGCTTCAGCTTGAAAGGCAACTCCCGTCGCAGCAAGGCTTCAATGGCAACGATGAGCAGGTGCCCCCCATCGAGCGCTGGCAGTGGCAATATGTTGATGAGCGCTAGCATGACAGAGAGCTGCGCCACAAACAGCAGGAACGCTTCGAACCCGGCACGGGCTTGCTCCGACGCCATGCGGGCAATCTGCACCGGTCCTCCGATAGACTCCCGCACCGAGAGCTGCCCTCGGATGATAGCGGCAACTGCCGAAAAGAAGCCCGTGACAACCCGTCCGGTATTCTCCACCCCAATGCCGAGCGCTTCCGGAAGGCTATACGTGATCGGCGTCCGCGGTCCGGTATAGACCGTTGCAATCTGGACCCCAATCTTGCCATCGGTATCAGGGCGAAGCCGAGCCTGGAGGGTATCGGTTCCACGTTTCCAGCGCAATACGAACTCTCGCCCACGGTGTTCCTGGATGCGGCGAATGAATTGTGTTGTGGCAACAATGCTCTCGGTATTGAAGCTCAGCAGGGTATCTCCCGCCTGTATCCCCGCCCGTCCGGCAGGGCGCAGCGCATCAACGGCCAGGACAACAACCCGGCTGGGAGCCGGCACCATCTCGAGTGCCCGTTCCGTTGCCAGGAGCGCCAGCAGCTCTTCGCGCGCAATACGGAGCTCCACCGTACCTCCCTGTGCTGGGCGCTCTACCTGGAGAGTGCGGACATTCCCGGAGAACGAGGGGGAGAGAAGGCGCTCTACGAACTGGTTCCAGCTCCTGACCGGGACACCATCCACGGTGCGAACCCGATCGCCCGCCTGCAGCCCGACCCGCTCCCCGAGCGAGCCCGGAGCAACGTAGCCAATGGTGGTCGTCTGCCACTCTTCCCCACCCTCGACCAATGCCAGACCGGCAAAGAGCGCAATGGCAGTGAGCACATTCATCCCGACACCGGCAGAGAGCACCACAGCTTTTTGCCAAGGTTTCTTTGCCCGGAACTCCCACGGGTGCGGTGGGTCGGCTGCCTCCCCGGGCTGCTCCTCAACCATGCCCGCAATGCGGACATAGCCGCCGATAGGCAGCAGCGAGAAGCGGTAGTCCGTTGCTCCCTGCCCGAGCCATCCCGGCGGCAGCGGACCGAAGCGCCAGCCGCGCCCGGGCATGTATCCGAAAAGGCGGGGTCCCATCCCGATGGAGAAGACATCCACCCGAATCCCCATTGCCCGGGCTGCCAGGAAATGCCCCAGCTCATGCACCGTCACGATAATCGCAATGACTGCCAGCAATGACAACAGCTCCACCACGGCTTTACCCTAGGCTGTGTCCACAATCCACGAAGAAGGCCAGACAAGCCCATGGACGAACTGGCGCACCTGCCGGTCTATTTCCAGCACCTGCTCCAGCGTTGGCTCCGGAAGCTGAGGAAAGGCTTCCAACGCCCGCTCGATCAGCCACGGGATGTCCACAAAGCGGATAGCTCCCTGCAGGAAGGCGGCAACCGCCACCTCGTTTGCGGCATTGAGCACCGCCGGCATCGTCCCACCGGCTTCGAGCGCCTGCCGTGCAAGCCGTAAGCACGGGAAACGCTCCTCATCCGGGGGCTCAAACTCCAAGCATCCAACAGCACCCAAATCCAGGCGCTCCACCGGCAAGGGGTGTCGGTGGGGATAGCTCAGCGCATAGGCAATCGGGATGCGCATGTCGGGGACTGCCAGCTGTGCTTTGACGGAGCCATCACGGAAAGTGACCAGGGCGTGGACAATGCTCTGCGGATGAATCAGCACCCGAATGCGTTCCGAGGGAAGCCCGAAGAGCCAATGCGCCTCGATCACTTCCAGCCCTTTGTTCATCAGCGTGGCTGAATCCACCGTAATCTTGGTGCCCATCTGCCAGGTGGGGTGCTGCAGCGCATCAGCGACTGTAATCTCGGCAAAGCGCTCTTTGGGCAGTTTCCGGAAAGGACCGCCGGAAGCAGTCAGGATGAGCTGTTCGATGGCTGCAGTATCTTCTCCGAGCAAGCACTGCAGTGCGGCGCTGTGTTCGCTATCGACGGGCACGATGGGAACACCCTGGCGGCGGGCTTCCTGCATGACGATGTGCCCGGCGCTGACGAGCACTTCCTTGCTTGCCAGGGCAACCGGGATAGCCGCCCGTAAGGCGGCAATTGTGGGCAGAATCGCCACCGCACCGACCAGGCTCATGAGCACAAGATCGTTGCGTGGATCGGCTGCCGCTTCCTGCAGCCCTTCCAGTCCGCAGAGAATGCGTCCGGAAAAGGATGCACGCCGGCGGAAATCCGCACAGGCACGTTCGTCCACGAGCACTACCCCGAGCGGCTGGAACTGGTGTACCTGCTCAATCAGCAGCTCAACGTTGGCATTCGTTGCCAAATAGCCGATGCGCACCGGCTCGCGCCACTGCCGCAGCACATCGAGCGCCTGCCGTCCAACGGAGCCGGTCGAACCCAGGATTGTCACTGTCCGCATCGGCTCAGGAGCGGTACTCATCGGTGATATCTCGCTGGCGGCGGAGCGAAATACAGCGGAATTGGCTCACCGGCAGGCGTGGCTCAGGCTGCAGCCGGAGCCAGACTCGATACCGGAGCATCAAACGCAGCCGGCGGGAGAAAAGTCCGCGGGTGAGCTCTTCGGCGACGTGCGGGTGGACCTGGAGCAGAAGTCGCCACTCCCGCGAGTGTGTCCGGAAATTCTGCAGCCAGCGCTCCAGCGAGTTGAGCAGCACTGCTGCCACGTAGATGCGCCCGCTGCCCTGGCAGGTTGGGCACGGCTCGGTGAGCTTTTCCAGGATGTTGCGTCCGACGCGCTGCCGGGTGAAGACCAGGATGCCCAGGTAGGTCATCGGGTAGACGACGGTCTTTGCCCGGTCGCGGGCGAGCTCCTGCTTGAGCTCGTCGTAGACCATCTGGCGGTGTTTTTCCTGCTGCAGGTCAATGAAGTCCACCAGGACCATTCCGCCGATATCCCGCAAGCGCACCTGCCGGGCTATCTCCCGAGCAGCCTCCAGATTTGTCCGCAGGGCATTGATTTCCTGGCTCGGATCGCTCATGCCCCGCCCGGTATTGACATCAATGACCACCATCGCCTCCGTGTGGTCAATCACAAGGGAGCCTCCGCTCGGCAGCGGAACACGGCGCTGATACAGGCGCGCCACCTCCGCTTCAATGCCGAAGCGGTCAAATAGCGGCTCTTTGTCCGTATAGAGTTCCAGGCGCGGGAGCATCTCGGGTGCCAGACGGGTCAGGTACTGGCGCAGCTCTCGATAAATCGTGCGGGAATCCGCCAGAATGCGCACCACCTCGGGAGTCAGGAACTCCCGGAGAGCCTCAATGTAGATGGGGTCCTCCGGACGCAGCAACTGCGGAGAACGTCCCCGCCGTGCCTGCCGTTCGATGCGGCGCCACTCCTCAAGGAGCCACTGGAGCTCACGGCGGAGCACCTCCTCGCTCTGTCCCTGGGCTGCTGTGCGGACAATGCAGCCGCACTCTGCTGGCAAGAGCGAACGCACGATGCGCCGGAGACGTCGCCGCTCTTCCTCATCGGAAATCTTCTGCGAGACCCCGATTCCCTCCTCGAATGGGGCCAGCACGAAGTAGTGTCCCGGGATGGTCACGTGTGTTGTCACCCGCACGCCTTTCTCGGCATAGGCATCGCGCATGACTTGGACGAGCACCTTCTGCCCTGTCCTGAGCGGGATGAGGACCTTCCCGGCACGGCGGGTCCAGAAGACGGGATACGAGCGCGTCTTCCCGTTCGCTTTCACCGGGCGGGTCTTCTGCCCCAGACTGTGAGCTGCCGTCTCCGGTGCCGGCTCTTCGGCGTCCTCCGCAGAGCGTTCCCCGAGCGATTCGGCAACATCGGAGAAGTGGAGAAAGGCATCCTGATCCAACCCCAAATCGAGGAAGGCAGCGTTGATGCCCTGGACGATCCGCTTGACCCGCGCCAGATAAATCGCTCCGACCAGCCGCTGGCGCCCGGGAACATCGATCCAGAGCTCGGCAAGCTTCCCATCTTCCACCACGGCAACGCGCACTTCGCTGAGAAGCTCGGAAATGAGAATCTCGCGTCGCATGCTCCTGCACTGCTTTTTTGACTGCAGAGACGAAGGCTGCTCCCTCTGTCGTGCCCTCACCTTGGGAAATGCCCATTGCTGCGAATCCGGCGGATGAGTGCTTCCATCTCGTGCAGCCGCTCCACGAGGTGGGACAAGTACTGGTGGAGCCATTGCAGGCGGCGCTGTTCGGAAGGCAACTCCAGGAGATTCTGTCGCTGGAGTGGCTCCAGCCCGAGCTGGGTACCCAGGTAGAAGGAGAGCTGCTCGGTGCGATGAGCTTCTTCGAGCAGGTACTGCACCTCCGGAGTCCGCCCGCGGACCAGCAGGAGGAGCTCGTCGTAGAGACGTTCGCACTCCCGCCGCAAGGAAGGCGCAACGGGCTCAGGGTCGTCGTACAGCCACTCTACCTCGGCAACCCAGTACGGCTGGCTTGACTCATCCACCGTATGGGCGCGGTAGCGCTCCCGCCCAATGACGCTGATATCGAAGCGCCCATCCCGATATCGGCGCAGGACGTGCTCCAGCTCAGCAACACAGCCGACCGGATAGAAGCGCCCCTGGAGCAGCAGATTGATGCCCATCCGCTCTTGCTGCTGCAGGACACGCCGGACCAAGAGCCGATACCGTGGCTCGAAAATGTGAAGAGGACGTCGCTCGCCGGGCAAGAGCACGATCTCCAGGGGAAACAGAGCAAGTCGCTCGCTCACGCTTCTTCCCTCCTCCGAGGAACCTGCACCAGCTCGTTGTCAATAAGCCGGGTCGAGCCGAGACGGGCTGCTACCAGGAGGACCACCGTCTGTCCTGGGAGGAACTGGTCGGGTTCGTCCAGCGTCAGAGCGTCAGCTGCAGCAGCGTAATCAATCTGTAGCTCCGGCACGCTCCGCAAAACGTGCTCTAACGCTGCTACCAGTGCCTGCCGGCGGCGCTCTCCACCTTCGAGGAGGCTGCGAGCGTGTTGGAGTGCCCGGTACAGCACCGTTGCCTGCTGTCGCTCTTGCGGGGAAAGGTAGACGTTGCGCGAGCTCATCGCCAGCCCGTCGGGTTCACGCACTGTGGGAGCAACCACGATGTCTACATCGAAATTCAAATCCCGCACTAGCTGCCGGACCACAAGCGTCTGCTGCCAATCTTTCTGCCCGAAGACCGCAACGTGGGGCTTGGTAGCAAGGAAGAGCTTGGTCACAATGGTAGCCACTCCTTGGAAGTGTCCTGGGCGGAAGGCGCCTTCGAATTTTTCCGAGACTCCATGCACCGTCACCGTGGTCGTGTATCCACCGGGGTACATCTCTTCCACTGTCGGGGCAAAGAGGACGTCGCTGCCAGCCTCTTCTGCCAGATGGCGGTCGCGGTCGAGATCACGCGGGTAGCGCTCGTAATCCTCACCCGGACCGAACTGCGTGGGATTGACGAAGAGCGTGGTGATCACCACATCGGCCAGCTCGCGCGCTCGCCGGATAAGGCTCAGATGCCCCTGGTGGAAGTATCCCATGGTTGGGACGACCGCAATCCGGTGTCCGGCACAGCGCCGCGCGTCGGCATACTGCTGCATCTGGCGCAGACTCACAATGAGCTCCATTCTTCCGCCTGCGCGATCATGCGCTCGATGACAGCCAGTCCTTGCTTCCAGAAGGCAGGCTGCGTTATATCTGCCCCGAAGCGCGCCAGCAGCTGCTCCGGCGCTTCCGATCCTCCTGCAGCCAGCAACTCCCGGTACCGCTGCGGGAAGTCTGTCTGCCCCTGGCGATACTGTTCGTAGAGCGCTAGCACCAGCAACTCCCCGAAGGCGTAGGCGTAAACGTAGCCCGGCGTGTGGAGGAAGTGGGGGATGTAAGACCACCAGAGGGCGTAGTCGTCGGTCAGCTCAACACTGCTGCGGAACATCGCCTGTTGGGTCTCCATCCAGTAGCGGGAGAATTCCTCGGTTGTCAGCTCGCCGTGCTGCGCCCGGTGCCGGTGAATAGCCTCCTCGAAACGGTTCATGGCAACCTGGCGGAAGACGGTTGCCAGCAAATCATCGAGTTTCCCGACAAGGAGGGCAAGCCGTGCCGCGGGATCGTCGCTCTGCTGTAGGAGGCGCTGGAAGACGAGCATTTCGCCGAAAGTGGACGCCATCTCCGCCAGCGTCAACGGCGCGTGGGCTTGGAGAATGCTGTGCTGCCGGGCAAGGTATTGGTGTACGCCATGCCCGAGCTCGTGGGCAAGTGTGAGCACATCACGGGTGGTCCCGGTGAAGTTGAGGAAGATGTACGGATGCGCTGACGGCACCGTGGAGGCAGAGTATGCCCCGCCCTGCTTACCCGGGGTAACGGCAGCGTGAATCCAGCGCCGGGTGAAGAAGGTTGCGACGATTTCCCCGAACTCCGGGGCAAAATCCCGATAGGCTTCCCAGACAATGCGCTGTGCTTCCTCCCAGCGCCACCGCCGAGAACCAGCCGGAAGCGGTGCATAGCGGTCCCACTCGTAGAGCCGTTCCAATCCGAGCAGACGCCGCTTGAGCAGGTAGTAGCGCTCTACCAGCGGATAGGCATCGACCACGCTCTGAATGAGCGCTTCCACGGCAGCATCGCTGATCTCGTTTTCCAGGTTGCGTGGTGCCAGCCAGTGCGGATAGCCGCGCAGCTGCACCATCGTCGTGTGCCAGTCTGCCAGAACCGTGTTGAAGATAAAGGTCAGCGTTCGGGCTTGTGTCCGCAAGCCAGCTGTGAAAGCTTGGCTAGCACGGCGCCGCAGGTCCCGATTCGGATGGTGCAGCAGCGCTAGCACCTCCTGCTGCCGATACGGTTTGCCATCCACGATGTAGACCGCATTGCTGGTGAGCTCGTCGAAGAGCCGGATCCAGGCAAAACGGCTGGTGGTCTCCTTCAGCACGAGCGCCTCTTCGGCAGCCTCGGAGAGCGTGTACGGGCGGAACCGGAGTTCGTGCTCCAGCCAGTGGCGCCAACGCTGCATGAGCGGCGAGCCGAGCATGCGGTCGTGCACTGCGTGCGGAGCGTGCATCCACTCCAGCGAGACGAAGAGCATGAAGCGTTCTGCCGCAGCGGTGCGTTCGCGCACCTGTTGCAGGAGTGCCCCCAGCTGCGGACTGCTCGTGTCCGTTGACCAGAGCAGGTACACGTAGCTCCTCAACCGAGCACTGGTCTCAACGAGCGCTTCGTACTCGCGCAGAAGCTGTGCAAGCTCCTCTTCGGCAAGCTCTGCTAGCCGACCGCGCCAGCGCCGGGCAAAAGCTTCCGCCCGCCCGACCAATTCGGCAAGCTCGGTGCGAAACTCCGGCGAATCCGGTCCGGGATAGAGGTCTTGGAGGTCCCAGACGACTTCTTCCGCACCGGTTCGGTGTTCAAGCTCGTGTTGGAGCGGTTCCTGATACGCCTGCTTGTGCATCACCATCACTCCACAATTACGGCACAATTCGATACAACATGCGGGGGAAGGGGATGACCTCACGGATATGATGGGCACCGGTAATCCACTTGACCGTGCGCTCAATCCCGAGCCCAAAGCCGCTATGCGGCACCGAGCCGAAGCGTCGTAGGTCAAGGTACCACTGGAACGCCTCTTCCGGCAGTCCCTGCTCCCGGATGCGCTGGAGCAGCGTGTCGTAATCGTCCTCGCGCTGGCTGCCCCCGATGATTTCCCCACCCCCCTCGGGCGCGAGCATGTCCATTGCGAGGACCAAGTCGGGATTCTCCGGGTCGCGCTTCATGTAGAAAGCTTTCACCGCTGCCGGATAGCGGTGGATAATGCACGGTTTGTCGAATTCCTCCATGATGGCGTCTTCCTGCGGTGCCCCGAAATCTTCACCCCAGGGGAAATCCACCAGCTCTTCGCTCCCATCGGGGAGCTTCCGGTGGAGCTTGACCCCCTTGCGCTGAATCAACTCCACAGCCTCCGTGTAGCTCATGCGGTAGAAGGGACGCCGAACTTTCTCCAGCTTGCTGAGATCCCGCCCCAAGGCTCGCAATTCCTGCTCGCAATGGCGCAAGACGTACTGCACGATGTACTCAACCAGGTCTTCGGCTAAGTCCATGTCGTCCTCCAGGTCGAAGAAGGCAGCCTCAGGCTCTACCATCCAGAATTCGGTCAGGTGCCGACGGGTCTTGGAGCGCTCTGCCCGAAAGGTTGGTCCTAGCGTGTAGACCCGTCCATGCGCCATTGCCGCTGCTTCGGCATAGAGCTGCCCTGACTGCGAGAGGTAGGCTTTGCCTAAGTCGAAATAGTCGAGCTCAAACAACGTTGTGGTCCCCTCGCAGGCAGCAGCAGTCAAGATCGGGGCATCAATCCGCACAAAGCCGTTCGCATCGAGGAAATCGCAGATTGCCCGGATGACAGCAGCCCGCACGCGCATGATCGCATGCTGCCGGGCGGAGCGCAGCCAGAGGTGGCGATGCTCCAGCAAGAACTCCACCCCGTGCTCTTTCGGCGTGATGGGGTAGCCGTGGGCAAGCTGGAGGATCTGGAGCTGACGCACCTGCACCTCGTATCCGCCCGGAGCGCGCGCATCCTGCCGGACAATCCCCTGGACAATGACCGACGACTCCTGCGTGACCTTCTCGGCTGCCGCGAAGACCTCCGGAGGCACCTCCGGCTGGAAGACCACCAGCTGGCAGAAGCCTGAACCATCGCGGAACCGCAAAAACTGCAGCCGCCCCTTGTCAGTCCGGTCGGCAATCCAGCCTCGAAGCGTTACCTCCTGCCCAACAAGCTCCGGGAGATCGCAGACCCGGCGGTATGAACGGTAGCGTGATTCCATCGTCTGCCCCTCGGTGAAGCGCAAAATTACGGAACCCATTCAGGGCACTGGATAGCAGTCATCTGCCGCTGCTGCCGTAATTTCGCGGCACCCCTCCGGGTACGCTACCGTCTTCTAAGCAGTCGGTGGACCATGGCGAAAGCACAGAGCTTCATTGACAAAGTCCGCAAAGCGGAACAACGGGGCAAAGGTCCCGTGATGGTACAAGTCATCAAAGCATACCGCTCCGAGCGCGGGACTATTCGTTTCCTGAAGCGCTTCGTCCGGGTCAACGACCTCAGTGAGGTGGACACGTTGGACATCCAGAAAGACGGGCAATGAAGAAGGGCATTCACCCGTACTACCGCCCAGTGGAAGTAGTCATGACCGATGGTACTGTCTTCGTGACGCGCTCGTGTGCGAAGCGGGATCGGCTCGTGCTGGAGATTGATTCAAAGAGCCATCCCTTCTTCACCGGCAAGCAGATCCTGGTGGATACTACCGGGCGCGTGGAGCGTTTCCAGCGCCGTCTTCAGAAGACAGAGCAGCTGCGCCAACAGAAGCAAGTAGCCCTCCAGCAGCAGGAAACCCCGTCACACAGCGGAGAGCAGAGCTAAGCAATGGCTGTCACGGTCCGCAAACGTCGTGGGCGCCGGCGCCCAAACCCGCTCGGGGAGAGCCGCTTTGTGGATTACCTGAACCTGCCCCTTTTGCAGAACTTCATCAACGAAGAGGGCAAGATCTTGCCACGCCGGCTCACTGGCGTCAGCGCTGTTCAGCAGCGCCGTATCGCAAAAGCGATCAAGTACGCACGCCACCTTGCACTCCTTCCCTTCGTGGGCTATGACCTAAAGTAGCCACCTCCTCTGGCATGTCCTCCTGTTCCCGGCACGTCGTGCCGGGTTTTTTCGCGTGCATCCCGGCGGTCAAAAAACACCGGTGGCTACCCCTGCAGGGATAGCCACCGGGAGGAATTCTCACCAGTCCGCGTGCCTTACTCGGCGATCACCACTCGACGCACCTCCACGTATGGTCCGGACTGCAGCCGGTAGAAGTACACTCCTGGGGAGAGCTCCCCGACCGGCACTGCAACTCGATAGACACCCGCTTCCAGCGTACCCCGGACCAAGGTCAGCACCTTTTCGCCCATGGCATTGTAGAAGCTCAGCTCCGTTGCCCCAGTCATCCCGAGGGAGAACTCCAGCTCAACTTCCCGCTGGCTACGCGGCAGCGGCTGTGGATGGAGCTGCTGCAGGCTATAGCCCTGCGGGCTGAGAATGACCTTCCGCAGGTTGAACGCGCAGACGGGCAACAGCTGGAAGCCGCTCCCTTCGGCACTGAAGCTGACACAGGCATTCCCCGGAGCTTCAACACTCAGCCCAATCGGGGTCTGCACCGCCCACGGCGAGAGATACGCTGTGAAGAGCACCCGAGCGAGCTCTCCGGCTTGCCCTTGGAAGCGCTGTCCGGGCTGCGCTACCAGGAAGAAGCGGAGCTCATTGCCCACCACAACCGGGTTCTGCACCTGCATGCCCGCTGCTGCCGGACCAAGCTGGATAGCGGTCAGATCCGGTCCAAGCAGCGTTGGCTCAAAGCTCAAGCGCACCAGCAGCGTCGTGATGTTTGCCTGCGAAAGGTCGGCTCCTGGCTCCACGCGAATGGGCACCCAGAACTGAGTCCCCGCTACCCCACTCCAGGGACCCCCGGCAATTTGGAAGACCCGCTGGAAGAAGAGCGCCGTCACCGAGAGAGTGGTGCGGATCTCAGGCTGATCCGACGTGGAGTTGAGCACCACGAGCTCCACCGAGTAGGTCCCCGCCTGCGGTACATCGTAGATGACCGGGATATCTCGGCTCTCGCCGGGCTGTAAGTCGAAGGGTGCGGCAGGAGCTGCCGGACTGAGCGTGAAGGTCGCCCCTGGCGTTGCATTCTGGAGCTGGATTGCCTGTACCCGGATGGGCGCCGTTCCGGTGTTCTCCACCCGTGCCGTCAGTGTCCCTTGTGTCCCGGCACACGTTGTCGTCTGCGCACCCCTCAGAGCAATGCCTTGCGAGATCCCATTGCCTAGCCAGATGCACTGCGCTTCGTCGTTGTTCTCCGCATCACTGACCAGGCGCAGAGTTGCCTGTACCGGTCCGACCACTTGGGCAACGAACTCCGCATCAAAGGTCACGCGCTCTCCGGGCTGGAGAACCCGTGGCAACCCAAGCGCTGCCTTGTCGTAGCGGAAGCCCAAGGTTCCAAAAGCAGCCATTGTCTCGCTGACACTCCCGGCAGGCACTGCCACCAGATCAGTGATGGTCAACGAGTCCTGAAACTCCCACTCCAAGCACTCGATGGTCACCGTCCCGCGATTCGGCGTAGGAGCATTGACCAGCGTGGTGCCGAAGTCAACCTGCGGAGTCATCGCCACCCGGGGGACAATCCCGATGCCTCGTAGGCTTACTGTGACGGGCACCCCGGTGGTATTCTGCAGCGTCAGCTGCAGCTGGTAGTATCCTGTCTGCTGCGGGTCAAAGCGGACAGGAACAAGGCGCTGTTCACCGGGCTGGAGGGTCAAACCAACGAAGTCCGACCGGTTATAGAGAAAGCCCGTTGTCGGTCCAGAAGGAACGGCATCTGTGATGGTCAGCGGCTGAGTTCCCGTGTTGCGGACCAGAACACCGCTCTGCCCACCATCATCGTAAGGACCGCGCTGGATACGACGCCGTCCCCAATCGTACCCTTGTGCCAGGAGCTCTGCCCGGACCCCCTCGCCGGTGAGCAAGGAAATGCTATCCACCCGCTGGGCATCACTGAGGAAGACAATCGCATCGCTATAGCGCTGGGCGTCCGGCGGAGCAAAGTTGACCTGGAGTGTGCGCACCTCACCGGGGCGCAGCACGAGCGGGTTTGTTGGTGAGATAGTCGGCCAGCCACTCAGCCGGAAGATGCCCGGCGCTGCCGGTCCCCGGTAGCCAGTGATGACCAAGTCCGCCTGACCAGTATTGCGGACCTGAATCCAGCCTTGGACCTCGGTCCCGACCGGGACTTGCCCGTAGTCGTAATCGCTGGCGATAATCGCGGGTTCGGCTACCTGAGCCCGCAGCTCAGTGATGTAGCGGAAGGCACACGAATCCCCGATCCCGACCGAATCCACGAAGCTTCCCACCCGCGTTGCGGTGAAGCGAATGTCGAACTCCAGGGTCTGCCCCGGTTGGAGGACAAACGGGAGCGTTGGCGGCGTCACGAATGCAAAGCCCTGCTGTCCATCTTTGAGCTGGAAGCGGGTAACACGCATTGGCTGGTATCCGGGCACATCGGGAACGCTGACCTGGACTTTCATCACCCGGCTCTGCCCGGGTTTGAAAAGTCCGTAGTCGAGCAAGCCCGGCTGCATCTGCACCACGAAAGGCGAATACTCCACCGTCACGCACGTATCGTTTCCTCGGCGATCGGCAAAGACCACCACAGCGCGTGCCGGCTGCAGCGGATCATCCACCGTCAAACTCCAGCGCACTGCTGCCGTCTGTCCGGGAACGATCTCGTCCAGGAGCGTCAGCGTATAGTTGTAGCTCTGGTCCGGGTCGAGCCGGATTTCAGCGAAGTTGCTCCGTATCGCGGCGTCGTTTGGACGATCGACGGCGAACCCCTGGACCGAGCCATCGCACTCCTGCGTCCATGTCACAAGTGGCGGCACGGTATCGGCGGGATCCAGCATCTTGCCGAACGCCATCGTGGTCACAAAGCCGTAGGAGTCGTAGTCAGAGCCTCCGTAGGAATACGCCATGAAGGGATACTGCCCACTGCGGGAACGGATTTGGAATGCCCCCGTGTTCGGGAGCCGCAGTGTCTTGAATGCCCATGTCCGTCCGTTGACCTGAACCCGGAATGGGGTTCGGGTCGGATCAAAGCGCGATCGAATAGGTGTCCACACGATTTGCCCACCCCGGAGTTCTCCAAATTCGAGGTCTGCCGGGACTGTCCCATCCGGTGCCAGCGGGAAGACGAGGTTGATGAAGTTGCGTCCGAAGGGGGCAACAGACCCACCGGCGGCTCCCGGCGTTGCGAAGATGACGTGCGTCTGCGCCTGCTCCAGCGGTGGCAGAGCCATCTCAAACGGGTCGGTCGGCACCCCGTCCGACTCCTGCCCCTTGTTGTACTGCACCACGTAAATAGGCTTGTCCGCCGAGAAGACGATCGGACGGACCTGCCCGGGATCGGGGTCCTCAATATCCAGCCATCCCTCCCCCCGCATGCCCCCCGGAC